>OIXS01001514.1_pt1 | contig 11491 bp, 15 predicted proteins | sample 1587841 | NCBI WGS metagenome assembly OIXS01 (sample SAMN03283254) | human gut metagenome | biome: human-associated habitat; material: feces | host: Homo sapiens | place: USA | collected 2013
AAGAGTTACAAAAGATTAATCTTACTTCTTGTTATTTGCATCTTATTAAAAGCCGGGAGCTTTCTTTTTGACTATTATGCACCGGAATATCCGAATTTTTGTGGGAGATATACCGTGCCCCTATTGAATACATTTACCAAGGATTGGATATTTTCGTTTTTGCATTTTATGAATTCATTTTTCTTCTTGCTTTTGCATCCGGCAGATTTATTTTTAAAAGCAAAAATACCGAAGCACTGCATCATACGAATTTTGGAAACACTTAATAAACAGACAGCGATAAAAAGGATCCCGCGGAGCATAGCTCTGCGGGATCCTTTTTAGTTTAATAATCATTCTATTGTTTAACTGAATGTTATTCCGCTGCCGTCTGTGTGTTATACTGAACGGGAGCATCCAGAGTGATCCAATAATCTAATGTAAAGCAGTTGGAATTTACGACCTGGCGGACATCTGCACCCGGCGCAACACCAGTTACGGTGACGGTGCCGTTTGCAAGCGCACTGTAAACCGCATCATAAGCCTGCTGATTTTCCTCTGCAACCGTGCTGAGGTACACGCCGTTATTGGAGCAATCGCCCGTATAATTGAAGCCGCCGCGAAAATCCTGAAGGCAAGCTTTGACTGCCGAACCGTAATTCTTAACGGTTGTGGTCAAATAATTATCCCACGTAGTCTGCCAATTCTCTGCCCCTATGCCGAGCTTGGAATAGCTGTAATTCCATGTTGCGTCGGAAACGGCATTACATTCCGGATTGCCGCCGGCGTATACGGCAGATACGCCTTCATCAAACATTTTTTCAACCAAAGCCTGATAACGGTTTACCATGGTATATGTGGTTGACGGAAAATATTCGTTATCCATAACGATATCCGTGCTGAAGCCGTCCTCATCCGAAGTTGACCAATGAGAGAATATATATCCCTCCTGCGGAACTGCGGCAACAACGGATACCACATCACCGGTAACATAGGAGCCGGAACCTGTGGATTCGCCGTTTCCGCCTTCGCCCGTTACAACGGTAACATCAAAAGTGGGCGCTTCGGATTCAACATATACGGGGGTAAGCGTGATATCCTGTGTAGCATCGGAAACATGGACCCAGGTATCCCTGGCATTTATATCGTCTATAACGTCCTCGCCCTCGTCGCTGATCTCCCAGTGATCAAACACCATACCACTTTGAGGCGACGGTGCGATAACGTTGCAGGACTCTCCTGCCATGATATACTGCGTTGAATAAACGGTGCCGTCCTCATAATTGACGGTTACGGGATATGTGGTGGAAGGCGCCTCGGCATAAACAGCGGTAATGGTGCAATCGCACTCCTCAACAAGCAGATTCATCTCCGGTTCATCATCGGAAGAGATATTGACCTTACTGTCCCTTACACCCTCGGTATTGCTGACGCATTCCCAGTGATCAAACACCATGCCCTCCGGTGCGGGATCTGCCGTGATCGTTACATTTTGGCCCCAAGTATATGTACCTGAGCCGGAGCCGTTTTCAACCTGCACAATATAAACATCTTCTGATGATTCATCTATAGGAACATAATTTGCGGTAAGGGTAAAATCATAATTGTAATCAAGCAAAGGAGAATCATAATCCGCATAATCCATTGTTACGGGTATACCGAGCTGATCTGCCGCATACTGCGCACCCTGCACAAAGCCAGCGCCGTATGAGCTGGAAGAATCCGAATTGACAGAGCCGAAATAGCCAAGCTTTGTGTTGCCGGAAATCACGGCGTCATAACCCGCAAGGAATCCGCTTTGAAGGGCATCGAATGAAACCGTCATAACATTTTGGATATAAGCGTCCGTTTCATCAGCCTGAGCATGGGGCGTACCGTCCACAAGAATAAAATTGACATCACTGAACTGCCTTGAAGTCTCATAGACCGCAACCTCAAAAACATCAGTGGGGAGCACGATATACTGCGCGCCTCTTTCAACGGCAAGCTCTATATACTGGATAGCAGCCTCTGTGGAAAGGGTCTCCCCCTCTTCAACCGGTGGCTGATAATATCTGTATGTAATTTCTTCGCCCTCAGCGGCAGAGGCATTTACCTCTTCAACATAAGAAGTGATACCGCTCCAGGCGCTTTCGTTATAAGCGCCGTCATTAACGGTGCCGCCGTCCGTGATCATAACGATATCATAAGTAAGATCCTGTGAATGATTTGAGCAGCCTGCAAATGCAAACACACAGCTCAACACCATTGCAAAACACAAAAGTGAAGAAACAACTTTTTTCATTAACGATTACCCTCCGTCAAAAGAATATCACTAATTAATAATACCAAAATTAGAGAAACTTTGCAATAGGCATTTTGAGGATTGAGATATAAAAAGCCGGCGCCCGACCAACAGGTTATATAATTTGCAGAAATTTTAAGCATATGTATTGACAATCGCGTTCATACTGTGTATACTGTATATATACAGTTAACTGTCAGGAGAAAACAAAATGCTCATATTTATTAACAACCAAAGCGGAGTGCCTATATACGATCAGATCTATCAGCAGATCAAGGCGCAGATCATAAACGGAGAACTGGCGGAGGACGCTCCCCTGCCCTCTATCCGCAGCCTTGCAAAAGAGCTGCACATAAGCGTAATTACCACAAAACGCGCATATGAAGAGCTTGAAAAGGACGGATTTATATATACTGCGCCGGGGCGCGGCTCATTTGTTGCAAAAAAGAATACCGAGCTGCTGCGCGAGGAAACTTTAAAGCAGATCGAAGAACACCTTGACGTGGCTTTGAAGCTGGGCGCGGCATGCGGTTATGACACAAACGACATAATAGACATACTGAGAACCCTGAATGAGGAGGAACAGTGATGAACGCTGTTGAAGTAAAAGACCTGACAAAGAAATTTGAAGGCTTTACACTTGATAAGATCAGTTTTACTTTGCCTGCCGGCTGCATAATGGGGCTTGTGGGCGAAAACGGCGCTGGGAAAAGCACCACGATCAAGCTGCTGCTCGATATGCTCAGAAAGGACGGCGGCACGATATCTATTTTAGGGAAAGACGAAAAGCGCGTTTCAAAAGACGACATCGGCATAGTGTTTGACGAATGCCGTTTTCACGAGGCGTTTACGGCAAAGGATATAAACCGTGTGCTTAAAAATATTTATAAACGATGGGAAGAACAACGGTTCTTTGCTTATCTGAACAGACTTGACGTGCCGAGCGATAAAAGGATCAAGGAACTTTCAAGGGGAACGAAAATGAAGATCTCCATAGCCACGGCGCTGTGCCACGGGGCAAAGCTGCTTTTGCTTGACGAGCCGACTTCGGCGCTTGACCCGGTTGTAAGAGACGAGATGCTGGATATATTCTATGATTTTATCAGCGATGAGGCGCATTCCATAATCATTTCCTCACACATCGTGAGCGATCTGGAAAAGATATGTGATTACATTGCGTTTATGCACAAGGGCAGAATGATCCTGTGTGAGGAAAAAGACAAACTGCTTTCAGAATGCGTGCTTGCGCAGATGAGCGATGCAGAATTTGCCGCGGCAGATAAAAAAGACATAATCGGGAGCCGCAAAACCCAGTTCGGCATCACGGCGGTCGTTAAGAAAAAAGCGGCAGCAAAGATTCAAAACACACAGCCGATCAATCTTGAGGATCTGTTTGTATATATGATAAGGGGTGAGCAGAGATGAAAGGACTTCTGATAAAGGACGCGATACTGATCAAAAAATACTGCTTGTTTCATTTTTTCGTATCCATACTGTTTTTTGCCATATCCGTATTCGGACAGGAGAACCTGTTTTTCGGATATTATGCGGTAACCATGATCTCCATAATACCGATAACGATCTCCGCTTACGACGAACAAACGAAGTGGAACAGCTATGAAGCGATCTTGCCTGTGGGCAGAAAAAACATAGCCGCCGAAAAACACCTGATCACTCTATGTTTGGTTCTGCCGGTAACGCTGATCTATTCTGCAGTGCTGTATTTCGCAAAGGAAGAGAGCCTGAATACGTTTCTGTTAAACGCGGCGATGATGCTGCTGTTCGGAATCATATCACCGTGTATCATACTTCCGATCATCAGCAGATTCGGTTATCTGAAAGGCAGGATCATTAATTTTATAATAATAGCTATACTTGTGGTCATCGCGTCGATCTCCGCGTCCGCTTCCGGAATCATTGAAAGTACAGGCGGCATAAAGCTTACTGGGGGCGTTCTTGCGGCAATCCTGGCAGCTGCGGCAGTTCTGATTTTTATCGCTTCCCTATTGATATCGGCAGCAATATACAGCAAAAAAGAATTCTGAAAAAAGACCTCACGGCTGAATACCGTGAGGTCTTTCCTTCTATTTCAGATAAATATGATGGAGGCGGCAATCAGATACTGCCCGGCGTAATAGAGAAAATGATTTATGAACAGATGGATCGGTTTATCCCAGCCGCGGCTGAAATAGGTGAAATTCAGCACAACGTCTGACAGGGTGAACAGCACGGAGCCGACCGCCATAACGATCATGGACTTTTCTTTGGTTACGAACGCGGCAAATATGGAAACCACCGTTGTAAGCGTAAGGAAAATCACATATGCCAGCACAACTTTTCTGTATTTGCCGTAATGCACTTTCATGATGTTTGCGGAAAAGACCGTTGTGCAGGCGATCGCAACAGCGATCACAACGCATATGAGCGCCCACCACCACTTAAAGCTGTTGTGGTACATGACCGCACCCGAATAAAAGATATGACCCACAAGAAAGAACAGAAAACCCGCTTTCAGATAGGAATTCGCGTCCTGCGGATAGATATATTTTAAATCAAGCGCGATATCGCCGCAAAGCCCGAGAATGCCGCCCATGATAAGCAACGAGCCGTATGCCGGGTAATTGTGCGGATTTGCGTTAAACGCAAAGACCATAGTAAGCAGATAGCAAAGGCTTGAAACGATCTTGAAAAAAAGATTGCGTATACTTGTACCCTTTGCCCTAAAGAACAAAAATATACTTGTAATCACTAAGCCTACGGATAAAGTTATGTAGTAATATGGCATGGCTTAACACCCTCCTGTGATGTGACCAAGGCTTTGAATTTCTTCCTTTTCATTAAGTATATCACAATAAGGGGTATATCTGCAAGTACCCATGCGCAGGGCCCTGCAAAGCAGACTGCCGCAAAGCCGAAAACAGGCGTAAAAACATAGGAAACGAGGATCCTGCCGATCAGTTCTCCTGCTCCGGCGATGGTATTTGCATACGTGTAACCAAGGCCCTGAAGCGTATTTCTGAATACAAACAGGATCGAAACAAAAACATAGCACCCGCCGATCGTGTAAAGATACTGCCGGGCAAAGGACAAGATCTGTTCATTCGGTTCATCAACAAACCACTGTACCACATAAGGTCCTGCAAAGATAAGCACGGCGCTGCAAAAAACAGAAATAGCAACATCAAGCAGGAAAATATTTTTAACGGATTTCAGAATACGGTCATACTGCTTTGCACCGTAATTTTGCGAAACGAAGGTTGAATTGCTGACGCCGAGACCGCTCATCGGGATATTCATGACCTGCTCCACCCTGCCTGCGGCTGTTATTGCCGCGATGGCTGACGAGCCGAAAGCATTTATGGCGGTCTGAAGTACCATGGAGCCGACTGAAGTTATGGTGAACTGAAGTGAAACGGGTATGCCGAGCTTCAGCTGCTCTTTAACAGTCTTTGCGCTGAGCTTCAGATCGGATACCTGAACATGTAAAGGCTGTTCCTTTTTTAACACAAAAACGCCGGCAAACACTGCCGCAACGGCATAAGAGATGACCGTGGCTACCGCCGCGCCCTCAACGCCCATGCCAAAAGTTTTCACAAACAAAATATCCAGCACAAGATTGACGATAACGCTTACAACAAGAAAATAGAGCGGTTTTTTACTGTCCCCGAGCGCGCGTGCGATACCCGTAAAATTATTAAAGAGCATCTGTATGGGCACGCCGAAATAGAGTATATTTATGTAAGAGGAGGAAAGCTCAATAATATCGTTCGGCGTATTGATCAGGCGCAGGATAGGATCAGACACGATATGCGCAGCGACGGCAAAGATAACGCCGATCAGAAAAGAGAGCGCGATGCTGCTGCCCGCATATTTATTCATTGCTTTATATTCCCCCGCACCGAACTTTTGGGCAATGGGGATCGTAAAACCGCTTGTCAGACCGAGCGCGGTGCCTATAATAAAGCTGTTTATGGAGCTGACATTGCCTACGGCGGCAAGCGCCTCAGTACTTACATATCTGCCGACGATGATATTATCCACAAAACTGTAGGAATACTGCAACAAAGAACTGAGCATGATGGGCAGGGCAAACAGGATGACTGCCCTGACGGGATTGCCTTTCAGAAGGTCATTTTTCATACCGCGCACCTCCGTTTTTTTAACAGTATACAACCGCCTGAAAAAATGTCAATACATATTTGAAGAATACGGTAAAATATGTTAAAATCAATTGGTGGTGAGCATTATGATCATACTGATTGCAGGCGCAACGCACACGGGTAAAACGCTGCTTGCGCAAAAGCTTCTTGAAAAATACAAATACCCATACCTTTCGCTCGACCATCTTAAAATGGGGCTTATCCGGAGCGGTAACACGGCGCTTACCCCCGAGGACGACGAAGAACTCACGTCCTATCTTTGGAACATTACCCGGGAAATCATCAAAACGGCAATAGAAAATAAGCAAAACCTGATCATCGAGGGCTGTTACATACCGTTTGACTATCAAAAAGAATTTGAGAATATGTACCTTGCTGAAATCAAATATATATGCCTGATCATGACCAAAGATTACATAGAGAAGAATTTTCAGCTTATCAAGAACAAAGCGAACGCCATTGAAAACAGGCTTGACGATACCGGATTAAGCAAGGAAGAGCTGATGAAGGAAAACGAATATAACCTTGAAAAGGCAAAGCAATATGCCCTGCCCTATCTGCTTATTGATAATGAATACGATATTGATCCGAATAAAATACTATGAAAATTAATATTAGAAAATTCACAGCAGACGACGCAGCTCTGCTTAAAAAATATCAATTTCATCAAATGAACATAAACGATATTGAAAATATGATTTCATTATGGAATAAAAACAAATATGACGGACGGTATTGTGAAGTCTTTGCCGCAGAGTATGACGGCAAGCCCGCGGGCTGGTTTTCAATGACAGAGCTGCCAAACGGCAGGATCAGCATAGGCCCTACCGTATTTGAACCGTACAGGCAAAAGGGGATCGCCTATCAGGCAATGTTCATTCTGCTGAACAAAGCAAAGGAAAACGGATATACCGTTGCAGAGGCGCAAATCAGATTAAACAACCTTGCCAGCATAAAGCTTCACGAAAAGCTTGGGTATGTAAAAGCAAATCAAATTATAAACAGAAACGGGAACGAAGTATTTGTATATACAAAGGATTTATAATGGATTTTGAGAATTCGAAATGGCTGTTTTTTGATCTCGGCTATACGCTGATAGACGAACACGCGGCGCACGAAAAGAGGATAAACGACTGCATAGAATACCAACGCAAACGTTACGGCAGAATATTCACATATGAGCAGATCTATAAAGAAATGTGCCGGGCGTCCGCCGACTACCGCCAGCAGTTTTACGGCGCTATGGAAGCGCTTGGAATAGAGGAAAAAACACCGTACCCAAAAGCGCTTGAAAAACCGTTTGAAGACGCCGAAGCGGTGCTGGAAACGCTGTCTGCAAAATATTCCGTCGGCATCATTGCAAATCAGTCGGCAGGGGCAGAGGAAAGGCTGAAGAAATACGGCCTGAGCCAATATATCAGCCTTTGTATTTCCTCGGCGGAAGCGGGATATGCAAAGCCGGACAGCAGAATCTTTACACTTGCGCTGAACAAGGCAAAATGCCGCGCGCAAAACGCCGTTATGATCGGCGACAGGCTTGACAACGATATATTCCCCGCTAAAAAGCTTGGGATGAGGACCGTGCATATCAAACAGGGCTTCGGCGCATACCAAACGCCAAGATCGGAAGGATATAAGGCGGATATTACGGTAAACAATTTAACTGAATTATTAAAATATTTATGAGGTAGATTATGACCGAAAGAGAAACAATCATCAGACGATGGTTTGATATGTGGCTTGGGCAGGACTGCTCCGGCATTGAGGAAATTTTCACTGAAGATGTGACCTACATCGAAAGCTGGGGTCCGAAATATGAAAGCCTAAATGCTGTCTGCCACTGGTTTAAAGAGTGGAACACACGCGGCAGAGTCCTGAAATGGGAGATAAAACAATTCTTTCACAAAGACTGCCAAACTGTTGTGGAGTGGTATTTTAAGAACACGATGAAGAACGGAACTACCGAAGAATTTGACGGCATGTCACTGATAATATGGTCCGACAACAACAAGATATGCTTTTTAAAGGAATACGGCTGCAACATAAAAAACTATGATCCGTATAAAAACGGCGAAATCCCGCAGTTCAGAGATGAAAATGCAATGTGGTTTTAAAATCCAGACAAAATAAAAGGCGGAGTGCTCCGCCTTTTTATTTTGCCTGTTAAAGCGTTTCAAGGAAAGCGTTTAATTCCTTTCTTGATTTAAACAGATAGGTCTTATTCGGATATTTTGCTTTGATAGAAGCAAATTTTGTTTTGCGCGCTTTTGAATACTGCTTATAAACAAGCCAAAGGAAAAATTCGGGATCTATCTTTTCATTACAGCCCTGTGTAATACTTTCTCTTGACCTGCCCTTATATTCATGATTGCGCCGGAATGCCTGCTTCATGCAAACAAAGCGGTTAAAACAGAGAATGATGATCATATCTGCCTGACTGAGGCGTTCGGGCTGATAAAACTCACTGTAATTCCCGTCTATTACCCAGCTTTCATTTTGCATAAAACGCGCAACGATTTCTTTGCCCTCTTCCCTATCTCGCAGCTGCCAATTTTCTTTGAAATTGACCGTATCAAGATACAAAAGAGGAATGCCGTAATGCACGGCAAGCTGCTTTGCCAGAGTGGATTTTCCGCTACCGCTGTAGCCCATAACTGCTATCTTCATAGAATATCCTTTCTGACTGAGACACAGATTTACTATATCAAAACCTTATAAAAATGTCAACAGCAGTGCATAAAGAAAATTACGTAAAAGAACACCCACGAAACGTAGAATTTGAAAAACAGAAGCAATTAAAAGTCAAGCGTATAATATTTTGCTTTAAAAACGGCACTGCCGTCTGTTTTGGAGTATTCGCCCATATGGTGAAATTTAAGCCCGCATTTTTCCATTACCCTGCCGGAGGCGGGATTGCCCACAGCGTGATCCGAACAGATCTTATTGACTCCAAGTTCGTGGTGCGCAAATTGGATAACGGCTTTCATAGCCTCTGTTGTATAGCCTTTATTCCAGCAGTCATAACGAATATTGTATCCTATGCCCCAATAGCCCGGCATATCCACATTCGGCCCTATTGAACCGCTGCCGATGAGTTTGCCGTTATCCTTGCGTACAAAGCCCCAATTCCATTCCGTTTTATCCGTTTCAACCGAATTCAGCCATTCTATTGCTTGTTTAGTGGAAGTTAAAAGCGGATAAGACATAAATCTGTTCACTATGGGATCGCTACCCCATTCAAAAACGGCTTGTGCGTCTGCAACTGTCAGCGGGCGCAGGATCAGTCTTTCTGTTTTTAGGATCGGTTCTTTGGGAATGATGAGTTCATACATTTTGATCACCTCTTAACAAATAAAAATTTCAATACATTTACCTTGGCAAAGTTACATTCATAATAATTTTCTCTCATTCATTTTTTTCTGAAAATATCGAGCATGTGCATGGAAAGGCCGGTACAGTCGTCCCGCTCGCAGATCGCGTTCAGAAATTTCATGTACTCCGCGAATTCTCTTTTGTTGAGGCGATTCAGCTTGTTATCATAGAGATAGGAAAGCATATCCACGCCGACGAAATGCAGCCGCGTAACATTATAATCTTTCATAAGCGCATCGATCTCCGGCTTTTTGTAAAGGCAAAATACCTCGTTAGGGCTTGATGCGGCATGGTATTCTTCATCTATTCCATATTTCTCAACATATTCAAGAATGCGCCTTTTATAGAACATTTTATACATAGTCGTATCGCTGTTACAATATGCGGCATAAATCACGCCGCCCGTTTTTGCAATGCGTATTGCCTCGCTCAGCGCGCGGTGCTTTTCTTCCGATTGAAACAGATGATACATAGGGCCGAGGAGCAATACAATATCGTATGCATTACTTTCAAGGAAGGAAAGTTCAACCGCATTGCCTTGGTAGATTTTAATATTGTGGTGGGGTTTGATTTTCTTTTCAAATATTCCGATATTGTGTTCAACAAGCTCCACGGCTGTAACGGCATACCCTTTTTCAGCAAGCGCCACAGAATATCTGCCCGTACCTGCACCGATCTCGGCAATTTTAGCACCGGGAAAAAGATATTTTTCTATATATTTCATGGTTATCAAATATTCCGGCAGATGATTTTTTGAGGTAAGCCGCTTATCCTCATCATATTTTGAATAAAATTCTTCTATAATTCCCATTGCTATCACCTCTTACAAAAAAAAGCACTGATAAACGAATGACCGTTCACCAGTGCTTAGATAATACCGCTTTGTAACAACTATGACACCCGATGAACGCACGACAAATAAGCCCCTGCATATGGCACGGACTGCTGTGCGTTATGGGAATTTACACTGAAAATAAACATAGCGATTACCTCTTTTAACCAAAATAACATACGCGACTTAAAAAGTCAAGAAAAAAGCCGGCAAAATGCCGGCTTAAAATTTATATATTATTCACTTACACTTTGATATGCAAGCTCAGGCGTTTTCACATCAGAGATTGAAAAGTGAAAATTGACACCGGTCGTTTTACTTGCGCGGGCGATGATCTGCAAGAATTCGTCAATCTCCGCCTGATCCGCCTCAAACATATCCAGGGCGGAATCAACAAAAATGTCTGTCAGATCATAATCGCTTGCACAAAGCCCCATCAGAAAACCGCTGAGCGCAGAGATCCCGTCAATGTCATAATCCTTTGCATTGATGAGGCGTATCGAGCGCGGGAGTTCCTTAAAAAGCTTATCCGTGCAGTCAACATATACAACGTTGCCTCCGCTTGTTTCTGCCGTGGACACCGCAGCTTCCGCCATAATTCTTGTTTTACCTATACCTTTGATTCCTGTTATGTATTCTACCATAAACAGCACCCCTTAAAAATTATATATCGGTTACTTCCGATATATTCATCATAAAGGATAATTTTGGATATGTATATAACAAAATGTAAATCTTAGGTAAACGATTTTTGAACATGAAAATATGACAAATTCCGCATTTCAAAATACAAAGCCAAATAAAAAGCAAAAAAAGAACCTCACTCGAAATGAGTGAGGTTCAAGGATGTCAGCATCGACCTAT
>OIXS01001518.1_pt1 | contig 11471 bp, 6 predicted proteins | sample 1587841 | NCBI WGS metagenome assembly OIXS01 (sample SAMN03283254) | human gut metagenome | biome: human-associated habitat; material: feces | host: Homo sapiens | place: USA | collected 2013
CGCCGAATGCTCGCCATCGAAATTTATCGATGGCCTATTTCAGACTGTAATGGGTTCCTCAAGTGAGTCTACTGATGTAGACAACGCCACCAACGGGGATACCGAAAAGCAGAATAGTGACGAGATCGAGGATGGCGAAGCCGACCCTTCAAATGGTGTTGAGCAAGGTCAGCTTGAAGGTAAGCTGCAGGCCGAAGATGGCGAGTTGTCGGATGGCAATACCGTAATGCTGGCTGCGGAAGGCGGGCAGACTAAAACGGAATCCACTGAAATACGAACAGCTGACGACTTGAAAAAACTGGCGAATGCAAGCGGTGTTGCTAGCTTCAAGCTTATGAATGATGTCGAGACCAGCGAGACGATCACGCTCAACAACGGCAGCAATATCACGCTGTATTTAAACGACTGCAAAATTAAGCATACAAGTCCGAGCCAGCCCCTATTCAACATAACCGGCGGCGCAACGCTGACCGCCAAGGATAAAGAACCAACGGATGATCAACCTATTGGAAGCCCTCAAACGGATCAACCTATTGGAAGCCCTCAAACGCTGAGTGACCAGGGTCAGAATCTGACTGCCGCTAATTACGGCAAGAAAGCCGAGCTGGTGGGTTACGATTCCAATGGCATTCCGGCTAACCTTATCTACTACGTAACCGAATCGGTCGCAAACGGAACCCGTACAACCGAGACTCTTAAGGCGTATAAGGCTAATATCCAGGGTGCCATCGTGGCGTGCGGCGGCGATAATGCTTATGGTTTGAAGCTTGTCAACCTTTTCGACGGTGGTCACTTCAACCTCGAGAGTGGCACACTTACGCAGAAGCAGGGCGATCACGTCGGTAATCTGATCTATGCCGAGAACGGTTCAACTGTCACCATGAACGGCGGCTACATTTGCGGCGCCGATACGGGAGACTCGGGTGCTGGCGCCGGCATCAAGGTGTCAAATTGTAAAGGCAAACGGTCAACTTTTAAAATGACCAATGGTGTAATCGCCGGCAATACTGCTTCTAGCGGTGCTGGCGTTTTTGCAGAGGACTACGTTAATGCCTCCGAGGCGAATAATAACGAATCTACTAAGGGTCATCCTACAGTCGAGATGACTGGTGGCATAATTACCGGCAACTACACACGCGATTCTGTCAACGGCCTTGGCGGTGGCATCTTGGCTTCGGGCGGTAGTGTGACCGTTTCTGGTGGTTACATTACGAACAATTGCTATGCCAGATTCTGCGGTAATGATGGCTGGGGTTGTCATGGCGGCGCTGGGCTTGCCGCCAATAACGGCGCTCATGTCACCATTTCTGGTGGCCAGATTACCGGCAATTATTCTAAAGAAGCTGGTGGCGGCGTTTACGTTACCGATCTTGGTCGAGACGGTTCTCGCAAGGATATGGCATGGCTCAACATTACGGGAGGAATTATTGCCTCTAACGTGAGCTTCCGATCTGAGGGTGCTGGCATTCGAGTGGGCCAGATGGTTGACGCGATGATTAACGGTAATAAAGATAGTAAAGTCTATATCACTAACAATCACTGCATGTCTCGCTTTGACTGGGGCGGTGGCGGTATCTTTGTTCAGGGAAACTCGGATGAGGGTAAGGAAAAGACCGCTGGTAGATTATTTGTATACAACTCGTACATTAGCAGCAATACCGCTGGCGGCTATGGCGGCGGCGTAGCAGTCTGCCCCACGGGCAAGACGTTGGTAACGAACAAACAGGGCACGGCAATCTTTGACAATTTGTCTGCTCGCGATGAGCACAGTGCCAATGCTTACGATAAGACAAATGGCACTGGTAATGATGGTACGCCCCATCTTTCAGCTGGTGGCGCTGATGGTACTAATAAGACTGAAGATCAAGAGGCATACAACTCGAAGGATTTTCGCACGTACGGTCATGCCGATTTCTTCCTCGCAGCGACAGGTCACACAACGCCGGTCGCAGTGGTAAGCGGCAAGATGCTTGGCGATATAGACGCCAAGTATTCGGGAAGCATTGAGCTAAAGGGTCCCATTACCATCCCCGCCAACGGTGTTGCTCAGGTAAAAAATAGCATCGGTCTGACTTCGGGTGTTCACGCCACGGATAAAGCGGTGACTGAGGCAGTACAGAATAATAAAGTGACAACTTTCATCACGGACAACTATTCCTGGAACCATGGTGGCGGCATCATGTCGAATGGCGACCTGTACTTGGGTCAGCCGGCAGACACGTATGTCTATCCGAGCCTTAAGTTGAAGGCAACCAAGGAGTTGGACGGCCGCGACCTCAAAAAGGGGGATTTCACCTTTACGGTTTATCGCAAGGACTCGGATACTGCGAAGGCGCCTTCTTGGAAGAAAGATGAATTCGACAAAGGTGACTGCGATTCTGTCAAATCTGTCCCGAATAACGCTGACGGCAACATCGCCTTTGACCTTAGCGAAGACGTTCGCAAGCAGCTTCTTGATAACGAAAACGTTCGCAAGCAGTTCTTAGCGAATGGTGCTGCCGAAATTACATACTACTTGGTCGAAGATGCGGGCAAACTTCCTGGTGTCATATACGATCGTGCTGTATATGAGATTAAGGTGACAGTCAAATACACGTCGACTGTACTTATGTCTGTTCCGATACAGGGAAAGACGGATGAGTTTAAAGATTTTAATGTCTATAGCTACACGATTGATCGTGTGGACGTGACTAAGAATCCTGGGGGTTCAGCTGGCTCGCCGAGGACTGCGTCAGTAGATGCTAATGGGTATTATTCGATCGTCGACTCCAGCAGCGCAGCCTCCACCAACAAGGCAACCTTCACCAACAAGTACGACCCTGAGGTTTCTTGGACTCCTAAGGCGACTAAGGTCGTTGAGGGCGGCGAGATGAAGGAGTTTACGCTTCAACTTGCGAAAGACAGCAAATTTCAAGACATCATCGGTACTGCCGTGACCACCTCTGGTAAAGATACGAAGCAGACGCTTTCGTTCAAGGACACCACTGATAACAATAAAAAGGTTGAGCTCAAGTACTCGCTTTCTGATATCAGGAATAATCCCAACGACCCGGGTGGTTCCACGGGTGGCTCTTTCAAGACCTTTACGTACTATGTGCGCGAGGAAACCGACGGTTCGCAGTTCTCGCACTACACGTACGACCACTCGGTCTACAAGTTCGCGGTTGTGCCAACGTATGACACCGAAAAAGGAGAGATCAACTGTAAGGTGACCTACAGGAAGGGAACCGTTGACTCCGCAGGCAATTGGACAGCAGACCCCAAAGCCGAAGAACGGACGTTCATCGACACCTCCGCCCCCACCTCCATCCCCACCTTCACCAACACCTACTCCACCTCTTTGCCCCTTTCTGGTATGTCGGGCGTCACTCTGACGTACCTTGCCGGCGCGGCGGTGCTTTGCGCTGCTGCGGCCTGGATGCACATTCGTCGCAAGGCGAATGCGAAGGGAGGTAAGCGTCGTGAATAAGAAAGTTTGCTCCTTCCCGATCTTGTTTGCGCTGCTTGCCCTCCTGATCGGCACCTGCGCGGTTGTGTTCCCCGCTTCCGCGCAGGCCGCGCCGACCTCGACCGGTTCCATCACGGTGAGCGGCACCGTGGCGAGCAGCTACGACGCCTACCAGATCTTTAGCGCCAACGTCGTCGACGGCGACGGCGACGCCAAGACCGCCACCGATCTCGCCTGGGCAAGCGACGCCGTGCGCGACGCCACGCTGCCTGTGCTGCACAGCGCCGGCATGCCCAATTCCCAGACCACCGCGCAGGAAGCTGCCGAGTGGCTCAACACCGATTCCCGCCTTACGAGTGCGCTGAGCGCACAGCTCGCTCGTTCCCTCCAGAGCTCTGGCGCCGTGCCCGTGGCCCTTAACGCGGGCACGACAGCCGAGCTGCCTTGCGGCTACTGGCTCATCGTCGCCGACGACGACGCCATCGCCCAGGGCGAGGCCGGCACCGCGCCGATCATGGTCCTGGTCGGCGGCAGCGCCGTCACCGTCAAGCCCAAGGCGGCGACCCCCAAGGTCGCCAAGCATGTGTTGGAGGACAGCACCGCCGCCTGGCAGAAGGCCGCCGACGCCACGGTCGCCGACGACCTGTACTGGCGCCTCTCGGCCACGGTCCCGGCGGGCCTTGCCGCCTACGACACCTATACGGTGCGGTTCGTCGACACCATGAGCGCGGGGCTCGACCCCTCCAAGGTGGCCGCGAGCATGCGCGTGTACGTGGCGGCGGGCGCGGACGGCGGCTTTGACGCGGTCCAGACCGACAAGGACGGTCGCGCCGGCACCGAGCCCGCGAAGGGCTGGACCGACATCACGGCTCAATGCGGGGTCTCGGTCGACGGCAAGACCTTCACCGTGCGCACCGGCGACCTCATCGCCGCGCTCGGCGGGGCCGACGCCTTCACCGCGGGCGCCCGCGTGGTCGCCGTGTACGACGCGCCGCTCAACAGCGCATGCAGCCACGGCATCGCGAAGGGCAACCCCAACGAGGTCTACCTGCGCTACCCGCGCTCTCCCTTTGCCGACCAGTCCGGCGACGCCGGCTTCACCCGCACGCCGAGCGACGATGCGTGTGCCTACACCTGGGATCTCACGCTCACCAAGCGCGGCAGCGACGGCGACAAGCCGCTTGCCGGGGCGGTCCTGAGCATCGCCGACGACCGCGGCCGCACGCTTGCGGCCGACGGCACGTGGGATGCGGAGGGCAAGGCCACCGTCACCACGGGCGAGGACGGCCGCGTGACCGTCTCGGGCGTGGACTCGGGCAAGCTGGAGGTCCGCGAGCTCAAGGCACCCAAGGGCTACACCGCCTTCGAGGGCACGCGTTCCGTGACGGTCAAGGCCGAGGGCCTGGACGTCGACCAGGTGGCCGCCGCCAAGCCCAAGCTCACCATCACAGCCGAGTCGCCCCTGCGCGCCGACAGCGCGGACGGGTCGACGGGCAGCCTGGAGGCGTCGCTCATCAACACGCCCACCGGCACACCCCCTAGCATTACCACCGGAGGCTTTATGCCCTCGACTGGCGATATGGCAATGTACGCCGCGGCCGCCGCAGCGGTCGCCGGAGCCGCGCTCATCGTGGTCGCGCTCCTGGTCAAGCGGGGAGGTGGCAGCCATAAAGAGTAGCTGGCAGCCCCACAGAGAGCGGGGCGAGACGTAGCGAAGTAGATGCTAAGACACAGACAGATGATGACCGATCGAATGAGAACTAACCGGAAAACGGAGGAAAAGAAGATGAGCATGAACAAGAACATCGCACGCCTGGCAGTAACCGCCGGCCTCACAGCAGCGCTGAGCTTCGGCGGCGTCATGGCACCAGTGACCATGGCGTTTGCTGATGGTACGACGGGCAGGATCACGATCAATAAGGTCGACGACGCCAAGAAGGACAATACGTTCAAGGCTTATCAGATCTTCACGGCCAAGGTTATTGACGCCCAGGACGGCAGCGGCAAGATTGCTTCTGACGTTAAGTGGGCAGTGGGCGATCAGGCCCAAAAGGACATTATTACGGCTATTAGGGGTAGCAAAGACTATTCGGATTCTAAAAGCCAGTTGCCAACAGAGGATCCCATAACTGCCCAAGATGTGGCAGATTGGCTTTCCGCAAATGTTACGACTACTACTGCCAGCGCGAATGGTGCCAAGGGGACGCGAGTCGCTCCTGGCGACGTACTGTACTCGATTGCTAAAGCTGTGATTAATAATGAGACCGCTGTCGGCAATTCTATCAAGGCAGGCGATTCGTGGACGTGTTCGAACGATGGCTACTACCTCTTCGTATCTGACGGTCTTACGGATACGACCGAGCCGAACACTGGCACCTCTCCGATTTTCGCTATCGTGGGTGGTAACCCCGTGACGGTCACCGAGAAGACCAGCATCCCCACGGTCGACAAGCAGATTCTCGATGACACTGCTGGTACGGATGCTGCCAATGACAAAGAGAGCAACTGGAAGAATAGCGGTGATGCTTGGATCGGACAGGATATCGACTACAGGCTGACCGGTCACGTTGCGGACAATATTGCCTCGTACGATACCTATTACTATGAATTCCAAGATACGCTGAGTAAGGGTCTTAAGGTTGTAAAGAACTCCGATGGCACGCTGAAGGACTTGTGTGTCTATATCGTTAACAATGGTACAAAGAACGAGGTTAAATTCAATAAAGACAACGGTTACGATGTGGCCGTGACTGACGATGCGACTACTGGAACTGAACTCCTTAAGATTTCTTTCGATAATCTTAAGGCGGTTCAGAGTACTAAGGGAACCCCGATTAGTGTCGATGCCGCTTCCACGGTGGTCGTGACCTACAAGGCTCAGCTTACCAGTGATGTTGAATACAAGGCCGTCGGTACCACCAATGAGGTTAAGCTTGTCTATTCCAACAATCCCATGACTGATGATAAGGGCACTTCTGAGTCGGACAAGGTCACTGACTACGTCTTTGGTCTCGATGTCACTAAGACTGACCCGAAAAACACTAACGCCAAACTCGTTGCGGGGTTTAAGGTCAAAATGATCAAGGAGGGAGACAAGGAAGTTGCCGATGGTGGCCAATGGCTGACTGCGGATGGTGGACTTACTACCGAAGTTAACGAAGCCGGGGAGTTTAAGACTGAGGCCAATAACAAGGTCTTTATCCCTGGTCTCGTTGAGGGTACGTACGAGATTAGCGAGACGACCACTCCTTCGGGCTACAACACTATCGCTCCCTTCCAGATTACGGTGAAGCCGACCTACGATACTGCTGGCAACCTGACGGGGCTCACTGTTTCCGATACCTCCAATATGGTCGAGACGAACGCGAGCATCGATTCGACCAAGATCCCAGTCACCATCCAGAACAAGAAGGGCTCCGGCCTCCCGCTCACCGGTCTTAACGGCGTGACCTTCACCTGGATCGCTGGTGGTGCGGTGCTGTGCATCGGCGTGGCGCACCTCATCCGCGGCCGTAAGCAGGCCGAGGAGTCCGAGCAGGAGTAACGCTCGCTCACCCATCCCTTTGGCAGGTGGGATGTGATGGCCATGAGACTTGCGGACACTTTTCTCGTCCATCGACGTTCTTGCTTTGCCATTCTCTTTTCGGGGCAGACTCCGCACTGGAGTCTGCCCCGTTTTTTGGACAACACAGGCAGCCTCCACCGTCCGATGCGGACTCATCCGTCATCGCATTTCTTGACTCGTATGAGGTTCGGTTTAAGGTCCGTAGGCGCACGCGCGGTGCGGACGGTAGAAGGCATTTGCGCCGCAACAAGCGCAAATAAGAATGCCCGGGGTTCGGAGCCCGGGCATTTAACTAAAGCTAAAAACTAGGCCGCCCGCGCTCTCGTACACTTACGCGGGGTGCGTCGTTTTCTATTGACATTGTATCCCGAATCGCCCCGCCGATCCGGGACATTTTGAAAACGCAAATATGGACTTATGTACGAAAGGAATCTCGTTAATTCCGAAAATTATGTATAATTCCAACTTAAACTGGAATCAAACGAAAACGATGGAAATGAACGAAGCGTTAATCTACTTACAAGAAGCACTAGGCTACTTACAAGAAGCACTAGGCCTCTCTGCCAAGACCAAAACTTGGCCTGGATCCGCACGCTTGCCGCTGCATCTGCGGGCGATTGAGGTCCGCGCTGTTGACGCAAACGGTTTTTCGTTTTTACTTGCAAGTTTGCCTACTGGCGTCGGGCTTCCTGAGGCTAAGAGAGTCTATAGCCAGCTAGCCTTGCGTGCGGAGACTCCTGTTGTCGTTTCGTTTCCTGATGCCGATGCACGTCAGCGCAAAGCATTGGTCGCACAAGGGATTCCCTTTGTCTGCCCCGGTAGACAGGCTTTTCTTCCATTTATGGGCACAGCTTGCACGGAGAGGGGCGGTGCCCGGTTTCGCAATCACGCGACCAAGATGTCACCCAACGCGCAGGCTGCCGCAATCTGGGGAGCCGCCCAGGAGCCATATCGTCCCTATGACCTTTGTCGTGCGCTTGGGATTTCGGCAAGCCGCGCGAGTGAGGCCATAACCGAGCTTGTTGACAGGGGGCTCGCGAGGCGCGAGCGTTGCGAGCGACGTGTCGTCGTCTTCCCTGTTGCCGTTGATCTTCTGCTCAGCGAACACATGGCAGAGCTCTCCTCGCCTGTCTCGAAGGTCTTTTTTGCAAGGAAGACGCCGCAGATCGACTATCTTGTTGACGCCGGGGAGACGGCGCTCGCTGCGCGTTCGATGCTCGCTGCACCGGGCATGGAACAAAAGGCCGTCTTAAGAAGTGCATGGCGTCAACTGAGCGACCTCGAAGTCGCAGACGGGGAGTTGCCGGATAACGAAACGGCGATGATCCAAGCGTGGCGCTATGCGCCCGTGTTTGCCGACTCCTCCCGTGTCGACAACATTTCGCTTGCGCTATCTTTGGCGGCAATTGACGATGAGCGAATTCAGCTCGAAGTCGATCGCATGTTTGGAAAGGAATATCCATGGCAAGAAGCGCTGTAGAAGGTCTCCAAGAATTTCAGCAGCATATGCAAGAAGCTGCAGGATCGTATGCTCTTATCGGCGGCACGGCATGCGACATTTTGCTCGCGGAGGCGGGACTTCCGTTTAGGATGACTCACGATTTTGATGTGGTAATTGTCGCCGATGACCGGTTGCCTCAGACGGCAGAAGCTATATGGACTTTGGTGCGTGATGGCGGCTACCGCTGCGGCTGGGGCGAAGGCAAAGGCTCATGTTTTTATCGGTTTACAGAGCCTAAGAGGCCGGGTTACCCCCATATGATCGAACTCTTCGCGAAGTGCCCCGACTTTCTAAAGGGTCGTGAGGGGATTGATGTGGCACCAATTCACGTTGATGAAAACATAAGCAGTCTGTCGGCGATTTTGTTGGACGATGCTTACTACAGCTTGTTCCTTCAGGGAATTCGGACCGTAGGCGGCGTTTCGGTCCTGGGTACGGAATACATTGTCCCGTTCAAAGCGAAGGCGTATCTCGACCTAAAAGCTAGAAGGGAAGCGGGGGAGAACGTTGATTCGAAGAAGGTAAAAAAGCATAAACGCGATGCGCTGAGGCTTGCTCAGCTGCTTGGCGAGTCGGAAGGTGTCGACCTGCGCGGAGAACTGAAGGACGATATGCTTGCGTTTGTTAAAGATTGTGAGGTGGGCGACGTCAATCTGAAACAGATTGGGGTTGCGGGCGTAACGATGGCGCAGTTGCTCGAGACGATGAAAGCAACATATGGCTTGATTGGTTGAGTGGGGTTACGTGGCCCGGTCGGTGCAGTCTAGCTGCGTTGTCCGGCGCGGGAGCTCGCTAATCGGCTATTATTTGTTTAGACAACTTGAGTTGTAGAGGAGTGACCGGCGATGGTGCAGGGCGCCAAACATATGAAGAGCAATAACGCCGCGGACAACGGCGGCTCAAGCCCTCAGCCCAAACCTCAACCAAAGCCCAAGCGTCGTCGCAAGCGACTGCCGCGCTGGGCCGATCGGCTCATCACCATCGTCATCATCCTTATTGGCGTGGGCCTTATGACCTGGCCGTGGATCTTGGACCGGCTCGAGGCCTCGGGCGTGTTCAATCAGATCAGCACGGTGTCCAGCACCGTGGACGCGCTGTCTGCCGAGGAGCGCGAGCGCATCCTGCTCCAGGCGCGCTCCTTTAACGAGCAGCTGGCGGGCGAGGTCACCGAGCTTCCCGTCGACCAGATCGAGCCCTACGCCCAGCAGCTCATCTTTGATCGCGACCCCATGATGAGCTGGGTCGAGATCCCCTCCATCGACGTGAGCATGCCCATCTACCACGGCACGAGCGAGGAGGTCCTTATGGCGGGCGTCGGCCACCTGGAGGGCACGAGCCTGCCGGTGGGCGGCACCTCGACGCATTGCGTGCTCACCGCGCACTCGGGCATGCGCAACCTGAGCATGTTCGACGACATCCATTCGCTGGAACCCGGCGACCTGGTGCTGCTGCACACCATGAACAAGACGCTCGCCTACAAGATGGTGGACTCCGAGGTCGTGCTGCCCGAGGAGATGGAGTCGCTGACCATCGAGCCCGGCGCCGACAAGGTGACGCTTGTCACCTGCACGCCCTACGGCGTGAACGACCATCGTCTGCTAGTGCATTGCGTGCGCACCAAGTACAACAAGAAGGACGTCGACAAGCAAAAGTCGCTGGCCGGCCGCCACAGGGGCAAGCGCGAGTTTGCCGTGCTCATTGTGGTCGTAGCCATTGTGCTGTTGCTGCTGGACATCGTGATCCACGCGGTCCGCAAGCGCCGCAAGGCCAAGGCCTCGGCATAAGACATTCTCCAGAACCACCACAAAGGGGACAGGCACCTTTGTGGTGGTCGGGACTTCCAAACCATCACAACATTCGATGAAAATCGCGATTTTGGCGAAAAACATCGAATGTTGTGATGGTTTTCGTTGTGGACGCGACGGTTTTCGCTATGGGCGACGCGGTTTTCGCTACGGACGGTGCGGTTTCGCTGCAGAACCGCCAGCCCGCCGCCTGCCAGACCGCCGTCCTCGTTACGTTTTCGCTGCATTTGGGTAAAGCGCCTGCTCCAAGCCGGCGTTGCCTTGTATACTAGAGCGGTTTATCTGTTATGCGGAAGGGAGCGCCTATGGCACTCAGCGAGAAAGACGTGCGCGGCATCGCCGAGTACGCAAAGATCGCACTGACCGATGACGAGCTCACCCAGATGACGTCCTACATGAACGACGCCGTCCAGATGCTCGAGCCCGTCCTGCAATATGACTTGCCCGACGTGGAGCCCACGTTCCATCCCATCGGAAGCCTATCCAACGTGATGGGCGATGACCTGCGCGAGCCCGAGCGTGACCTGCCGCTCGACGTTGCGCTCGAGAACGCCGGCAGCGCGCGCGACCGCTACTTCCGCGTGCCGTCCATTTTGGGAGAGGGGGAGAGCGAGTAATGGCGCAGAGCTTCGATTCCCTTACCGCCGCGCAGATCGCCGCGGGCGTTGCCGCCGGCGACTTTACCGCTACCGAGGTGGCCCAGGCTTCCCTTGCCGCCATCGAGGCGCGCGAGGGCAGGGTCCAGGCATTCCTGCAGGTGGCGCCCGAGCTTGCGCTCGAGGCCGCCGCGCGCGTGGATGCCGACCGTGCCGCAGGCAAGCCGCTGCCCCCGCTCGCGGGCGTGCCGCTGGCCATCAAGGACAACATGAACCTCGTGGGCACGCGCACCACCTGTGCTTCCCGCATGCTCGAGGACTACCAGAGCGTCTACACCGCCACCTGCGTCCAGCGCATGCTCGATGCCGGCTGCCTGCCCATGGGCAAGGCCAACATGGACGAGTTTGCCTTTGGCAGCTCCACCGAGAGCTCGGCGTTCCACCGCACCAACAACCCCTGGGATACCGAGCGCGTGCCCGGCGGCTCCTCGGGCGGCTCTGCTGCCGCCGTCGCCGCGGGCGAGGTCGCGCTCTCGCTGGGTTCGGACACCGGCGG
>OIXS01001520.1_pt1 | contig 11460 bp, 12 predicted proteins | sample 1587841 | NCBI WGS metagenome assembly OIXS01 (sample SAMN03283254) | human gut metagenome | biome: human-associated habitat; material: feces | host: Homo sapiens | place: USA | collected 2013
CACGCCTGCCCTAAGAGACAGGCACTGATCAAGATGTGCTTCATTAAAAAATCTCCTTTTGTTATATATTTCACTTTATGAAATAAAAAACCGCATATCAAATTTCATAAATCAGAATTCAATTCATTTATATGAAATTATTTTACGTGCTTTTTACGTCAAATAAAAAAGATAAAACATGTAATAATCGGCAATCATACGTATTTTTGAGAAACTATTTCTCATCTCGATAATTATTAAAATAAGATTAATTACCACATTGTGAAATTGCAAATTCAATTGCCACATACTATAATTGGAAACGCAAAAGATACTACATAGTAATCTTATTGGAAGGGGTTCTTACTCATGGTAGAAAAGAAACAACGCAACACAGCAGAATTACTCGTCGAATGTTTAGAAGAAGAAGGCGTTCATTATATTTTTGGTATTCCCGGTGAAGAAAACCTCGCCATTATGGAAGCCCTGAAACAATCTAAAATCGAATTCATCACCGTCCGTCACGAACAAGGTGCTGCCTTCATGGCTGACGTCTACGGCCGTTTGACAGGTCACGCCGGCGTCTGCATGGCTACCCTCGGACCTGGGGCTACAAACCTCATTACAGGCGTTGCCGATGCAGACTGCGACGGCGCACCGCTGGTCGCCATTTCCGGTCAGGTAGGTACGGACAAGATGCACATTACAGCCCATCAGTATTTGGACCTGCGCGCTATGTTTGAACCGATTACGCGCCGGGCCTATACCATCGTCCGTCCGGACACGATGGCCGAAATTACGCGTCTGGCCTTCAAATACGCCGAACGGGAAAAACCGGGCGCAACCTTCATCGATTTGCCCGTCAACATTAGCCATATGCCTGTTGGCGACGATGAAAAGCCCTTGCGTCACAAGACCATCCGCTGCGAAACAGCGCTGGAAGACCAGATTGAAGCAGCCGCAGCCATGATCTCCTACGCCAAGAATCCAATCATCCTGGCCGGCAGCAGCGTCATCCGCAGCCATGCGTCGAAGCAGCTCACAGCCTTTGCCAAAAAGCTCAAGCTCCCGGTCGTCAACACGATGATGGCCAAGGGCGCTATTCCTTACGACGATCCGTATTCCATGTGGACGGTCGGTATTCCGATGGATGACTACCAGACGAAAATGCTCGAAAAAGCCAGCCTGGTCATTACCATCGGTTACGATATTATCGAATACGCACCGGCCAAATGGCATCTGAACAACGCTGATATTATCCATATCGATTCCATGCCTGCTGACATCAACAAAAACTACCAGCCGCAGGTCGAAGTCGTAGGCTCCATTCCGAACTCCCTCGAACGGATTATGGAAAAGGCAGCCCGCCTGCAGGAACCAAAGTACTATTTGGAAATGCGCAAAAAGATGGTTGCTGAACACGAAAGCTACGCCAACGACATGTCCTTCCCGGTAAAACCGCAGAAGGCCCTCATCGATTGCCGCAGCGTCATGGGCCCGGACGACATCGTCATTTCCGACGTCGGTGCCAATAAAGTTTGGGTTGCCCGCCATTACAACTGCTACAAGCCGAACACGTGCATCATTTCCAACGGCTTTGCCACTATGGGTATTGCCGTCCCCGGAGCGATTTCAGCCAAGCTCATCCATCCGGACCGCAAGGTGCTCGCCATTACCGGTGACGCAGGCTTCCTCATGAACTGCCAGGAAATGGAAACAGCCCACCGCCTGGGCACGAATTTCGTAACCCTTATCTTCAACGACTGCAGCTATGGCCTCATCAAATGGAAGCAGGATATGCAGTACGGCCACCACGAATACGTTGATTTCACCAATCCGGACTTCGTCAAGCTCGCCGAAAGCATGGGCGCTATTGGCTACCGCATCAAGAAGACAGAAGACCTCCTGCCGACACTGGAAAAAGCCTTTAAGCAGGACAAGCCGGTCATCATCGACTGCCCCATCGACTACGCCGAAAACATGAAGCTCGTCGCCCACTTAGAAAACATCATGAAAGAAGAAAACTAAGTACAAATCTGATCTGATAAAAAAGATGCCGTCAGCGCGGCATCTTTTTTTGCATGTTCAAGCATATCTGTGACGGTATCCAAGAGATTTTCACCATCGCCATTGTGGGCAAAGACAACGGCTATTTCTACATCATTGCCATGGACCCAGCTGATGACGCGGATCGTTTCTGTAAAATAAGCCTGATTGACGATGAACTGATCAGCCAACGTGGCTTCGTAAAACTTCGTTCCCTTAACCGTCTTGGCGGTAAAGGGTTTTACAACGGACCAGCCTGCAGGCAGCATCGTGATGAGACGGTTATTGGCGTGGCTCATGAGCGTTGCCGCGTCAGGCTTATCGCCAATATCCCGGAGGTATGCATTTTCCGTGGACCGTCCCTGAAGCGCCGATTCAACCTGCCACAGGTTGACGCTGTAGCGCAGGACATAGCCGTACTGGAACATGCCCTGGTCGATTTGCACGACTTGCCAGCTTACAGGCTCTACGGGATAAATCTGTTCCAGCATACGCGTTACGTCATTGCCGTAGCGCTGGGCCGTAAGCATTTCCTGTGTGCCCTGGTTCATTTGGAGATCCGTCGGCACCGTAATTATGCCCCAATTGGCAAAGGGCGTTTCTACGCCCTTATCTTTATCCTTGGCCAAAACGGGCAGGCTGAGTGCCGCCACGAGAGCCAAGGTTACCATACAAACTACCTTCTTCAAGGAAAAAGTCTCCCTTCCTATACCTGTAATTTATTGCATAATCTTGCGCGGCCCCCGGTCGAAAAAGATATTCTTCGACGATACAGAAAGGGCAATACCGAAAATATTCGTCACCTTGTCGCCCAGGCTGTGCAGGCGCATGGCTGCCTTGCCAATAGAATAAAAAATACGCGAATCAATATCCTGGGATGAAGCCAGCGATACAGCAGAACCCAAGGCAATGCCCAAGTCGGCAATGGTAAAGATGCAGCGGCCGCCAGCCACGCGGTTGGCAGCGCAGTCGGTAAAGCCACAAATCCCGCAGTGAGGCATGCCAAGCGGGCTGTCCGGTACACCTACGAGGATGACCAGGGCGCTGTTGCGGACATTTTCCGAATCGCGTTTGAAAAATTCCAGGCCTGTTTCGGCGTTGATTTTCATCATTTCATCAGCCAGACAGTCCTTATCGCTCCCGGTAAGGGCAATGGTTTTTACCTTGTCCATGCCGCAGCCCTTCGGTGCCGTATGAATGGCTGCCATCATCTGTTTGGCCGTACTCAGTATGGCTTGTTCTTCTGCTTCTTCTGCTGTAATAATCATAGTATGCCTCCTACTGCACTAAGGGCGCTGGCAATGACATCGTCCATATCATAATACTTATATTCTGCCAACCGGCCGCCAAAGAGGACGCCCTTTTCCCCGGCGGCCAGCTTTTGATACTGGGCATAGAGGGCCTGGTTCTGTTCGTTGTTGACGGGATAATACGCTTCCTCACCAGGCTGCCAGTCTGCCGGGTATTCCTTCGTCACATAGGTTACAGGCTGCGTGCCAAATTCGAAGTGCTTGTGTTCGATGATCCGCGTATACGGCGTTTCCCGGTCCGTGTAGTTCATGACGGCTACGCCTTGGTGATTTTCTTCTTCCAGGCGCTTTGTTTCAAAGCGCAGGCCCCGGTATTCCAGGCGGCCCAGCTGATAACCAAAGTATTCATCAATAGGGCCGGTATAGACGATGGTTTTAGCCATGGCGGCATATGCATTCCGGTCTTTTAAGAAATCGACACCGGTCCGTACTTCGATACCATCTAAAAGGCCCTCGATGAGAACGTTGTAGCCGCCCATAGGAATGCCCTGATAGCGGTCGTTAAAGTAGTTGTTGTCGAAGGTATAGCGCACGGGCAGCCGCTTGATGATAAAAGGCGGCAGGTCTGTACAGCTGCGGCCCCACTGTTTTTCCGTGTAGCCCTTGATGAGCTTCGTATAAATGTCCGTCCCAATGAGGGAAATGGCCTGTTCTTCCAGGTTTTTCGGCTCTGTAATGCCGGCAGCTTCACGTTGGGCAGCAATTTTGGCAGCTGCTTCAGCCGGCGTGACGATGCCCCACATCTTGGCAAAGGTATTCATATTAAAGGGCAGATTGTAGAGTTCGCCCTTGTAGTTGGCTACAGGCGAATTGACGTAATTATTGAATTCTACAAACTGGTTGACGTAATTCCAGACTTTCTTGTCCGACGTATGGAAAATATGGGCACCGTATGTGTGAATATGTATACCTTCCTTTTCTTCACAATAGACGTTGCCGCCTACATGGGGCCGCCGTTCGAGAACCAGGCAGGATTTGCCGGCTTGTTTCATTTCATGGGCAAAAACAGCGCCAAAAAGGCCGCTGCCAACGATGAGATAATCATACATAGTAGTAACACTCCTCTATTCGTTCGCTCGGGCATGTTTCATTGCCCGTTATACGCTTTATTATACACCATATTCTATATACTAGCCCACCTGGAAAGAGCGGTCAATTTTTTTGCTAATCTTTATCCCTCGTTGTTCTTGCAACAGATTATTTTTCTTTCTTATCGTAGAATAAAGGCATAGATAGAGAATACCACTGCAGAGATGCAGCTTATATAAAAGGAGGCATGCCTCATGATTACCAAAGAAAATACCTTTGCTGACGTTGTTAAACAATATCCCCAGACAATTCGTCTGCTCAATGATTTACACCTCGATTATTGCTGCGGTGGCGATCATACCCTGGCCCAGGGCGTCGTCGGTAAGGACGTCAATCTCGATGAGCTCCTGACACAGCTCAATGCTATTGCTGAAAAAGCACAGAACCAAGACGGTTCCACTGTTGCCTCTATCGACGATTTCAAAAACCTCTCCATTTTGGACATGCTCGATAGTCTCGAACAGACCCATCACGTAACAGAACGGGAACAGATGGCATCAGTAGAACAGCTCCTCAACAAGATCCTCATCGTCCATTATCCTCATCACGGTGAACTCCTGACAAAGCTGCACAGTCTCTACGCCCACCTCAAGGCCGAACTGGAAGAACACTTTGCCAAGGAAGAACGCCTTGTCTTCCCCCTCATGCGGGCTAATATGCCACCGGACCAGGCAACCATTGCGTACGTAAAAACCCTGGAAAACGAACACTCCGCTGCAGGCGACATCATCAAGGAAATCCAGGCCCTGACCGATAATTTCACTTTGCCGGAAGACGCATGTCTTACGTACACACAGACATACAAAGAAATGGAAGCCCTCTTTGACGATATCTTCATTCACATCTTCAAAGAAAATTCCATTCTCTTCCCGGAATACGAAGAATAAACGTGATACCACTCTACCCCTCTACTACTATATAGGTCATCCGGAAAAGAGGCTGCTATCTTCCCCTATTTGGCAGCCTCTTTTTCGTGCGCCTTGACAAATAGTACTGGATGGTACTATTGTTGAAAGTATAATAAAAACCGAAGGAGGAGTATAATGAATAAGAAATGGATTACCAGCCTCATCTTGTCAGGCTGCTTACTCGCAGGAGGGAGTGCCTTTGCCATGGAACCTATACATGTCGATGCTGCAACGGCCAATATGCCGGATAAAGTGCAGAGCCAGCGGCTGAAAGTAAACGTCGTCACGCCGGAAATCAAGGAAATTTCCAATGTCGTCTATGAACAGGTCCCGGCCCGGGGCTTTGAAAACGTAGCTATGAAAATGGATATCCTGAAACCACAGTCTAAGACACCCTTGCCGGCCATCGTTTACGTCACAGGTGGCGGTTTCATCAATGCCAACAAAGACAACGGCTTACAGCTGCGTATGCACCTGGCTGAAGCAGGCTACGTCGTAGCCTCTATCGAATACCGCGTAGCACCGACAGCTACATTCCCGCAGCCGCTTGAAGATGTGAAAGCCTCAATCCGCTACCTGCGGGCTAATGCCAAGAAATTCAATATCGACCCGGACCGTATCGGTATCATCGGCGGCAGTGCCGGCGGCTACCTCAGTGCCATGGCCGGTACGACAAGCGGCACGACGACCTTCGATAAAGGCGACAACCTCGACCAGCCGAGCAGTGTCAAAGCAGCCGTCGACCTCTATGGCCTGTCGGACCTGACCCGCATCGGTGACGACTACTCACCAGAAGTCCAAAAATCCCATGAATCAGCAGGCGCCACAGAAGCCCTCTGGGTCAACGGCTCCCCCGTCTTCGGCGGCCGTGACGGCGGCATCAATGCCGACGCGGCAGCAGCCAAGGCAGCCAACCCGATCACGTACATCGGCAAAAACAGTGCGCCAATGCTCCTCATGCACGGCACAGGCGACTACATCGTCTCCCCCAGCCAGACAGACCTCCTCTTCCAAGCCCTGCAAAAAGCAGACATCCCGTCGGACCGGTACCTCGTTGAAGGCGCAGCCCACGGCGGCATCTATTGGAACCAGGCAGAAGTACTAAACGTCATTACCAATTTCTTCAATAAATATCTTAAGTGATACGAAATACGATAGAATAGCAAAACGGAGCTATCCCCTGCGTTAGGAGATAGCTCCGTTTTACATTTGCAATCCACGTAAGGTAGCTGCCCTGCAGAATCACAACTATTTCGTCTGCTCTATTTTTTTCAAAAAGCGGGCAGGTACGCGTTTGGTCAGCCACACGCCATTGACGGACTGGTAGAACTGATAGCCGGCTTTTTGCATGTCTCCGGCGGAGACGGTGTAAACAACGGGTTTACCGTGGCGGGAGCCAACCTTTACGGCCGTATCATAGTCTGCGGACAAATGGACATACAGCCTCGATTTCGGGATCAGGCCCTGCGCATTGATGGAGGATACATACTTTTCGCCAGTGCCGTGCCACAGGATATCCGGTGGTGTCTTCTCCTCCAGCTCCACATCCACGGGGATGGAATGTCCTTGATTGGCCCGGATGAGCGTGTGGTCCTCGTTGAAGGAATAGCGCATCTTACTGTCTGTGCGCACGATTTCTTCCAGCATATCCCGGTCAAAGGCCTGCTGCTTGGCAATGCCTGCAACCAGCTCCTCCACATTAGCCCAGCCATGCTCATCTAGCGTAATGCCGATAGTCTCCGGCTTATGGCGAAGAATCAAAGCAATAAACTTACTGGTTTCGTTTTTTGTCATTTCTCTCACTTCATTTCCAAAAGAATCGGACAAAGACATATCACTAATTCTTCTCCAACGGTCATAACGACGTGATTACCGGATTATTCAAGAAATCATATACCCGTTTGACTTCACTGGGTTTTCTCGTGTCCAGCATTTGCGGGTGTCCCAGGTCAAGTGTTGCAATTTTCTTCATGTCTTCTTCATTCAGTGAAAAGTCCCAGATGGCAAGGTTTTGTTCCATGCGGTTCTTGTGGACTGATTTGGGAATGACGGAGACGTTTCTTTCGATGTTCCACCTAAGGACAACTTGCGCTGCTGTTTTATTGTATTTCTTGCCTATTTCTACTAACACTGGGTTCGTGAACATGCCGTTCATGCCTTCTGCAAAGGGCGCCCAGGCCTGCGCGGCGATGCCATATTCTTTGAGTATTTCCAGTTCTTCTTCCCGTTGAAAAAAGGGATGCAATTCAATCTGGTTTACTGCAGGGATGACGTCTACATTGTTGCAGAGATCAATGATCCTGTCGCTCGTGAAATTGCTGACGCCGATGGCACGGATGCGTCCGTCTTTATACAGTTCTTCCATAGCTCTCCAGGCACCATAATAGTCGCCAAAAGGTTGATGAATCAAATATAAATCGAGATATTCTACGTCCAGTTTTTCGAGGGACTGGGCAAAGGCCTGCTTCGTCTTTTCGTATCCCATTTCCTGAATATAGGCTTTTGACGTCAGGAAGATGTCCTGGCGCGCTACGCCACTTGCTTTGAGTGCCCGGCCGACTGCTTCTTCGTTCATGTATACGCTGGCTGTGTCGATGAGTCGGTAGCCTGTTTGGATAGCTTCTAAAACGGCTTGTTCACATATCTGTAAATCATCCACCTGAAAGACACCAAAGCCTTCCAGTGGCATTTTGACTCCATTATTTAGCTTGATTGTTTCCATCTGAGACGTGCTCCTTTCCTGGTTTGCTCTATACTATGTTTGTATTAGGATGACTACATTATATCTGATATTTTTATCAATAACAATTTTCTATATTTTATGGTAAAGTATAAATTTTATTCATGGATTAGCGTGATATAATGGATTTGTCTCAGGAGCATCATCTTATCCCCTTTTCCAGGAGGTTTTCGCTATATGGATATTCGTGTGTTACGCTATTTTTTGACACTGGCAGCTGAAGGAAGTATTTCTGCCGCCGCGAAGGCCTTATATACGACACAGCCCAATCTTTCCAAGCAATTGTCAGAATTAGAAAAGGAAGTAGGCCAGACCTTATTTATCCGTGGCAGCAGAAAAATCATGTTGACCGACGCAGGTATGCTGTTGCGAAAGCGGGCCCAGGAAGTCGTCCGTCTTTTAGAAAAAACAGAGCAGGATTTAGCAAACTTCGATGACCTGGTCAGCGGTGATGTATACATAGGAAATGGAGAAACGCCAGCCATGAAGATTATTGCAAGGGCGGTCCATCAGTTACAGCACGCGTATCCGCAAATCCGCTACCATCTCCAGAGTGGCTACGCCTACGACGTGATGGAAGGTCTTGACAAAAGTCTATTAGACTTTGGCGTGTTGATTGAGCCCATTGATCTGACACAATATGACCACATCCGCTTGCCCATTACCAACACGTTAGGTCTGCTTATGCGCAAGGATAATCCTCTTACCTCATTACCGGCTATCCGTCCAGAAGATATGCGGAAAACACCGCTCCTTTGCTCTAAGCAGATTCTTGATGAAAACGGTCTTTCCAGCTGGCTTGGCTATGACTGTCATGAGCTCAATATTGTGTCGACGTTCAATCTCATCGGTACGCCGGCTCTGCTCGTAGAGGAAGGCGTCGGGTCTGCTATCAGCTTTGAAAATTTGCTCAACCTATCCGGTGATTGTCAACTCTGCTTTCGGCCATTAGAACCTGGTTTGAAGCTTGATGTCTATTTGGTCTGGAAAAAGCATCAGACCTTTTCCAAGGCAGCGCAGAAATTTTTGGAATGTCTCCATCAAGTCATTGGGGAATACGCATGAGTAGTGGAAAGGACCAAGGCCATATAATGGTGTAGAAACAAAAAAATGAGTCCCAGATTGCAAGTAAAACAGACGGTACAGAAAAGGCAGCATGATTGTTCAGGAGGTATTTTACATGATAGGCGATGACAACATTATCCCTTATGTGGGAACAGAAAAGATCAAGTTATACCAACCAGTTGACGAAATCAAGTCTGTTTTGAAGGAAAACGATGTTAGTTATCGTGAAGAAGTCTGGGGCTCTGAATATGAAACAGTCCCCAATCCCTGGACCGTGCTGGTTATTGATGGTGTTCTCAGCCTCTTTTTTGCCAAAAACAATAAGCTCTTTAAGTTGGTATTCTGGGAAGGGTATCAAGGGACCTTGCCGAATGGAGTGAAAACCGGAATGACCATCGAGGCTGGCAAGGCGCTGGACGCTTCACTTGCTTATGACGACTGGAACGAGGACTATCAATCGCAAAACGGTTACTGGCTGGAAGACAATCCGGAAAATGGGAAAATTATGTCCATCAGTATTTTTATCCGAGAGATCTTGGATGAAGAGACATTTAATCAATGTAAGTGGTAAAGGATGATGAAAAAATGACTTTATCAGAATTTTCAGGCTACTACGTCATACACGATGCAACTATCCTTGATTTAGACGTTGACTCCGAAAATTGCACAGTCAAAATGCTTCTCGAAATTCCTTTCTGGATGCAGCCGGACTATGTAGACGGGGCTCCTGAGCTGACTCAGTTGCTGCTTATTTTCAAAGATGCAACCAAATACGAAACTGACTGCCCTAATCCTGTCAGTGAAACTATTGAGGTTCTTGGTGTAGAAGCATCAGACTCTGCTTTGTCCTTTTCCCTATACGATAACGATAGCGTAGAATCATTTGAGCTGCGCATTGCCGCTTCCTCTGTTAGCGCATCGTATGTATGATGGACACCAAAAAGCGAAGGCTTTCCTTTTGTGGAGAGTCTTCGCTTCTCTGCTTTATAGGCACATTTCAAAAATCTTTTCAATATCGCTTTGCTTTAGGGGCTTGAAGCCTGGAAGTGTTCCGTTGTTGCAGGCTTTTTTTGCCATGGTTTGGAAATGGGTCCGATCGATGCCGATTTCTGTGAAGGTGCGTTTCAGTCCTAGGGTGTCATAGAGGAAGGCGGAAACGGCTTTTATGCTCTGGTGGGCGATTTCCATCGGGGCCAGGGACGAATCGATGCCGAATACGTTTACGCCGAATTGTACATACTTGGAAACGGTCGTTTCGTCGAGACAGTATTCCATCCAGCGGGGCGTGAGGATTGCTAGTCCCAAGCCGTGGGTAATACCGTAGAATGCGGAGAGTTCGTGTTCCATGGGATGACAGCTCCAGGCCTGTTGCTTGCCGCCGGTGATGAATCCGTTTATGGCCCAAGAGGAGGCCCACATCAGATTGGCTCTGGCTTCGTAGTTATCCGGCTGCGCCAGCGCCATGGGCGCATACTTGATGACGGTTTTCATCAGACCTTCCATGAAGCAGTCCAGCATGTAAAGGTCCGGTTCCAGGTTGAAATACTGTTCCATGACATGGCTCAGGATATCGGCTGAGCCACAGGCGGTCTGGTATTTGCTGACAGTATAAATCACGCTGGGATCCAGGAAGGATACCTTTGGCAGCAGTGTCGGTGATACGATGCGCCCCAGTTTTTCGTGTGTTTCCGGATTGGTAATCACACCGCCGCCATCCATTTCCGATCCGGTAGCAGCCAGCGTCAGAACGTCCAGCACGGGGAGTGCTTTTTCTACCGGAGCCAGCTTGCTGCGGTCAAGGAAATCCCACGGGTCATGGTCTACGCAAGCGCCTGCAGCCATCCACTTAGTAGCATCCAGGGTGGAACCGCCGCCTACAGCCAAGAGTACGTCAATTTCCTTTTCCTTGCAGATTTTGGCGCCTTCTCTTACAGTATCGATGCGGGGATTCGGTTCGATACCGGATAGTTCAACCAGCTCTAATCCTGCCTGCTTGATTTCCGCCACGATCGTATCATAGAGTCCGCTCCGCTTGATGGACCCGCCGCCATATGTCATGAGGACACGCGTTCCGTATTTCTTCAATTCTTCGCCCAAATGGCCAAGCTGATTCTGACCAAAATATACCTTAACCGGAATATTATAAACAAAACTATGCATCACATTCAGCCTCCGTTTTTCTTTTAGCAGCTATTCTTTCTGCCAAATCCTGTTTGTCAGTTTCACTTATCATTTCTATTATAAAAGAAGGGAGTGTGACAAAATGCAAAAGCATTTTGTCCACTTCCTTTTTTTCATGCTCTTTTTCCTTTTTTAGAGAATG
>OIXS01001521.1_pt1 | contig 11459 bp, 7 predicted proteins | sample 1587841 | NCBI WGS metagenome assembly OIXS01 (sample SAMN03283254) | human gut metagenome | biome: human-associated habitat; material: feces | host: Homo sapiens | place: USA | collected 2013
GGCACCTGCCGCTCCGGCAACTTCCGCGCCACAGCGCACGATCTCGATAAACATACACAAAAACAGCACAAAAAAGACAGCCGCAGCAATTTTTACCGTTGCGATCCGATTGCCTTTATTGGACGCCGCAAAAAAAGTACCGATCACCAAAACAACCGGAAAAATATATGCGATCAAACCAAATACACCAAAAAAGAAACTGCTGACAGCATTTCCAATTGCCCCGCCGATTCCAAAATTACTGATAAAAAGTAAAATGGAGATTGCAAGGATCACCCACAGAATCACTTCCTCTGTAAAGCTCTCCTGCTGTATATCATTCTTCTTACGTCCTGAATTCGTTTTTCTGCCAGAAGTTTTTCTGCCAGAGGAACTCTTTCTTTTCCCTGTTGCCAAAATATTACCTCCAAAAAATATCTCCTATAATGTATAGAAAAATCCGCCGATTGAGAGCAGTCCGACAATCAGACAATAAACTGCAAAAACACGGAATTTCCGATTGCGCACAATGACAAGCATTGTTTTAATACAGATATATCCGATCACTGCAGCAATCACCATACCAACAATATAGCAGGTGATATCCATGCCGCTCACAGACAGGTCTGCAAAATCTTTTAACTCTAACACCATGGCACCTAAAATCGCCGGTATCGACATAATAAACGAATATTTCACTGCAAACTTGCGGTTAAATCCGCTGAGCAGACATGCTGTGATCGTTGTTCCGCTGCGGGATAATCCCGGCAAAGTTGCCACGCCCTGAGCAATACCAACGACAAACGCATTGGTGTATGTAATGTCCTTCGGAAGCTTGTCTCCGCCCTTGCAGCGGTCTGCGATAAAGAGCAGGATTGCGGTTGCGATCAGACAGATGCCCGGCACGATCAGAAGTTCTGATGCCTGCTCTACCACGTCTTTTCCAACAAAACCAATGATTCCGGTCGGAATGGTTGATACCAGGATCAGCACCACAAACTTGCGGTAACTGCTGTTTACAATTCTGCGGTACGGACTGTAATCAACATGATCTTTTCCTCTGTCACGGATCGATAGAAAAAGGTTTTTTATAAGTGCTGCAAAATTGATCAGCACATCTCTCACGATACAGATTCCCTCCACAAAAAGCCTGACGATATCTTTATAATAAACTGCGCAGATCGCGATCAGAGTTCCAACATGCAGCAAAACATCAAATAACATTCCTGTATCCGTCTCAACATGGAACAGGATTTTAAAAAGTGCAAGATGTCCGGAACTGCTGACCGGAAGGAACTCTGTCAATCCCTGTATGATCCCCATCAAGACCGCCTGTAATAAAGTCATAAGCTTTTTCCTCCGCTGTATCGTATCTCATATTTTCTAAAAAATATCAGTTTTTTCCATAAGTCACCTATTTTCATACTTTTTAAGTATACCATATTTCGTTTTGATTGTCATTAAAAGCTTTTTTTGCCACAAGATTTTGCCTCATGTATGAGCTGATGCAATTTTGCAAATGCCTCATGGATCCCACCGATAGAATCAATGAGTCCTTCCTCGACCGCCTGTCCTCCAACCAGGATCGTCCCAAGGTCTTTTGTGAGGATTCCCGTATTCATCATAAGCTCCTCCAGCCGGTTCTGTTCTGCTTTGGAATGCTGCACAACAAATTTTAAAATACGATCCTGCATCTGCTTAAAATAATCATACGTTGGCTGCGCCCCGATCACAGTTCCATTCATCCGCACCGGGTGGATCACCATCGTACCGGATGGCACGATAAAAGAATAGTCCGTGGAGACTGCCAGCGGCACGCCGATGGAATGGCTGCCACCGAGTACCAGTGAAACCGTTGGCTTATCAATGGATGCTACCATCTCAGCAATGGCAAGCCCGCTCTCCACATCCCCGCCTACCGTGTTTAACAAAAGCAGTAATCCATCCACATTTTTATTTTCTTCCACCTCTGCGAGTTTTGGAAGCACATGCTCATACTTTGTCGTCTTTGTCGCCGCCGGAAGGCACTCATGCCCCTCAATCTCTCCTATGATCGTCAACATGGAGATCCTGTCTTCCCCATGCTCTAACTCCACCTGACCAAAATCCCTGATCTGCTCATTCACAGCCTTCTCTTTCTCATTTTTTTCTGCCATACAATCTCCCTTCCCTCATTAGACTGAAAAAACAGGATAGATTTTTCTACCCTGTTCTTTAGTATTGGAGATTCTTTTTATTTTATACAGTATATCCAAGCAGATAATTATAAAGCCCTTCGTATTTTCCTTTGGAAGACTTCCAGGAATAATCGTTTGCCATGCCCCGTTCAACAATCTGATTCCACTGTTTTTTCTTATCAAAATAAATATGCTTTGCATAATTGACAACACCGAGCATCTCTTCCCCATTATAATTTGCAAAAGAGAATCCATCACCGGTATTTTCGTATTCGTTATATGGTCTGACTGTATCCTTAAGTCCTCCGGTCTCACGGACGATTGGAACCGTACCGTAACGGAAAGAGATCAGCTGCGTCAGTCCACATGGTTCAAAGCGGGATGGCATTAAAAATGCATCCGCAGCGGCGTAAAGTTTGTGAGCCAGGTCATCAGAATAACAGATATTGGCAGAAACTCTGTCTCCGTATTTCCATGCATAATGGCGGAACATGTTCTCATACTGTGGATCGCCGGTTCCAATCACAACAATCTGTGTGAAATCATCCACCAGGCGGTCAATCACATAATTGATCAGATCCAGACCTTTCTGATCGGTGAGTCTTGAGATCAGTCCGATCATGAACTTCTTCTTATCGACAGTCAGATCCAGTTCCTCCTGTAATTTTAATTTATTATTGACCTTCTTCTTACGGAAGTTTGATGCGTTATAGTTGGTATAAATTTTCGGGTCTGTCTCCGGATCATATGTTTTGTAATCAATACCGTTTACAATGCCCTGCATATCAAAGTGTCTGGCGGCAAGCAGTCCATCCAGCCCCTCGCCATAGTAATCAGTCTGGATCTCCTGTGCATAAGAGTCACTTACAGTTGTAATATAATCTGCATATACCAAACCACCCTTTAACATGTTGGCATCCTTATGAAATTCCAGTTTATCCGGTGCAAACAAATCTGCTGAAAATCCTGTCAGCCCCTTCATCGTCTTCACATCCCATACACCCTGGAACTTCAAATTATGTATGGTAATGATTGATTTCATCCCCCAGTAAAAAGAGTCTGCCTGAAATTCATTTTTCAGATATACCGGGATCAGACCTGTCTCCCAGTCGTGACAGTGGATCAGATCCGGACGGAAATCGATCTGTTTTAACATGGATAAAACAGCTTTATCGAAGAAAACAAACTTCTCAATGTCATAACGGATATCCCCATATGGTGTATCACAGGTAAAATATTCCTGATTATCAATAAAATAGTAGGTAACCCCATCCAGTTCATATTTTAAAATTCCAACATATTTGTTCTGGATATAATTTCCTGCACACATATAAAAATGTGTTACATACTGAAACTGGTTTCTGAATTTTTCCGGAATACAGCTATAATTTGGAATCACGACCCTGACATCCCATTCCTCTTTTGAAAATTCCTTAGGTAATGCACCACACACGTCCGCAAGTCCCCCAGTTTTTATAAACGGAACGCACTCTGACGCTGCAAAAAGAATCCTCTTCATGAATTATACCTCCTCATCATCCTTGTACTATTTATGATATAACATTTTCCCCCGGATTTCTACCACTTTATTGTAAAAAAGTGTCCATATGAAAAAACTCTGTTCTTGGATTGCGCCAAAAACAGAGTCTGTCTCATATTATTTATTCATCCCAGTTGTGGTAAACCTGCTGAACATCATCATCATCATCCAAAAGATCTAAGATACGCGGGAGTTTGACAGTTGAATATCAAGAAAAGTACTTGCAGGTCTTATAAAACCTGCATTTTTTTATGTCAATTTTTATGTTTTATATGCTGTTATTTTATGTTATTGTGTGTTATAATAAGCATTGGAGGGGTGCTTATGAATCTACATATAACAAAATCCAAAAATGCAGAATCCTTTTATATTGCAAAATCTTATACCAAAGCCAATGGCAAAACATCCTCTGTCATTGTCCGTAAACTCGGCACTTTGAACCAGCTCATTGTCGAACATGGGCCAACCAGGGACGACGTTCTTGCATGGGCAAAAAATGAAGTTAAGCTTGAAACCGAAAAATATAAAAAAGATCAGCAGACAAAAGCTGTCCAGATAACCTTCCATTCTGATCATAAGTTAGATTATGGCCAGCAGGTTCTCTACCGTGGCGGTTATCTTTTCCCACAGACTTTTTATTACCGCCTCAAGCTTGATAAGATCTGCCGGAAACTCCGCGATAAATATAAATTTAAGTATGATATCAACGCGATCCTATCTGATCTCATCTATGCCAGGATCTTAGAACCTGCCAGTAAACGGTCTTCCTATAAAACAGCTTCTGAATTTCTGGAAAAACCATCCTACCAGCTGCATGACATCTACCGGGCACTCGACGTTCTTGGAAATGAATGTGATTTTATCCAGTCGGAAGTTTATAAAAACAGTCATCTTCTCGGAAAGCGAAACGATGCTATCCTGTATTATGACTGTACAAACTATTTCTTTGAGATTGAGCAGGAAGATGGGGACAGAAAATACGGCAAAGGCAAAGAACACCGTCCTAACCCGATCATCCAGATGGGGATGTTTATGGACGGTGATGGGATACCTCTTGCTTTTTCACTTTTCCCCGGCAACGCAAATGAACAGACTTCCCTGAAACCGCTGGAAGGAAAAGTCCTCCAGGACTTTGGCTGCACAAAATTTATTTACTGCAGTGATGCCGGACTTGGTTCCGAAGCCATCAAAAAGATAAACCATGCCGGTGAACGTGCTTTTATTGTCACCCAGTCCATTAAAAAGCTGAATAAAGATGATAAAAAATGGGCTCTGGACAAGACCGGCTTCAAACGCGTATCAGATGATATGCCTGTTGAACTTTCAGAAATCCCGGAAGACGATAACGGATTGTATTATAAGGATGAGCCTTATACACCCCACACGCTGCACCAGCGTCTGATTGTAACCTATTCGCCTAAATTTGCAAGATATCAAAAAACAATACGTGATCTTCAGGTTGAACGTGCCAAAAAAATGCTGCAGTCAGGAAACATAAAAAAAGAACGGAGAAATCCAAACGATCCGGCACGTTTCGTAGGAAAGACAGCCGTAACGGAAGACGGTGAAGCCGCAGACATCCGCCATTATCTGGACACAGACAAAATCGAAGATGAAGCACTTTATGATGGAATGTATGCAGTTACTACTGATCTGTTGGATGATGATGTAAAAGACATCCTAAAAGTCAGTGAAGGGCGTTGGGAAATTGAAGAATGTTTCCGCATCATGAAAACGGATTTTGAAGCAAGACCTGTATTTGTCCATGCTGACGCACGCATAAGAGCACATTTTCTCATCTGTTTTCTTTCCCTGGTGATATACCGGTATCTTGAAAAAGATCTGGGACAGGATTTTACCTGCGAGATGATCCTGGATAAGTTGAAGTCCATGAATTTCGCAAATATACAGGATCAGGGATTTATCCCACTTTATACACGCGATAGACTGACAGATTCCTTACATAAGATCTGTGGTTTTGATACAGATTTCAAATTTATCACCAAAAGCCAGATGAAAACCATCCAGAAAAAAAGTAAAAGAAGGGAATAAAATACTATAGTTTAAAACAACAGTCAAAATCGCTACAACGCCTATATTTTCTGGCATTGCAGCGATTTTATTTTTTGAAACTGTCAAAAACAGGATTATATCGAATAGTATCAAAGGTCAATATGTAATCAAATAGTTAATTTAACTGACAAAATTTCTCAACAACAATATCTCTTCCTTGTATCCCCAATATCATGTGCTATAATTTTCCTGAGATTAGTTATAACTAACCTAGATGTCAAAAATGGCTGTTGCCAAATATGTTTTTTGAAAAAGGGGAGACTATGTCAGAGGAAGAGAAAAAATTTTTGGAGATCGTTGACCTGAAAAAAGGTTTTGGAAGTGGAGAAACACGTCAGGAAGTATTGCGCGGAATGAACTTTTCCGTGGCAAAAGGAGAGTTCTGTGTTCTGCTTGGACCGTCCGGTTCGGGAAAATCAACTTTATTAAATATTATCGGAGGAATCGACAGTGCCGATTGCGGTTACATCTCGATCAACGGTGATAAGCTCGAAGATATGAGTGAGAAGAAACTAACCCAATACCGCAGAAAACATCTCGGCTATGTATTTCAGATGTACAATCTGATTGCTAATCTGAACGTGAAGGAAAACATTGAGGTCGGAGCGTACCTTTCTGACAATGCGTTGGATATCGACGATCTATTACATACACTTGGACTTTACGAGCACCGATACAAGCTGCCGAACCAGTTGTCCGGCGGTCAGCAGCAGCGTGTTTCCATCGGTCGTGCGATTGTGAAGAACCCGGATATCCTGCTCTGCGATGAGCCGACCGGAGCGTTGGACTATAACACCTCCAAAGAGATTTTAAAACTGATCGAAGATGTAAACAAAAAATATGGAAACACGATCATCATGGTAACGCACAACGAGGCGATCAAAAACATGGCAGACCATGTCATCAAGCTTCGTGACGGAGCCGTCCGCCACAACGAGAGGAATGAGCACAAGATTTCAGCAGCAGATCTTGAGTGGTAAGGAGTGTGGCAGTTATGAAAAAGAAAAAAATTAAAAATCCGCTCATCAAGCGCATTCCGCGTGAATTGCTCGGTGACTGGAAAAAATATCTTGTGGTGGCATTATTCCTCATTCTTACAATTGGTTTTGTTTCCGGTATGTATGTAGCAAATGAGAGTATGCTCGTTGCAGCAAATGAAGGCGTGACAAAATATAAGTTAGAGGATGGACATTTTGAGCTGGACAAAAAGGCAGATGAGACGTTACTCGCTGCTATCGAGACAGGAACAAAAGCGGACGTCAAAAAGTATTATCTTGACAAAGCGAAAAAAGAGCTGGACGAAAAGTTGGATGAAAAGGCTTATCCGGAAGCCTACGACAAGGCATGGGATAAAATCGTAGAGGAAATCGATGATAAATATGCTGACGCAGAAGAAAAATATGAGTTAAACGATCCTGATTTTACAGAAGTTCCGGTAAAAGTATATGAGAACTTCTTCCGAAATGAGGAGGAAGATTACAACAATGACGGCGAGGCAGAAGGAAACATCCGTGTCTATGCAAAAAATGATAACGTGGATCTTGCCTGCCTGCTTGACGGAGCATTTCCGGAGAAAGCGGATGAGATCGCAATTGACCGTATGCATGCAGACAATGTCGGAGTCAAAGTGGGAGATGAGATTTCTGTCAGCGGGCAGAGGTTCAAAGTTGTCGGACTGATCGCCTATGTCAATTATGCGACACTGCATGAGAAGTCAACGGATATGATGTTTGATGCGATCAAATTCGATGTGGCTATGGTCACACAGGAAGGATTTGATAGTTTACATAAAACTGTTCATTATGCTTACACATGGAATTATGTGGATACTCCTGCAGATGAAGTGGAGCAGAAAGCAAAATCCGATGATTTCATGAATGCACTGCTCACACAGGTTGTGTGTGCTGACATAGAGTTAGAGGACTATATGCCGCGCTATGCAAATCCGGCTATTAATTTTGCAACGGATGATATGGGTTCAGACAAAGCTATGGGTGGTGTTTTACTGGATATTTTGATCGTGATCATTGCATTTATTTTTGCAGTGACCATCAGCAACACGATCGTGAAGGAGGCTTCTACGATCGGAACACTGAGAGCTTCCGGTTATACGAGAGGTGAACTGGTCAGACATTATATTTCCATGCCGGTGATTGTGACACTTCTCGCAGCGTGCGTTGGAAATATCCTCGGCTATACCGTATTTAAAAATGTGGTTGTCGGCATGTATTATAACAGCTACAGTCTTCCAACTTATCAGACAGTCTGGAACCCGGATGCCTTTTTCAAGACAACGATCATCCCGGTTGTTTTAATGCTTGTGGTCAATCTCATCGTCATTATAAAAATGATGCGGCATACACCATTACAGTTTTTGCGTCATGATCTGAAAAAAACAAAGCGTAAAAAAGCAATGCGCCTGCCAAAATGGAGCTTTTTAAGCCGTTTCCGCCTGCGTATCATGTTCCAGAACGTGACGAATTACCTGATTTTATTTGTGGGTATCTTGTTTATCAGCATTATGCTCGCAATGGCGGTCGGTATGCCGGAGACGCTCGAATATTACAAATCCAATGTTTCAGATATGATGTTCACGAATTATCAGTATGTGTTAAAGTCTTATGAGAATGAGGATGGAGACATTATCACAACGGATAATAAGGATGCAGAGAAATTCAATATGACATCTCTGCAGCACAAGAGCGATACGTTAGATGAGGAGATTTCTGTCTACGGAATCGAGGATGACAGCCGGTATGTGAAAATCAGTAACCTGTCTGCCCTGAAAGGAAACGAGGCATATATTTCTGCTTCCTATGCAGATAAATACAGCCTGAGCGTGGGCGACACAGTGGTTTTGGACGAAAAATATGAGAACAAACAGTATAAGTTTGAGGTTGCAGGAATCTATGATCACAGTCAGGCGCTGGCAGTATTTCTGTCCAATGAGCAGTATTGTGAAATCTTTGACATGGACAGTGATGCATTCACAGGCTATCTCTCGGATTCAGAGATCACAGATATTGATGAGGATGAGATCGCAACTGTCATCACAGAACACGACATTACGAAAATGTGTGATCAGCTCGATCATTCCATGGGCTCTTATATGACCTACTTCCAGTATCTGTGCATCCTGTTATCCGCAGTATTGATTTACCTGCTCACGAAGCTGATCATCGAGAAGAACGAAAATGCAATTTCCATGACAAAAATCCTGGGCTATGAGAACCGGGAGATTGCAAGTTTGTATCTGTTGTCCACGACCATCGTTCTTGTGGTAATTGATGTTGTCAGCGTGATTTTAGGTGTCGTCATCATGAAGGTTGTCTGGAGGATCATGCTCTTTTCCTACAGTGGATGGTACGCTTTCCGCATAAGCACGATGGGCTATGTGAAAATGTTCCTGTTTATCCTGATTGGATATCTGCTTGTCATGGTATTGGATTTCAGAAGGATCAAGCGTATTCCGATGGATCAGGCACTGAAAAATGTGGAATAACAGGAAAAATATAACCTGACAGGAGAGCGTAGAAATCACATAAAAATTAAAGTGCACATGGCAATTGTACCATAAAGCAGCTGCCGGAAATGGGAGCATCCACAACCTGGATGTTCCCATTTTGCTTTTCGGTGAGCTCTTTCGCAATGCAGAGTCCAAGTCCAAAGTGTTCTCTGTCGGTATGGGCATCGTCGGCGCGGTAAAAACGTTCAAAAATATGGGATTTCTTTTCCTCTGAAATTCCACATCCGGTATCTTTGAATAGAAAACAAAGCATTTCATTTTCAGCATGGCAGGAGAGTGTCACTTTTCCACCGGATGGTGTGTAACAGAGTGCATTATCCACGATAATGGAAAAAATCTGTTCTGTGCGGTGGATATCACAGAAGCAGTCCGGGAGAATTTCTTCCGGCAGAGTGAGGATAAGGTGAAGCCCGTTTTTCTTTGCCAGTGGTTCGAACTTTTCATAAGTGTCTAAGAGCAGCAAATCCGGCTGACAGGCTTCCGGTTTGATGGTGAGCGTGTCAGCATCCGAATTTGCGAGCAGCAGCATATCGTCGATCAGACGTTTCATGTGGACGGTCTCCTCGGACATCAGATGGAGAAAGTGGTTTCGTTCCTCTTCATTTGAACATTTTTCAACGGATTCCAAGCCGGAGCGGACAACCGCTAATGGGGTGCGTAGCTCGTGGGAGGCGGAGGCGATGAATTGTGTCTGCTTTTTCTGTGCAGTTTCGACTGGTTCTAACATTTTTCGGATGAAGAAGTGGAAAAAGAGAAACAGCAGTAAAAATGCGGCAATATTTGCAATGATCACGATAATTCTTAACGACAGCATCTGGTGAGACTGTTCGGCGAGCGAGCGCAGGATCAGAAAGTTTAAGTAGCTGCCGCCTTTTGGGATACTGCCGACGGATGCAATGTAGGGAATGTTATCGCCGGAGTTGAACTGATATTCCGTATGCGAGGAAAGCCTTTTATTTTTCGTGAAAAAAGGAGGGTTCCCGGTAAGCTCTTCTGCGGCGAGAAGTGCATTTTCACATAATTGCTCGTCTGCAGTTGTCTGATGATACTGGTCATAAAAGAGTGGAGTCCCATTCTCATAAAGATAAATCTGGATAGAACTGTTTTCCTGTAACTGGTTTAACCACTGGTGTGAGATGACATCCTGCTCCTGCAAATGGGAAATGACAGAACTTGTCTCTGTGAGAAAAGCGGTTTCGTTTCCCTGCTTTATATTTTTTTTTGCAACAAAAACACACAGAGCACTTAAGGCAAGGAGAATGATCTGTGTGACGCAGGTACAAAATAAGGTGAGTTTGCGATGCAAAGCCTGATAGGTTGTGCCGGAAAAGGTGAAGTGTGGAAACATGAGAAACCTCCTGATAATGTACATAAAGCAGATAGGATAGTGAAAAAAGGTATCTGTAAATTGCAATAAGGATAAAATAATTGAAAAGTAACGGCAGCTATACAGAAGCTTCATGATCTTATATGGAAAATCAGGGATCAGGAGGAAGCCAGCGTATATCCGACACCGCGGATGGTTTTTAAGGCAAGCGTGCTTCCAACGTAGGAGAGCCGCTTGCGCAGGTAATGGATGTAAGTGTCAAGGTTACAATCCTCCACTTCTGCATCCACGCCCCAGACACGGCTAAGAAGTACTTCACGGCGGATGACGAGCTCAAAACTTCGCAGAAGAACTTCAAGCAATCTGCCCTCACGACCGGAGAGCCGGATGGAGCCAGTAGATCCACTTAGCAGTCTCGCGTTGCAGTCATAACTGATGTCGCAGATGGTAAGTAAATTGTCATCTTCCCATTTGCCGCTGCGTCTGCCGAGGGAGCGGATGCGGGCGGTCAGTTCTTCGAAGGCGAATGGTTTTACAATGTAATCGTCTGCACCGGCATCCAGAGCGTCGATCTTGTCCCTGTCTTCACTGCGGGCGCTGATGACGATGATGGGCATGCCCGACCAGCCGCGCACCTTTTCGATGATGGCAATGCCGTCCATATCCGGCAGGCCCAGATCCAGCAGCATCACATCCGGCTGAAAGGAAACAGCCTCCAGCAGCGCCTCGCTGCCTTTTTCCGCCGTGTGGTACTGGTAATTCTGCGTCTCCAGTGTAGTGGTGATCAGGTTGCGCACGGCCTTGTCGTCCTCCACCACCAGTATTTTTGCTTTGTTC
>OIXS01001528.1_pt1 | contig 11420 bp, 9 predicted proteins | sample 1587841 | NCBI WGS metagenome assembly OIXS01 (sample SAMN03283254) | human gut metagenome | biome: human-associated habitat; material: feces | host: Homo sapiens | place: USA | collected 2013
TATGTTAAATATCGGATGCCATCTATCCTCTGCAAAGGGATATTTGCACATGGGCAAAGAAGCTCTTTCTATCGGCGCCAACACTTTTCAATACTTTACACGGAATCCGCGCGGAAGCAAAGCAAAGGCGGTCAACCTCACAGACATCGCTGCATTGAATGAGCTGATCTCGCAGGAACACTTTGTCACCCTTGTTGCACATGCGCCCTATACGCTCAACCTCTGTTCTGCAGATGAAGGCCTACGGGATTTTGCAATACAAGCCATGACCGAAGATCTCGCTACGATGGAATATCTCCCTGGAAACCTGTACAATTTCCATCCGGGTAGCCATGTAAAACAAGGAGCGGAGACCGGAATCCGTTTAATCGCTGAGGGGCTAAATCGTATTCTTCACCCAAACCTGCATACAACTGTCCTTTTAGAGACCATGGCGGGCAAGGGAAGTGAAGTTGGCCGTAGCTTTCAGGAATTGCGTGCCATTCTCGACCGCGTAGAGCTTGCCGAAAAAATGGGGGTCTGCCTGGATACTTGCCATGTCTTCGATGCCGGGTATGATATTGTAAACGACCTCGACGGTGTGTTGGCAGAGTTTGACCGCGTGATTGGGCTTAACCGCCTGAAAGCGGTGCACATTAACGACAGCATCTTCGGGCTTTCCTCTCACAAAGACCGCCACGCAAAGATCGGCGAGGGCTTCCATTTCGGGGGTGATTTCTGAGTATACGGATCTTGCCATGCAGTCCATCCTTTCTTCGTTTCCCGTTTGGGGTTCTGCGAGTTTTTTAAAATCGTTCAAAACTTAAGAATGATATATTTTATTATAGCATATTGGTGCTGTATGAAAATGTCGAATTTGTGAATTTTCCGCGTCCGAACCGTGTACATGTGCATAATTTTGTATGCCGTATCATAAGCATGATAAGACGGATATGCCACACAAATGGAGGCAGTGCGATGCGAAAGGAACGGATCGGAAAAATCGGATACAGAATTTGCGCGGTGCTGGCGGCGGCGGTCAAGTCCGGACAGAGTGACCGGCGGGCCACAGTGGCGCTGCCCGGGGGCGAGCTGAAGGTGGAGTGGGAGCGGGAGAGCGGCCGTATCCTGTTGACCGGCCCGGCCTGCACCGTGTTCCAGGGGGAAATTTAGATTGACAACCGGGGGAGCATCGGGGATAATATCAACCATGAAACTTTGCCCTTACGGCACAAAGGAGCGGTACGCTATGACCAAAGTGAACCAAAATTTCCTCAAGCTGCCCGGCAGCTATCTGTTTTCTGAGATCGCCCGCCGTCTGGCCGCTTACACCGCCGAGCACCCCGAGGCCAAGATGATCCGTCTGGGCATCGGTGACGTGACCCGGCCTCTGGCCCCCGCTGTCATCGAAGCCATGCACAAGGCAGTGGATGAGATGGGCACCTTTGAGGGCTTCCACGGCTACGGTCCCGAGCAGGGCTACGATTTCCTGCGGGAGGCCATTGCCAAGACCGACTATGCCGCCCGGGGCGTGGATATCAAGCCCAACGAGATCTTTGTCTCCGACGGCGCCAAGAGCGACTGCGGCAACATCGGCGACATCTTCGGCGCCGACAACGTGGTAGCCGTGTGTGACCCCGTCTATCCCGTGTATGTGGATACCAATGCCATGGCCGGCCGGGCCGGTGACTTCCAGGAGGAGCTGGGCAAGTGGTCCAAGCTGGTCTACATGCCCTGCGTGGAGGAGAACGGGTTTACCCCCCAGATCCCCCAGGAGAAGGTGGATATGATCTACCTGTGCTTCCCCAACAACCCCACCGGCACCGTGGCTACCAAGGAGCAGCTGAAGGCCTGGGTGGACTACGCCAATGAAAATAAGGCTGTCATCCTCTACGACTCCGCTTACGAGGCTTTCATCACCCAGGACGACGTGCCCCACACCATCTATGAGATCGAGGGGGCCCGCACCTGCGCCATCGAGTTCCGGTCCTTCTCCAAGACCGCCGGCTTCACCGGCAACCGCTGCGCCTACACCGTGGTACCCATGGAGCTGGAGCGGGACGGGGCCAAGCTCAACGCCCTGTGGAACCGCCGCCAGTGCACCAAGTTCAACGGCGTGCCCTATGTGATCCAGCGGGGCGCCGCTGCCGTCTACACCGAGGAGGGCCAGCGCCAGATCAAGGAGACCATCGCCTATTACCAGGAGAACGCCCGGGTCATCCGGGAGGGCCTGACCGAGGCGGGTCTGACCTGCTTTGGCGGCGTGAACGCCCCATACATCTGGCTCAAGACCCCCGACGGCATGGGCTCCTGGGAGTTCTTTGACAAGCTGCTGAAGGAGGCCAACGTGGTCACCACCCCCGGCGCGGGCTTTGGTCCCAGCGGCGAGGGGTATATCCGCCTCACCGCCTTCGGCGATGCCGACGCTACCAAGGAGGCCGTGGCCCGCATCCGTACCATGCTGGGCCGGTAAGCCAAATAAAAATACAAAAGACACCGCTCTTCCGAATGCTGGAAGGGCGGTGTTTTTGTTGGGATAGGACTGAAAACGTATTTCATAAAGAAATCAAAATAAAAATTATTTTTCGTTAAATTCTCTTTACGAGGGGCGGGATGGCCGCTATAATAGGTCTGTTTTTCAGGATAACATCCCGTGAAGGAGATGGAAAAGGATGACAGAGCGAGAGAAAATGTTGTCCGGGCAGCTCTACTGTGCGGATGAACCCGAACTGAATGCCGCGCGGCACCGGGCCGACCTGCTGTGCCGACAGCTCAACGCCCTGCCCATGGCAGAGACGGAGCTGCGTATGGAAGTGCTGCGGCAGCTGCTTGGCAAGGTGGGGAAGAACTGCGCCATCAATCCTCAGTTTCGCTGTGACTATGGCAGCTACATCCAGGTGGGCGAGAACTTCTTTGCCAACTACAACTGCGTCATCCTGGACTGCGCCCCGGTGACGTTCGGGGACAATGTGTTCATCGCCCCCAACTGCGGCTTCTATACTGCCGGACACCCCCTGGACTATCCCACCCGCAACGCTATGCTGGAGTTTGCAAAACCCATCACCGTAGGCGACAACGTGTGGATCGGGGGCAACGTGGTGGTGCTGCCCGGGGTGACGATCGGCTCCGGGTCGGTGATCGGTGCGGGCAGTGTGGTCAGTCGGGATATCCCGGAAAACGTACTGGCAGTGGGTAACCCCTGCCGTCCCATCCGGTCCATCAATCCGGAGGACCGGAGAATGCTTTGATAAAAAGGCGCACTGCGCTTTTTTATACCATATCGCAGAGAGAAAGGAGGCTATGGGGCGATCCCATCACAAAGCGCCAGCGCCTGTCCTATATGGGCAGGACGACGAGGAGAAGGGAGTATCGAAAGGACAGAACTCTGTCCCGTAAATTCGGCGGATGCCCTTCCGTGCCCGGTCCGGGCGCGTACTCAGCCTACAAATATGCGGGTGACCGCAAAACAGAAGGGCTGGGACCGGATAACGAGGTTCAAATGGCTGCGAGTTTGTCCTCCAGATCCAAGTTTTAGGAGGAACAGTCAATATGTGTGGAATCGTTGGTTTTATCGGCAAGGAACAGGCAGCCCCTATTTTGCTGGATGGGCTGTCCAGGCTGGAGTACCGGGGCTATGACTCGGCGGGCCTGGCGGTGTATGATGCAGAAAAGGGCTTGCAGGTAGTGAAGGCCAAGGGCCGTCTCCAGGTACTGCGGGACCTGACCCGGGAGGGGCAGGACGTCCCCGGACTGATGGGAGTGGGCCACACCCGCTGGGCCACCCACGGAGCCCCCAACGACGTAAACTCCCACCCCCAGGTGAGCCAGTCCGGCCGCATGGCGGTGGTACACAACGGTATCATTGAAAACTACGCAAAGTTAAAGAAATTCCTGGAGTCCAAGGGGGTCCAATTCGTCTCGGAGACCGACACCGAGGTGGTGGCCCAGCTGCTGGACTACTACTACAAGGGGGACCTGTTGGACGCGGTGTCCAAGGTGCTCCACCGGATTCAGGGGGCTTATGCCCTGGGCATTGTGTGCGCCGACGAGCCGGATAAGCTGGTGGCGGTGCGGAAGGACTCCCCCCTGATCCTGGGCCTGGGCCAGGGCTTTACCATGCTGGCCAGCGACGTTACCGCCCTGATCCGCTACACCCGGGAGGTCTGCTACCTGGATGACGGCGAGATGGCGGTGCTCACCCCGGATGGAGTCAAGGTGTATAACTCCCTGGTCCAGCCGGTGGAGAAGGAGACCTCCCACGTGGATTGGGAGATCTCAGCGGCGGAAAAGGGCGGCTATGAGCACTTCATGTTCAAGGAGATCATGGAGCAGCCCAAGGCCATCCGGGACACCATCTCTCCCCGCCTGCGGGACGGCAAAGTGGTGCTGGACGATGTGACCATCACCAAGGAGGAACTGGAGGACCTGGACCGGCTGTACGTCATTGCCTGCGGTTCCTCCTACCACGTGGGTATGGCCGCCAAGTACATTTTGGAGCGGCTGCTGCGCATCCCGGTGGAGGTCACCCTGGCCTCTGAGTTCCGGTACTGCGCCCCCATTGTGACCAAACATACCCTGGCGTTGGTCATCAGCCAGTCGGGTGAGACCATCGACACCCTGGCCGCCATGCGGGAGGCCAAGCGGCTGGGCGCTCGGATTTTGTCCATCGTCAACGTGGTGGGCTCCACCATCGCCCGGGAGTCGGACGACGTGCTCTATACCTGGGCCGGGCCAGAGATCGCCGTGGCTACCACCAAGGCCTACTCCACCCAGCTGGCGGTGGTCTATCTGCTGGGTCTCTATTTTGCCGACCTGCTGGGCCGGGTGACCAAGGAGGAGTACAGCGTTCTGGTAGAGGAGCTGCGCGCTCTGCCTGCCAAGGCGGAGGCCATTCTGAAGGACACGGAGAAGATCCAGTACTACGCCTCCATCTACTTTAACCACAACTCGGTCTTCTTTATCGGCCGCAACATCGACTACGCCGTGGGCCTGGAGGGTTCCCTGAAGCTCAAGGAGATCTCCTACATCCACTCCGAGGCCTACGCCGCCGGTGAGCTCAAGCACGGCACCATCTCCCTCATTGAGGACGGCACCCTGGTGGTAGCTCTGGCGGGGTGGAACGAGCTGTTTGAAAAGCTCATGAGCAACGTCAAGGAGGTCAAGGCCCGGGGAGCCGACGTGATCGGCATCGCCTGCGAAAACCACAAAGAGGCTCTGGAGAGCCTGGTGGACAGCGCCATGACCATCCCGGAGGTCAACCCCATGTTCCTGCCCTCCCTGGAGGTCATCCCCATGCAGCTGTTTGCCTACTATGTGGCTTTGATGCGGGGCTGCGACATTGATAAGCCCCGGAACCTGGCCAAGAGTGTCACGGTGGAATAATCAAATCGAAAACACAAGAGGACGGTTCTGTCTGAGCCGTCCTCTTGTTTTATAAAATATTGACCAGACTGGGCTGCTCCATCTCGGAGAGCAGCTCCAGCTGGGCCACCAGGTCCGCATTGGCGGCGGCGTACTGGTCCAGCTCCTCCAAATCCAGGTACTGGATCACCTGGCGGAAGGTGCGCAGTATCTGGTCGGTGTCCGAGTGGCGCAGAAAGACATGCAGGTAAAAGTGGTGGCCGTTCCAGCTGTCGTAAACCTCCTGAGTGATGGAGCGGGCCTGATCCCACTGGTCTTGCTCCACCAGGGCCTGGGCCTGGTCCAGCTGCTCAGACAGCTGCCGGGTGAGGGTGAGGGAATACCAGGCGTTGACCAGACACAAAGACAACAGCGCGGCCAGAAGAAGGACCGCCATCCAAAGCCGTTTCATCTTATTCCTCCTGTTTAGGCGCCAGATAGACGCCGCCGGTCTCATCCAGCGTCATCAAAAAGACGGCGCTGGGGTCGCTGCAGCCCTGGCGCCCCAGCTCCTTTTCCAGCCAGTTCCGGTCCACGCCCCGGGCGGTAAGGTTGTGCTCCAGCACATGCCCGTCGCTGATGAGGACCAGGGGAAGCCCGGACTCGGTTGGATTCTGGCCCAACTGGGCCAGGGTGGGGGGCTTTTCCTGGGCCTTGGGGAGGACGGAAAGCTGCCCGTTGGTCTCCAAAATGGCGTACCAGACCACGGAGGGGTCAGCGTAGCCCTGGCAGCGCAGCTCCTCCATCAGCTCATCCACCGTCAGGCGGTTGCGGCGCATTTCCCCCTGGTCCAGCTTGCCCCGGCGGATGATCACGCTGGGCCGTCCGCACAGCAGAGCGCGAAAGCCCACGTGCTTCATGGTGAGCACAGAGAGGATCATGGTCAGGGACAGCAGGGTGAGGATGGGGATCACTCCGGCCAAAAGGGGAATGCCGAAATCCTGCATGGGTACCGCAGCCAGGTCAGCGATGACCAGGGACAGCACCAGCTCCGAGGGTTCCAGCTCCCCCACCTGCCGCTTGCCCATCAGGCGGATGCCCACGATCAAAACCAGATATAAGATCACCGTGCGCACAAAACCGGTAAACATTTCCTTCCCTCCCGGCGAGTATTGTTTGTCCAGTTTGCCCAAATTTTGCGCCAGATATTCCTTGGAAAAAAGCAGGGAGAAAGATTTCAAAAAAATAACAGATGCCTCTTGCATTGTATAAGAATTTTCGATACAATAGCTTGAAACACTTTGAGCATTGCGTTTTTGCGACAGAAAAAAGTGAACTGGAACGGAAGGGCGTGTGAGAGAATTGATGAAAGCGACTTTGATCTTGGCCAACGGAAGCGTATTTTCCGGGACCAGCATCGGCAGCACCTCCGACCGGATCTGTGAGATGGTGTTCAACACCTCCATGACCGGATATCAGGAGATCCTGACCGACCCCTCTTATGCGGGGCAAGGTATCGTAATGTCCTATCCTCTGATCGGAAACTACGGCGTGAACAGTGTGGACAATGAGTCCGGACGCCCCTGGGCGGAGGCCTTTGTGGTACGTCATCTGTCCCCCATGGGCAGTAATTTCCGCTGCGAGGATACCCTGGACAGCTATTTGAAAAAACATAACATCACGGGCATCGAAGGTGTGGATACCCGTGCGCTGACCAAGATACTCCGCAGCCAGGGTAGCATGAATGGCATGATTACCTGCGCGGAGCATTTTAATGTGGCCGAGATTATGGAAAAGCTGAAGGCCTATCGGGTGGAGGGCACCGTGGAGCGGGTGTCCCGCAAGGAGCCCGAGGACTGCCCCGCTTACGGCGAGGAGAAGTATAAGGTGGCCATGATGGACTACGGCGTCAAGCAGAACATGATCGAGTGCCTGCGTCGCCGGGGCTGCCATGTCACCGTGTTCCCCGCCACCACTCCCGCTGAGACCGTGCTCTCCGGAGGCTTTGACGGTGTGATGCTCTCCAACGGCCCTGGCGACCCCGCCGACAATGTGGGTATCATCGCCGAGGTGAAGAAGCTCTATGAGAGCAACATCCCCCTGTTTGCCGTGTGCCTGGGCCACCAGCTCATGGCGCTGGCCACCGGCGCCAAGACCGGCCGCCTGGCCTATGGCCACCGCGGCGGCAACCACCCTGTACGGGATCTGGAGGCCAAGCGGGTATTCATTACCAGCCAGAACCATGGCTATATGGTGCTGGCCGACTCCGTGGACCCTGCTGTGGCTGAGGTGAGCCACATCAACGTCAACGACGGCACCTGTGAGGGCCTGCGTTACAAGCGCCCCAACTGCTTTACCACCCAGTTCCATCCTGAAGCCAGCCCCGGCCCTCAGGATACTGAGTATCTGTTTGATCGTTTCATCGCTTCCATGGGAGGTGACAAGTAATGCCTAAGAATCCGGAAATTAAGAAAGTACTGGTGCTGGGCTCCGGCCCCATCGTCATCGGCCAGGCCGCTGAGTTTGACTACGCCGGCACCCAGGCCTGCCGTGCCCTGAAGGAAGAGGGCATCGAGGTGGTGTTGGTCAACTCCAACCCCGCCACCATTATGACCGATAAGGACATTGCTGACCACGTCTATATCGAGCCTCTGAACATCCCCTCCGTCACTCAGGTCATTGAGAAGGAGCGTCCCGACTCCATCCTGCCCACCCTGGGCGGTCAGACCGGCCTGAACCTGGCCATGGCCCTCCATGAGAACGGCACCCTGGCCAAGTACGGTGTGAAGCTGCTGGGCACCAGCCCCGAGTCCATCCGCAAGGCGGAGGACCGCCAGGGCTTCAAGGACTGCATGGAGTCCATCAACCAGCCCTGCGTCACCTCTGAGGTGGTGGAGAGCGTGGAGGACGCCGTGGCCTTTGCTGAGAAGATCGGCTACCCTGTCATTGTTCGCCCCGCCTACACCCTGGGCGGCACCGGCGGCGGCATTGCTTACGACGAGTACTCCCTGCGGGAGATCTCCGACCGCGGCATCAACCTGAGCCGTGTGGGCCAGGTGCTCATCGAGCGCTGCATCGCCGGCTGGAAGGAGATCGAGTTCGAGGTCATGCGTGACTCCGCGGGCAACGTGATTACCGTCTGCTCCATGGAGAACATTGACCCTGTGGGCGTGCACACCGGCGACTCCATCGTGGTGGCTCCCACCCAGACCCTGGCCAACAAGGAGTACCAGATGCTGCGTACTGCCGCTCTGGATATCATCTCTGCCCTGGAGATCGAGGGCGGCTGTAACTGTCAGTTTGCTCTGAACCCCGACAGCTTTGAGTATGCGGTCATCGAGGTTAACCCCCGTGTGTCCCGCTCCTCCGCTCTGGCTTCCAAGGCCACCGGCTACCCGATTGCTAAGGTAGCTGCCAAGATCGCTCTGGGCTACACCCTGGACGAGATCCCCAACGCGGTGACCGGCAAGACCACCGCCTGCTTTGAGCCCACCCTGGACTACTGCGTCCTGAAGATTCCCCGCCTGCCCTTTGATAAGTTCACCACCGCCAGCCGTACTCTGGGCACTCAGATGAAGGCCACCGGCGAGGTTATGGCCATTGCCAACTCCTTTGAGGGTGCCCTGATGAAGGCCATCCGCTCTCTGGAGCTGAACGTCCGCGCCCTGAAGCTGGACAAGCTGGAGGGCCTGTACACCGACGAGATCGAGGACCTGCTGGTCCAGGTCACCGACGAGCGTCTGTTCGTGGTGGCTGAGGCTCTGCGCCGCGGTTTCTCCCCCCAGAAGATCAACCACATCACCAAGATGGACCTGTGGTTCCTGGACGGCTTCAAGCGCATCATCGACATGGAGAATGAGCTGGAGCGCTGCAAGGGCGTGCCCTCTGCCGACACCCTGAAGCGGGCCAAGGAGATGTGCTTTGCCGACAGCTATATCGGCACCCTGTGCAGCATGAAGCAGGCCGAGGTAAAGGCTCTGCGGGAGAAGTACGGTATCATCCCCTCCTTCAAGATGGTGGATACCTGCGCCGCCGAGTTTGACGCTGAGACTCCCTACTACTACTCCACCTACGACGGAGAGAACGAGGCCATCGACACCGGCAGCGACCGCAAGAAGGTGTTGGTGCTGGGCTCCGGCCCCATCCGTATTGGTCAGGGCATCGAGTTTGACTACTGCTCCGTCCACTCCGTCTGGGCCTTCCGTCGCCTGGGCTATGAGACCATCATCGTTAACAACAACCCTGAGACTGTCTCTACTGACTTCGACGTGGCCGATAAGCTCTACTTTGAGCCCCTCACCGCTGAGGACGTGCAGAACATTGTGGAGCAGGAGAAGCCCTGGGGCGCCGTGGTTCAGTTCGGCGGACAGACCGCCATCAAGCTGGCCAAGGCTCTGACCGAGATGGGCGTGCAGATCCTGGGCACCTCCTCCGACGGCGTAGACGCCGCCGAGGACCGGGAGCGTTTTGACGAGATCCTGGAGAAGTGCGGTATCCCCCGCGCCAAGGGCCGCACCGTCTACACCACTCAGGAGGCTCTGAAGGCTGCCAACGAGCTGGGCTATCCCGTGCTGGTGCGCCCCTCTTATGTGCTGGGCGGCCAGGGCATGGAAATTGCCTACTCCGACCGCAATATTGAGGAGTTCATGAAGATCATTAACATGACCGTTCAGGAGCACCCCATCCTCATCGACAAGTATCTGATGGGTCGGGAGCTGGAAGTGGACGGCGTGTTCGACGGCGAGGATATCCTCATCCCCGGCATCATGGAGCACGTGGAGCGCGCCGGCGTGCACTCCGGCGACTCTATTGCTGTGTATCCTCCCATCAATCTGGAGGACAAGCACCGTGAGCTTATCCTGAAGCACACCAAGAACATGGCCAAGCACCTGGGCGTCATCGGCCTCATCAATGCCCAGTATATCCTCTACAACGACGACATCTATGTCATCGAGGTCAACCCCCGTTCCTCCCGCACCATCCCCTATATCTCCAAGGTCACCGGCGTGCCCATTATTGACCTGGCCACCAAGGTCATGCTGGGCCAGAAGCTGAAGGACCTGGGCTACGGCACCGGTCTCTACCCCGAGGCCAAGTACTATGCCGTCAAGGCTCCCGTCTTCTCCTTCGAGAAGCTCACCGACGTGGACACCGGCCTTGGCCCGGAGATGAAGTCCACCGGCGAGGTGCTGGGTCTGGCTGAGACCTATCCCCAGGCTCTGCTGAAGGCCTTTAAGGGTGCTGGTCTGAAGGTGCCCAAGCGCGGCAGCCGGGTCATCGTCACCGTCAAGGACGAGGACAAGGCCGAGATGGTTGGCATTGCCCGTGGCTTTGAGGAGATGGGCATTGAGATTTTTGCCACCTCCGGCACCTGCGATGCCCTCACTGAGGCGGGCATCGCCTGCAAGCGGGTCAACCGCGTCTCCCAGTCCCACCCCAACATCCTGGATATGATCGCCTCCGGAACGGTGGACATGATTATCAACACCCCCACCAAGGGCCGCAAGCACGACAGCGACGGCTTCAAGATCCGCCGCTCCGCCGTGGAGCACTCCGTGGCCTGCGTCACCGCCATCGACACCGCCCGGGCCGTCCTCACCGTCCGGGAGCAGAGCCGCAGCGTTGACCTGAAGCCCATCGACATCACCAAGATCTAAGGCGGAAATTCTTTCGCTGAAAACTCAATTCCCCCGGCGACCAAACTCGCCGGGGGATGGGTCTTTTATTTGGGAGAGCTGCCGCAGGGCAGAAAAAAACCACACCCTCCGGTGCGGCCTTTTGGATGGTATATGATTACCGCTCGCTGGCGGATACGTCCTGGTTCTCGTAGATCAGATCCTCCAGATCGGCGGAGGCGTCCCAATGAAAGTCCATTCTGTTCCCTCCTTTCTTCTGCATGGTTTCAGTATAGCCCTTGCGGCGAACGGGAACAAGGAACAATGAGTAAAAGATGTGTAAAACCTGGGCAAAGCGTCCAGCGTAAGAAAGGAAGTTGTTATGTCCCATCAGACTGTGATCGTTCTGGATTTCGGCGGCCAGTATAACCAGCTGATCGCCCGCCGGGTCCGGGAGTGCAATGTGTACTGTGAAGTAAAGCCCTA
>OIXS01001531.1_pt1 | contig 11392 bp, 6 predicted proteins | sample 1587841 | NCBI WGS metagenome assembly OIXS01 (sample SAMN03283254) | human gut metagenome | biome: human-associated habitat; material: feces | host: Homo sapiens | place: USA | collected 2013
GGCGCCGGATAATCCGGCGCGCGCTCCGGCCACGCTCAGGTCCTGGCAAGGGCTGCCCCCGCAGATGATGTCTACCGGGAGCAGCAGCCTGCCGTTCAACTTTGTGATGTCGCCCTTATGGGCCATGCCTGGGAAGCGCCGCTCCGTGACTTTCATGGGGAACGGCTCGATCTCGCTGGCCCAGAGAGTTTTGATCCCATACCGCTCCGCCGCGAGGGGGAAGCCTCCGATGCCATCAAACAGGCTCCCCATGGTCAGGTTCATCCCATGGACATCCCCATCCCCTCCGTAGGCGAGAGCTCCATGGACTGGATCTCCTCCATGCTGACGCTCCGCACAGGGATGCCGAGACGCTCCGCCATCTCCTTTTCTCCCGCCATGCCGGGGCTGATCCGGTCCCCACACAGCCACAGCTCGTCACAAAGCCTCAGCATCCGGTTTCCCAGATCAATGCCCAGCTGCCGTTCCTCCGGGTCGCTGTCATCCAACATCTGGGTGTAGAGCAAGTGCGGACAAAATGGGGTCATCTCCTCCGAGATGGCATACCGGCATGCCTGCCGGGCGAACTGGAGGTTTCGCTTCACATCTCCGGACAGAGGGGAAGCGATGTAGACCACCTTGGCCTGGGTGTCTGTCTCCCTCTGGGGCTGATGCCGATATGAGGGATCATTGACTACCAGACCATTCACGCCTACTTCAACAGACTGCTCCATTTCCTCAGCCCACTTCAGGTACGCCGGGTCAGCTCCTCGCCGGTATGTTTCCGGCAGCCATTTTGCCGGGATGCTGAACAGCCTGGAGGAGTACTCTGTCTCCCGCTGAATGGTATAGGCAAGGGCCTCGTGGATTGCCGGGAGCAGGGGCCACATGGATTGCGGATCGTCATCCCGAAAGTTGACCTCAAACATGACCACATCCTCGTACCGCTCCCAGCTCCCGCTGTCATCCTCGTTCCACACATAGTCGGCGGAGGTGATGGTCACGCCTTCGTCATTGCAGTTGATCCAGATGGTCTTATCCAGATCAGGGAGGCGTACAGCCAGTGTCCCTACCATGCAGCCCCCTCCAGTGTTGCCGTAGATGCGGTCTGTGACTTCATATCGCATGATCTCAGGGTCTGCCTGTAGGGAAATTGTTTTGAGCAGCTCCGCCTGTATGCTCCGCTCCGCATCATACCCGCCCGGATACTCCACACACCGGTACTCCGCGGCGGGGTGGCGGTTGAGCCGCAGCGCCTCCATATCCCGGATCTTCAGTTCCGCGTCCCCACGCTCGGTAAAGAACAGGCGGCGGCTGTTCTCAGATAAAAAGCCGGACAGCCCCGCCATGGGACTCTCCGGCCTTGCATCCACCCAGATCGCGTAGATTTTAGGCGGATGGAATTCGTTTCCTTCTGTCATATTCATCTCCTATTTCGGCGCCACCGCGGCCGCGATGGTCCGGGTGGTGTTGACGGCGGCCTGCGCTGTGTAGACCGCGCTCATGATGTTGGCTCTCGTTGTGGTATCCAGGCCAAAGGTACCGGCGATCCTGGGCACCTCCCCCGCGGAGAGCATGAGCCCCAGTCCCAGCAGGGCGTGGTCCTTGAACACCATAAGGCCCGCCACCAGAATGGTGGATTGCAGAAAGGCGGTCAGGCACAGGCCGATGACCTGCTTCATCCACTGTACAAAGCCATCCACATATCCTCTGGGAATGCTGAACATATACAGCGATCCAACGGCAATCTGGATGAGCAGGATGCCGCCCCGCTTCAGGTTTGCGAAAAAGACCTTGATCACCGCGTAGGCCATAAGGATGATGCAGAACAGGAGCATGATGGGGCTGGTAATGACGCCAAAGCCAAAATCCAGCGTCACCTGCGTCATATCCGCGATGCTTTCCACACTGCCGAGATCCGTGATGATCTGCTGTCCCACATCCCCAATGCTGGTCCCGTAGCCGGTGAGCCCGGCGCTGAGCTGGCCCTGCAGCGATACGGACAGGGCGTAGAGCCGCACGGGAAGGATGGTGAACAGGCTGACGGCCAGGAAGCCCTTGATGGCGCCCAGCGCCGTGTGCTGGAGATTGGCCCGGCCTGTGGTGTACTCAATGCCGAACTCAAAGGCGCACACCACCAGGCTCACCCCATACAGCGCCCAGCCAAGCTGGGAGAAAAACAGGACGATGGCCTGTACCCACTCCAGTTCAAAGATCTCCACCCCCATGTTGCCCATGGCAGAGAAGAAGTTCCCAAGGAAGCCCACGATCTGTCCGTAGAACCAGTCGATCAGGTTGTCCATGACTGTGGAGGCCACAAAGTCCCAGATAAACAAAGAAAAATCACCCCTCTTGCGAAAGGGGCGTACCGCCTGCGGCGGAATAAAAATGAGGGCCGTACAGACGGTACGGCCCTCATATAGTCGTTGCGACAGAAAGAAAGCGGGCACTGCTTCAGTGCCCGCGTGTCTTTATGCCAAAATTCAATTCCATATTAGCATACTCTCTGGTGCGGGGTATGAAGGAAATAAATTTGGGGTATCACATGGTCTGCTGACACTGAGGAGAGTGGTCTTTGAACACTTCCCCCTCAGCCGCGTAATAGGCGCTGGCTACATCCCCGCCATCATTCATATGCTTCACAGCCCGAAGCATACTGTCATGGTTTTGGGGTTCCATGAGGAAGCCCACCAACGCAAGAGCTAGCACATGGTCCAGACTCCCGCCAAGACTCAGGTACTGGGCCGCGCTTCGGATCTCCGTGGGCAGAACCACAGCAAGCGTATTGTAGAGCTGTCTGCTGATGTCGCGCCCATATTGAGCGTCCGCGTCATGAAACGCGCCGCAGAGGCCGCTGACAATTTCAGCAAAGGACTGATCAAAATCCTCGTTGATCTCATAGGCTGCCCGGATCCACTCGCTGAATGTCCCGTCCTGGCCCCCCAATCCCTGCTCCAACGCGTAAAATTGGCGGATCCCCTGGGACAGATCTGAGCTGAACTTCCGTTTGTTTTCTCTGGTATCCCACTTTCCGCTTTGAAATTCCTCCAAAGCCGCATGGGACTCCTCCATCGCCTCCAGCGTTGGATCACACCCATTCTCTACCGCGTGATCGCTGATCCGCTCCAGCGGCCAGCCCTCCTTCAGAAGCTCAGCCGCGCCGCGAAGCTCAAAATAATTGAAGACAAACTTTTCTCCGTAATTGAACAGGGCCGCGGCGGTTTCCATGCCTTGGTGCCGCTTGATGAGGGCGAGCTCCACAAAGGAGCGGTCAAAAATTTCGGATTCTGTTTCCGTCCCGTCCCGGTCCAGATTTTTAGCGTATTCCAGCCAGTTTTTCATGGCCTGGTCAGAGACATCCGGAAGCAGGTCTGTTATCCTCCGCTCAAAATCTTCCCTGGTCATAGCGTCAGAGCCCCACAATGCCCCAGATGTAGTTTGGGGCCAGCAGGACGAAAATTAAGCACACGAATAGGATAGCGGGGCCGGTCCATTCAAACTGACCATGCTTCCGATAATCAAAATACGCCATTGCTAATTTGACAAAAAAAGCGATGGCCAGCACCATGCCCAGCGCCGGAAACACGACGCTGTCCACCACCGTTTTGATCTGCTCTGAGGCGTCTCCCCAGGTCTGTTCCACCGCATCCGCCACATCATCCGCGGCGGCCAGCGCGGGCATACAAAAAAGCCCTGCCAGCAGGAAAACCGCCAGCAGGACGCAGACCCATTTTTTCAGTTTCACAGGCTCTCCTCCTTAAAATCACGTCTATAAAATCGATGCGGAAATCGCTTGATTTTCTGCTCCACCTCCTCAGAAACACAGCCGCCCCAAAAGCCTTGGAGCGGGGCAGTCGTGAGTTGACAACGCCCTCGATGTATTGCATAGTACAAGTTTAATCTATCGGATATTCTGCTTGCGTTGGAGGAAACAGTATGAACGAAGAGAAACTACGCTGTACACCCGGAAGCATCCCGCCTCTGACGGCGGGTTCAACGGTCAGGCTCAGGCCATGGTAAAGGCCGCCGCGGAGGCGGGATACGAGGCCGCTCCCCGCGGCTCCATTGTGAAGGCGATATGCGGAAGCAGTTCGAAGCCCTCACTGGCGTGAAGCTGGACGATGACGTTTCTTGGGAGATTGTCGTCGTTCAGAAGGACCGATCTCTCTCCGAGTGGGGGGCACGGCCCAATAAGGCCGCGCCCCTGCTTTATTTGTCTTCCGCGGTAAGCCTCAGTAGCCGGTGCGGGGCAGGGGATTGGATGGCTTGTAGACCTTGGTCACCCACCGGCTGGTGGCCATGATCCACTGGCCGTCATAGACGCCGCCCGTATCCGCCTGGTTGGTGAACTGGGACCCGCCAGTGGCCCAGGAGACCACATTGCAGTACACCCGCGGGGCTTCCACCTGTCGGAAGTTGGCTGGGACGACGCCGAAGGACACCATGAACTGTGTCACATACTCATTGGAGGCCAGCCCCAGCGCGGCGGGAGATGCGTCCAGCACATAGAGCTGCTGGGTGCTCAGGTTATCCGCCAGGACGCGCCAGGTATCCCCGCTGAGGTTGGTCTTGTAGACCACCTTGTAATTACCCGGCACATTGTAGGTCCCGGTGACCAGCTTATCCAGCCGCACCGCCTGAGTGGGGAGCGTGTCCCTCCAATAAAACGAGGTGAGGCTGGTGGTGGAGTTGTTGGCGATGCCGCTGAGGTCATAGCGGATCTGCTGGCCCGGCATGACCTCCACATACCCTGTCTTCTTGATGCTGACGTTGGTATAGAGGCTCTTATTGGTCATAGCTGCCTTGACGATCTGGCCCTCATGCTCAATCTCCACCTCAATGGGCGTTTTGTCCAGGCCGTAGAAGTCCGCCGCCCTGGATTCAATGATTTTATAGCGGGCCAGAGGCAGAGGCTTGCTCACGGCCACACCATTTTTATTAGTCCGGATGGTATCCACCAGACGGCCCGTCCGGGCGTTGTAAATCTCAAACTCTGTGTTAGGGATCGGGGTGCCGGCAGGCCAGCCGTTCATGGAGTTGTAGTCTTCCGAGGTCTTCGTGATCTGGATCTGTCCGGTGATGGGGGTATTCTCCCACTCAACCTCAGTGACTTTTCCGGCTTGTACGTATACAGTCTTGAGTTGGTCGTCCACAATGTAGCCCTCGTTCTCCAGCTCTCGCAGATAGAACCGGCCAGAACTGGTCAAATCATCGATATAGACATATCCCCGGTCATCCGAGGTGTATTGACAAATAGGCTTCCGATTGCTATCATAAAGCAAGAAAACGACGCCGGGGATTCCCTCACCGTCCGGGTCCACCTTGTGGATGAGAATACCACTGATGGGCTGGTTGGTCACAGTCTCGCGGGTGACCTGCCCATCCTCCACCGTGAAATAGATGGGGGTAGCGTCCAGGCGGAACGAGCTGGGACAGTTCGTTTCCACCGCGTAGTAATCACCGGCCTCCAGAGGGAGATAGACCTTGCCGTCTTTCCCTGTGGTGACGGTGTCCACCAGTGCGTCATCGCTGACCTTGCGGATCTCGAACGTCGTGTCAGGAATCCGCTCCGTTTTGTCTGCCGCACTGACCTTGGTAAATTCGACGCCGCCCTCCGGCTCATTATAAAAGTAGAGGGTCTGGACCTCGTCGCCCTCCGAGATCTCAATGGTCTGAGGGGTACTGTCCAGAACATAGCCCGCGACTGTGGAGACCTCCTTTGCCGTAATGGTCATGCCGGCGGTGAGGCCGGTGATGACCACACGGCCCTTGCTATCGCTCACATATCGGCCATTGTCCGGGCCGATATAAGCCCCGGTGGAGTCTGTCACCAGAAATTCCACCCCGGCCAGCGGCTGGTCGTTCTTTTTGCCATCGTAGATGTACTTTTGGAGGACCAGCGTTTTCTCCGGATCATTGTAAAAATAAAGATGCTGGGTATCGTCCGGATTGACCACCACCGTCTGGCTCCGGGTATCCTCGTCAATGGTATAGCCTGGTACGCTCTGTACCTCAGTCACCACGACGGTGCCTGTGACCCCAGAGAGGATGATCTGTCCCTCTAAATTGCTCCAGTACAGGCCGTTGGAGGACAACTGGCCGTTTTCATCCGGCAGGAAAGAACCATCCGCATAAGTGATTTTGAATTGCGCCCCCTCCAGCGGCGTTTTTTTGTCGGCGCCCGACAGCTTGTGAATGATCAAATTGCCCAGGGGTTGGTTCCGGAACTCAAGTGACATGGTTTGCCCAGCCTTGATTTCCGCTGTCTGCGGGGTGTCATCCAGCAAATAGCCCGGCTTCGCTCTGGTTTCGCGCACCACCAGCACCGTGCCGGGGTCCTGATTCTCTACCAGGAAGGAACCGCTGCTGTCCGTCACGAATTTGCCGTTGGCGTCTCCCACCAGCGTCCCATCGCTGGTGGTGACCAGAAATTCCACGCCGGAAAGCGGCTCTTTTTTCTCATCATCCGAGATCTTGGTGATCAGCAGAGCGCCCTTGGGGGAGTTGCCGAAGTGGACCTCCACGACCTCCTGATCCTTACCGGAGAGATAGACCGTCTGAGGCGGTGTGTCGATGACATGAGTGCCGTCGCTGGAGAGCTCCTCAATGATATAAGTGCCAGCTTCACAGCCGGTGACGGTAAAGGAGCCATTCTCCGAGGTCTGGTAGACGCCGATCACCGTGCCGCCGCTGCCGCTGGCGTTGCCGCTCAGATACCGGACTTGGAACCAGCAGTCAGATAAAGCGGCCCCTGTTTTGGAATCATACTTCCACACACAGATGGCTGAGAGAGGTTGGTTTTGGAAGCGGAAGGTATGGCTTCCCCCAGCCGGAATGAATACCTCCTGCGTGTCCTCGTCCGGCAGGGCGAATCCAGGGGCAGGCTCCAGCTCTTTTACCCGGTACCAGCCGTCCCGGAGGGAGATGTCCGGCTCGGAGAGAACGATACGGCCCTCGGAGTCCGTATAGTACACGCCCAGGTCGTTATACTCTCCGGTGGCGGTATTGTTGGAGGCGTACCAGACCTGCATCTTGACATTTTCGATGGGATCATGAGTGATCTCGTTTTCCTTGATGACCTCAATAAAAGGCCGCTTGTGGTTCTCAAAGCTGATCGTCTTTTCATCGCCGGCGTTCAGGCTGATGGTCTGGACCCGTTCCGATTCCGTTTCTGAGATATAATATGGGGAGGGAACGGATTTTTCTGTGATCTCATAGCTGCCGGGGTCTACCCGCTTGGAGACGGTTCCGTCCTCCCCGGTGGTCCACTCGTCCTTGTAGTCGCTGTCGATCCCCTCCACCAGGAAGACGGTTCCGGGGATCTTGATCGTGGGATCATCCGCGTCTGACTTTGCGATGGTGAGCAGGGGCTGCTTCCGATTGACAAAAACCAGCTCTTTCTCATCACCGGGGCCAAGCCAGATGGTCTGAGTGGGCTCATCCCCGATCACATAAGGCGCAGGAACGGATTTTTCCGTCACTTCGAAACTGTCCACAGGGAGGGCCGTCAGGACCGCTTTTCCGTCCTCGCCGGTGGTCACATCGGTGTGAAAGCCGGAGTGGATACCCTTGACCTCAAAGACGGTGCCGGGGATGACGGTATTCTCGTCGCTGCCGTCCCGTTTCCCGATGGTCAGATTGGGTAGGCGCTGGTCCTTGGCGGTCACCTTGACGGTCCCACCCCCATCCACCGTAGCTTGATCCACATGGACAATGACCGGCTCCAGCAGGGTGGCCATGGGCGTCGGTACGGACTTCTCAATGAATGCGTACATGCCCTCGGTGACGTTGGGGACCACGATGCGGCCTGAGCTGTCGGTTTTCTCTGTGGCGATGATCTGGCCGTCCTTTACCACATGGAAGACCGCGTCAGGGAGGGGATCATCAGAATCGTCCAGCTTCAGCAGTTCGATTTTGACGCGGGCGTCATTTTCAAAAACTAAACTGACATCATGCTTGCCATCCCACACAAATTCCTGTTTGACCTTGTCCGGGTCCGGGCTGAGGGAGTAGCCGGCTGGCGGGGTGAGTTCCGTCGCGGTAAAACTGCCAATGGGCATAGTGTCCCAGGGGACGTCGGTCAGGTAGCCGCCCAGGCCGGTCGTATATGTGCCGGTAAAGCTGTTGTCTACACCGTCGATCCGAATGACAGCGCCGGCAAGACCTGTGGTGGGGTCATCCGCGTCCACCTTGCGGATGCTCCCTTCACTGGTGACCTCGGGCGTGTCCGTGAATGTGACGGTCACGGCCCTGCTGCTACCGTTGGGCAGGGCCACATACTGTGGTCCCGCGTTGTCGATCTGGTATCCTTCCGGCGCTTCCAGTTCCACGATGGAATATGTCGAGGCGTCCAAGCCTTTGAGCGTATAGGTCCCGTCGCTCCCGGTCACGACCTCTTGTTCATAGGTCCCGTTTTCTGAACGCACCATGAACCGTGCTCCAGGGAGCCCCTTGTTGGGATTGGTGGCGTCCACCTTCTTCACGGTCAGGTCGTACTTCTCACGGGTGATGTCCAGGTTCCCAATCATAATGGCCTGCACGTCCTTGGCCTGATGGGAGCTGGTGCTGGAGCCGGTGTATTGGTATTCGTAGACGGTACACTCGCCCCACACGCCCTGCTTGCCCAAATCCAGGATATATTGGGTGCGGTCACGGAAGGACATCCCGTCCAGCAGGTCATCAATACTGGAGTAGCTGGTATGCTCCAGATTGTTGTAGACGCACAGCAGCTCCTCGGCACAGGCGGTGGCTGGATCCGCCAGCAGGCCGGCCTTATAGCGCCAGATAATGGCCTGCACCCAGGCGTTCATGGTCCAGGAATAATCGCTGCCCCACACCTCATCTACTCCCAAGGCGTGAGCCTGGTCGGTAAACACGCCGGTGGTATGGGCGTAGTAGTAGGCCATCATGGTCTGTACGGTGGGGTCGGTGATAGTCTTGGGCTTCCCCCAGGTCTGCCCCTCCAGGGACCAGCCCATGCCCTTGCCGTGTTCGGCGCAGAAGCCGATGGTGCTTTTCTGGTTGTAATCGAAGGTCATCTGATGGAGCCAGCAGGTCCCCAGGCTGGGAGACTCATAGTGGACGCCGTTGTGGGTGCAGTCCTCCATCTTGATGGATCTGGGGGCGTCTGCCGCCAGCGCGGCGGTGGGCAGCAGACCCAGCATACAGATCAGCACCAGCAGCATGGAGATCATTCGCTTGTATGGGAAACAAATCTTTCGCATACCTTGTTCCTTTCCGAAAAAGGAAAGGCCGGGGGACCATGCTTCCCAACAATAAAAACAGGCTGCGGGGACCTGGTCCCTACGGCCTGTTTCTTTTTCTGCGTTTTAATTTATTGATGCGCGCGGCGCCGGAGCCTCATGCAGATCGCTCCGGCGAAGTGTTTACTGGGGTGTGACCACCTCCTCTCGGGCTGATATAAAAGATGGCCTCTCGTTTGAGAGGCCATCTGGCTGGTATGCTCATTCATATGGGTTGTGGGTGTTCGGGCAGCCTACGAACAGGTAGCAGTAGGTCACGCCGTCGCGCTCCGTCACGCCCACACCGATGCTGTCACCGTCTGGATCGATCATGGTTTCGAAGTGGCCGGGGGAGCTGATCCAGTTTTCCAGGGCGTGTTGGGCTGCATCCTCCGTGGCTACGCCGGTGAACACGGTCAGGTTCACACCGAACCCGTAGGGATAGCCGCACGTCAGGGCTGCCTCACATTCCTCTTTTGTGTGATGCCAGCTATACTCCTTGTCTGAGATGCTTTGGGCGGCGTCCATCAGGGCTTCATTGACGGTCAGCTCCGCTACACCATTCTCCCGGCGCGTCTCGTTGACCAGCCGTACCAGCTCCAACCGCACATCTGGCGCCTCGCCTTGGTCCTGGCTGTCCTCGGTGGTGGGGGCCTGCAGCGCGTTTGGGCCTACGGTCAGTATCAGAGCGCCGGTTTCTCCGGACTGGTTGGAGGCGGTAATCTCCGCGCTCCCTTCGGCCTTGGCGACGGCCACCCAGAAGCTCATCACCTGTTCCACTGCCACTGTGTCCGGGTCGCTGGAGGTTACCGTATACTCCGCCCCGCTGGGGCCGATTACAAGGCCGCTCCGTTCCCCCACTTCCAGTACAGCGCCCTTGTAGCTGCTCACCCGGATGGGAGGCGCCTCTGCCGCATGGGCTGCGGTGCCGGCCATCAGGAGCCCGATCAGGATGCCTGTGGTCACCATCAGCACGTTCTTTCTTCTGCTCATACCGTTTTCCTCCTCGATGTTATTAGACTTTGCCTTTGCAAGCCCAACATATCAGAAAAGGTTTTGAAAGTCGAGCGGAAAGCGTTCGTGAAAAGGGAGAAATCAGCGTCTATTTTATGATTCGGGAATCAATTGGCCACCGCCACCACTTTCCAGCGGTTGTCCCGCTGATTGCGGACACAGGTGTACATGGTGATTTGGTCGTTGGCGGTGGGATTCAGGCCGGAGGTGTCATTTTCACTGACTTTTTCCACGGAGGACACCTCATAGGTTTTGGTCCCCAGCTTGGTGGTCAGGGTAACCTTGTCCCCGATCTCCAGCGTGTGGAGCTGCCCAAAATGATTGTTGACGCCCCGGTTGTGCGCTGCCAGCGCGATATTTCCACGCCAAATGGAGGTGTCCTCGAAATGACCGGCCCCTTTGGCCAATGTCTTGCTGTCCGTACCCTCATAGACCTTGACCGTCAGGTCGATGGCCGGGATTTTCAGGGTGGCCAGATACCCGCCCTTGTAGTAGAGATCATCCGTCACCTCCGTGTAGCGGGTAGAGGGGGCGGTCGTGTCGGGGACAGTCACGGAGCCAGTGGGACTTCCGGGCGTTATGACACTTGAGTCGCTCCCGTTGACCACCGCCCCGGTGGCAGGAGCGCCGCCGGGGGCCAGGTTAGGCGTGAGATAGCTCCCGGTGTTCCTGGTATCCATGCTGGGTGTCCCAAAACCGGGTGGGATGAGGGCGGCGTTTTTGCTGACGTCCTCATTCTTTCTGGCGCCGCCGTCCGCCGTATGAACTGCCTCCACAGAAGTGGGTTTGCCATAGTCCGGACCATCCGGAGCTTCAATGGTACATTTCCGTATAGACTTTCAACAGATTGGCGATATCCCGGCTTTCATCTGGATTTCCAAATACACCTACAACCCCCACCGCCTCATTTTTCACAATGATGGGCATATTAATCCCTTCTTTTGCCCCCGGATATCGGGACACCTCTTCCGGATAGATGCATACTTCCCGCCCTGTGGCCATTACCTCAACTGCTCCTTGGTGAATAGTACCAATGCGGTGTTTCTCTGTAGAAGCGATAATATACCCTTCTTTATTCATAATATTTACAATTCTTCCGCCCAAAAGAAAGGATGTGGTCTCTACTAACTTTTGGGCGAATTTTCCAAATTGAATAC
>OIXS01001534.1_pt1 | contig 11354 bp, 10 predicted proteins | sample 1587841 | NCBI WGS metagenome assembly OIXS01 (sample SAMN03283254) | human gut metagenome | biome: human-associated habitat; material: feces | host: Homo sapiens | place: USA | collected 2013
GGGCCGGACCTTCCGGCCCGGGGTCCCAGGAATTGAGAAAGGAATGAGCCGTTATGGGATCCTATATTCCCAACACCCCCGCCCAGCGGCAGGAGATGCTGGCCGCCATCGGGGTCTCCTCTCTGCGGGAGCTATACGCCAATGTGCCGGAGCAGATGCTGCTCAGCACCCAGGATCTGAAGCTGCCCCAGGGGCTCAGCGAGCTGGAAGTGCGGCAGAAATTGACCGCCCTGGCTCAGAAGAACCGGGTCTACCCCACTCTGCTGCGAGGCGCGGGCGCCTATCGCCACTTTATTCCCTCGGTGGTCAAGAGCGTGGCCTCCCGGGAGGAGTTCGTCACCGCCTACACCCCCTACCAGGCGGAGATCAGCCAGGGTATTCTCCAGTCCATCTTTGAATTTCAGACCATGATCTGCAATCTCACCGGCATGGATGTGGCCAACGCCTCGGTCTATGACGGGGCCACCGCTGCCGCCGAGGCCATCGCCATGTGCCGGGACCGCCGCCGCAGCAAGGCCTATGTGTCCGCCTGCGCCCATCCCCAGGTCATTGAGACCATGCAGACCTACTGCTTCGGCTCGGACACCGAGCTGGTGATCGTACCCGAGAAGGACGGACGCACCGACCTGGAGGCCCTCAAGGGCATGCTGGGCGCCGACGCCGCCTGCTTCTACCTCCAGCAGCCCAACTACTACGGCAACCTGGAAGACGCCGCCGCCATCGGCGAGGCCGTCCACGCCGCGGGAGCCAAGTACATTATGGGCGTCAATCCCATGGCCTGCGCCGTGATGGAGACTCCCGCCGCCTGCGGCGCCGACGGCCTCATCATCGAGGTCCACAACGATCCGCCCCACGCCCTGTGCGACGGCGCCCAGTCCCTGCGGCCCGAGCAGTTTGAGGACGTGGCCAAGGCGGTGCGCCGGGTGCGTGCCGCCGCCCTGAGCGAGGAGTAAGGAGGCAGGCATGGTAGTTGGAATTGCAGGTCTGGGCCTCATCGGAGGCTCCCTGGCCAAGGCCTACGAGCGCAGCGGCGCCACCGTCTACGGCTACGACGGAAACCGGGTCGTCCAGGACTTTGCCAAGCTCCAGGGGGTGCTGGCGGGCGACCTGGACGAGAACACCATCGGGGAGTGCGAGCTGCTGCTGGTGGCCCTGTACCCCGAGGTGACCATGGAGTATCTGGAGCGCATGGCTCCTTACATCCCCGGCACCACTTTGGTGATGGACTGCTGCGGCGTCAAGCAGGAGGTTTGCAAGGTGGGCTTCCGCCTGGCGGAGCAGTATGGCTTCACCTTTGTGGGCGGCCACCCCATGGCGGGCACCCAGTTCTCCGGCTTTGCCAACAGCAAGGCGGATATGTTTGACGGGGCGCCTATGGTAGTGGTCCCACCCCAGGCCGACGATATTTTACTGCTGGACCGGGTGAAAAAGCTCCTCACCCCCGCCGGCTTTGCCCACCTGACGGTGACCACCGCGGAGCACCACGACGAGATGATCGCCTATACCTCCCAGATGTGCCACGTCATCTCCAACGCCTATGTCAAAAGCCCCCGAGCCCAGATGCACAAGGGCTACTCGGCGGGCAGCTACATGGATTTGACCCGGGTGGCCTGGCTCAACGAGCACATGTGGACCGACCTGTTTCTGGAGAACCGGACCTTCCTGCTCCAGGAGCTGGACCAGATGATCAGCAGTCTTCAGGAGTACCGGGAAGCTCTGGAGCAGGGCAACGGCGACCGGCTTTGTACCCTCCTGGCGGAGGGCCGGATCTGCAAAGAGAAGGTGGATGGACAATGAGTAAAATCCTGACGGTAGACCTGCCTGGGCGGGCCTACGACATTGAAATTGAGCGTGGCCTTCTGGATAAGGTAGGCGAGCGGTGCAAGGCGGTGCTGCCCCGGGCCAAGGCCCTCTTTGTGGTTACCGACAGCACGGTAGGTCCCCTCTACGCACAAAGGGTGCTGGACAGCCTGGAGAAGGCCGGCTTTACCGCTGTGCTCCACACGGTTCCCGCCGGGGAAGAGAGCAAGTGCGTGGAGCGGCTCCAGGAGCTGTGGGAGGCCATGATGGCCGCCCGCCTGACCCGCACCGACGCCGTGGTCGCCCTGGGCGGCGGCGTGGTGGGCGACCTGGCGGGCTTTGCCGCCGCCACCGTGCTGCGGGGTGTAGATTACATCCAGATCCCCACCACCCTCCTGGCTCAGGTGGACTCCTCTGTGGGCGGCAAGGTGGCCATCGACCTGCACGCAGGCAAGAACCTGGCCGGGGCCTTCTGGCAGCCCAAGGGTGTGCTCATTGACCCGGAAGTGCTCACCACCCTCACTGACCGTACCTTCTCCGATGGTATGGCCGAGGTCATCAAGTACGGCTGTATCCGGGACCAGGCTTTCTTTGACAAGCTGGCCGCCTGGGGCGGACGAGAGGGCGTGATGGAGCACATCGAGGAGGTCATCCACACCTGCTGCGACATCAAGCGCAAGGTGGTTCTCAACGATGAGCGGGACACCGGCGAGCGGATGGTCCTCAACTTCGGCCACACCATTGGTCACGCCTTTGAGCTGGCCGGCCACTACGAGACCTGGACCCACGGCCAGGGAGTGGCCGCAGGCATGTGTGTAGCTACCCGGCTGGGGGAACAGATGGGCATCACTCCCGCCGGAACCACCGAGACCATCCAGAATATATTAAAGGAGTACCAGCTGCCCCTCACCATTCCCTGTACCTGGGATACCCTGGTGGAGGCGGTGGGCCTGGACAAGAAGAACGCCGGCAGCGACATTCGCCTCATTGTATTGGAGGAGCTGGGAAAGGCCGTTCCCCACGCCATGCCCCGGGAGGCGCTGCTGGAGGCTTTGACCCCCATGTGGAAAGGAAACTGACATGAATGTGACCATTCTGCCGGGAACGCTGAAGGGAGCGGTCACCCCGCCCTCCAGCAAGTCCCAGACCCACCGGGCGGTGCTTGCCCTCATGCTGGCCCAAGGGGAGGGCAAGCTCTCCAACCTGGCGGTTTCCCAGGATATCCAGGCCACTCAGGACTGTGTAGCCGCCCTGAAAAGCGGGCAGCCCGCACAGGCGGATGGGCTGCCTTTGCTGGACTGCGGCGAGTCGGGCTCCACCCTGCGCTTTCTCATCCCGGTGGCTCTGGCTGTGCGGGGTGGAGGCCACTTTACCGGCCGGGGACGGCTGATGGAGCGGCCCCAAGGTCCCTACATCCGCCTGTTTGAGGAGAAGGGAATTTCATGGAACCAGGAGGGGGCCTGTCTGACTGTGGCGGGTCAGCTGGAGCCGGGCGTCTATGCCCTTCCCGGCAACGTGTCCAGCCAGTTTATCACTGGACTGCTCTATGCCCTGCCTCTGCTGCCTGGAGACAGCCGGATCGTCCTCACCACACCCCTGGAATCCCGGGGTTATGTGGATATGACGCTGGATATGCTCCGCCGGTTCGATATAAAGGTAGAGGAGCAGGAGGACGGCTTTCTGGTGCCGGGAAACCAGACCTATCAGGCCCGGGACCTGACCCTGGAGGCCGACTGGTCGGGCGCCGCTTTCTGGTACGCCGCCAACTTCCTGGGAGCTCAGGTAGACATACAGGGGCTCAATCCCGATTCCGTCCAGGGAGACCGGCAGATCGGCACCCTCTATTGGAAGCTGGCCAGGCCCGGGAATGTGGACATTGACCTGTCTCAGTGCCCCGACCTGGCGCCCCCGCTGGCCGTCATGGCGGCGGTGCGGAAGAGAACTACTCGGTTTGTAAACGCCGGGCGGCTGCGCATGAAGGAGAGCGACCGCCTGGAGACCATCGCCCGCACGTTAAATGCCCTGGGAGCCAAGGCTCAGGTGGGGGAGGACACCCTCATTCTGGAGGGGCTGGACCACCTGGAGGGCGGTACGGTGGACGGCTGCAACGACCACCGCATTGCCATGATGGCCGCCGTGGCCGCTGTGGCCTGCAAAGAGCCGGTGACCATCCTGGGGGCCGAGTGCGTGAAAAAATCTTACCCCCGGTTCTGGGAGGACTACACTGCGTTGGGAGGAGAAATACATGGCCTCATATCTGGGTGAACATATCCACGTGTCTGTCTTTGGACAGTCCCATTCCCCGGCCATTGGGGTAGTGGTGGACGGCCTGCCCGCCGGGGAGCGGGTGGACATGGAGGAGCTGGGGCGGTTTTTAAAGCGCCGGGCTCCGGGACAGAACGCCACCTCCACCCCCCGCAAGGAGGCCGACCTGCCCAAGTTTCTCAGCGGTCTGGTGGACGATGTGACCTGCGGGGCGCCCCTGGCCGCCCTCATTGAGAATACCAACACCCGCTCCCAGGACTATGCCCAACTCCGGGACAAACCCCGCCCCAGCCACGCCGACTTTACCGCCCAGGTGAAGTACGGCGGCTTCCAGGACGTGGCGGGGGGAGGACATTTCTCCGGCCGCCTCACTGCTCCTCTATGCATTGCGGGCGGCATCTGCCTCCAGATACTGAAGCGCCGGAGAATTGAGGTGGCCGCCCACATCGCCTCCATCGCCGGAGAGGCCGACCGGCCCTTCGACCCCATGGGGGAGAGTGTGGAGACGTTGGACGCCCTGAAGCGCGCGCCCTTCCCCGTCATGGACGAGAAGGCGGGGGAGCGCATGCGGAAAGTGATCCTCCAGGCCAAGGAGGAGGGCGACTCGGTGGGCGGCATTGTGGAGTGTCTGGTCACCGGGGTGCCCGCCGGACTGGGAGAGCCCATGTTCGGCGGGATGGAAAACCGCCTGGCCGCCGCCCTGTTTGGCATCCCGGCGGTGAAGGGCGTGGAGTTTGGCGCGGGTTTCGGAGTGGCCACTATGCGGGGCTCGGAGAACAACGACCCCTTTACCGTGAAGGACGGGAAGCTGGTCACCGAGACCAACCACGCCGGAGGCATTTTGGGGGGCATTACCAACGGCATGCCCCTGGTGTTCCGCCTGGCTGTGAAGCCCACCCCGTCCATTGCCAAGCAGCAGCAGACGGTGAGCCTGTCGAAAAAGCAGGTGGAGGAGCTGGTGGTCACCGGCCGCCATGACCCCTGCATCGTTCCCCGGGCGGTTCCCGTAGTAGAGGCGGTCACAGCCCTCGTTCTCACCGACTTACTTTTCTCGAGAGAAAAGTAAGCAAAAGAGCTTGGTGCGAAACTTCGTTTCGCTTCTGAGAAGCAAGAGGTTTCGGAGGGAGGGATAGTGTGAAAGGGAACCGTCAGGGTGCTCTTTCACGTGCAATCACTACAAATTTGAATTGGAAAAGCCAATTCAAATTTGCCGCGTGAGGCGAAACTGCGGTTTTGACTCACGCGCGCAAAAGAGCTTTGTGCGAAACTTCGTTTCGCCACCTTATTAAGTCATAGAATATTGCACCCATAGGTAAGGAGTGATTGAAGATGGAAGAACTGAAGGATCTGAGAGAGAAAATTGACGCCATCGACCAGCAGATGGTGGACCTGTTTAAGCAGCGCATGGAGGTTTCCAAAGAGGTGGCCGCCTATAAGCAGGCAAACGGCCTGCCCACCCTGGACGCGGGCCGGGAGCGCGCCCTGCTGGGCAAGGTAGGCGAGCAGGCGGGGGAGGAGCTGGCCGACTACACCCAGTCGGTGTACCGCACCATCCTGGCCGCCGGACGCTCCTACCAGAACGCCTGCTCCGGTGTGACCTCCAAGGTGTATGAGACCATCCGCAAGGCCCTGGACACCACCCCCGACCTCTTCCCCCAGCGGGCTACCGTGGCCTGCCAGGGTGTGGAGGGTGCTTACTCCCAGATCGCCTGCGACAGCATCTTCAAGGCTCCTACCGTCCTCTACTTCAATACCTTTGAGCACGTATTCAAAGCGGTGGAGAGCGGCATGTGCCAGTACGGCGTGCTGCCCATCGAGAACAGTACCGCCGGTTCCGTCAACGCCATCTACGACCTGATGACCAAGCACAACTTCTCCATCGTCCGCTCCGCCCGCCTGAAGGTGAGCCACAACCTGCTGTGCAAGCACGGGGTGAAAAAGGAGGACATCAAGGAGATCTTCTCCCACCAGCAGGCCATCAGCCAGTGCGCCGGATATCTGTCCACCCTGAAGGGCGTGAAGGTCACCGTGGTGGAGAATACCGCCCTGGCCGCCCAGATGGTGGCCCAGTCGGAGCGCCGGGACGTGGCCGCCCTGTCCTCCCGCTTCTGCGGCGAGCTCTATGGGCTCAACCTCCTGGAGCAGAACGTCCAGGACCAGGACAACAACTACACCCGCTTCATCTGCATCTCCAAGAATCCCGAGATCTACCCCGGGGCCGACCGCACCTCTCTGATGATGACCCTGCCCCACAAGCCTGGCGCCCTTTACAATGTACTGTCCAAGTTCTACGCCCTGGGCATCAACCTGCGCAAGCTGGAGAGCCGTCCTCTCCCTGACCGGGAGTTCGAGTTCATGTTCTACTTCGACCTGGAGTGCTCCGTGTATGCCCCCGAGATGGAGCGTATCTTCCGGGACCTGGAGGAGGAGAGCGAGCACTTCCGCTATCTGGGCACTTACAATGAGGTGATCTGCTGATGGACTGCGGGCTCATCGGCCGCAAGCTGGGCCACAGCTTTTCCCCCAAAATCCACAGCCTGCTGGGGAACTACCCCTACCGGCTCATCCCTCTGGAGCCGGAGGAGGTGGGGGAGTTCCTGCGCAAGGGGGAGTTTCACGGCCTTAACGTCACCATCCCCTATAAAAAGACGGTGATGGAGTACTGTGCCGAACTCACCCCGGCCGCCCGGCGCATCGGCAGCGTGAACACCATCCTCCGCCGCCCCGACGGTACCTTGCTGGGAGACAACACCGATTATGATGGGTTTTTGTACCTGTTAAAGTCCGCCGGAGCCCAGGTGGAGGGCCGGAAAGCCCTGGTGCTGGGCAGCGGCGGGGCATCTCTCACGGTGCGGGCAGTGCTCTCCGAGCTGGGAGCCCGGGAGATCATCACCATCTCCCGTTCCGGAGAGAATAACTATCAGAATCTGGACCGCCACGCCGACGCCCAGATCATCGTCAACGCCACCCCCGTGGGTATGTACCCCAATAACGGAGTTTCCCCCGTGGATTTGGACCAGTTCCCCCAGTGTGAGGGTGTCTTTGACCTCATTTATAACCCCTCGAAAACCCAGCTGCTCCTCCAGGCTCAGCGCCGGGGGCTCATCTGGGGCAACGGCCTGGGGATGCTGGTGGCCCAGGCCAAAGCGGCCTCGGAGCGGTTCCAGGGCAAAAAGCTGCCCGACGAACTGGTGGCCGACATTACCGCCAAGCTGGAGCGGGAGACGAAAAACATCCTCCTTATCGGAATGCCCGGCTGCGGCAAGACCACGGTGGGCAAGGCACTGGCTGAAAAGCTGGGCCGCCCTCTGGCCGATGTGGACGAGAAGATCATAGAAGAGGTGGGCTGCTCCATCCCACACATCTTTGCCACCGAAGGGGAGGAGGGGTTCCGGGTTCGGGAGCACCGGGCCTTGGCCCAGATTGCCAAGGAGTCCGGCCAGGTCATCTCCGCGGGAGGGGGCATCGTTACCCGGACGGAGAACCGGGACAGAATGGAGGAAAATTCCGTGGTGGTCTGGCTGCGGCGGGACCTTGACAAGCTGCCCACCGATGGCCGGCCTGTCTCCCAGAGCGTGCCCCGGGAGGAGCTCTACCGCCGCCGGGCTCCCCTCTATGAGGCCATGGCCCAGGTGACGGTGGACAACAACGGCACGGTGGAGGACACCGTGGACGAAATTATCAAGAGGGTGATGGAATGAAGCTGTTGGTGATTAACGGCCCAAACCTGAACATGCTGGGCATTCGGGAGCCCGATATCTATGGCAAGCAGGACTTTGCTGCCCTGGAGGCCTTTATCCGCCAGGCGGCAGACGAGTGCGGCGCTCAGGTGGAGCTGTTCCAGTCCAACCACGAGGGGGCCGTTGTGGACAAGATCCAGTGGGCCTACGGGAAGATGGACGGCATCGTCATCAACCCCGCCGCCTATACCCACACCAGCGTGGCCATTCTGGACGCCCTGAAGGCGGTGGGTCTGCCTGCGGTGGAGGTCCACCTGTCCGATGTAAATGCCCGGGAGGAATTCCGGCACATCTCCTATGCGGGGATGGCCTGTGAGAAGTCCTTTATCGGCATGGGCTTTGAGGGGTACCGGGTCGCCATTCAATATCTGACTGGGAAACAACGGTAAGTCAAATTAGCAGTATCCCGGCATTTCTGCAAAGAAATGCCGGGCTTTTTTTGTTTAAAATAAATTCATAAAGTACCTATTGACAATCTTGCAGGTGGGTGGTACATTATCTTTAGCACTCAGGGAGAATGAGTGCTAAAACATAGAATGAGAAATGGAGGCGAGAGTATGGAGCTGACCAATCGAAAAAAGCGAATCCTGCGGGCCATTGTTGAGATCTATATCTCCACCGCGGAACCGGTAGGTTCCAAGGCCGTGGCAGAGCAGGCCGGACTGGACATCTCCACCGCCACCATACGAAATGAGATGGCCGACCTCACCGAACTGGGCTATCTGGAGCAGCCCCACACCTCGGCCGGACGGATTCCGTCCCCCATGGGCTACCGGCTCTACGTCAACGAGCTCATGGGTGAGCACCAGCTGACCATGCAGGAGACCCAGCGCATCAACGACGCGCTGAACCTGAAAATGGAGGAGCTGGACCGGGTCATCGACCGGGCGGGCAAGGTGCTCTCCCAGATCAGCGACTACCCCGTCTTTACCATGGCCCAGCCCAAGCAGCGGGTGACGGTAAAGCGGTACGACCTGCTGATGGTAGAGGAAAACGCCTTTATCGCTGTGGTGATGACCGACAACTCGGTGGTGCGCAACAAGCTTATCCACCTGTCCGATGAGCTTTCCGACACCCAGCTGCAGCTGCTGTCCACCGTTTTGAACAGCTCCTTTGTAGGTCTGACCGTGGAGGAGATGGAACAGACTCTGGACAAGATGGAGACCCGTTCCGCACCCGGGGCATTCAACCTGATCTCCATGGTGGTGCAGTACGCCATCGAGGTGCTTCAGGAGCAGCGCCGCCAGACCATTCACACTTCGGGGATCACCCATCTGCTGGAACACCCTGAGTACCGCAGTCTGAACAAGGCCAAGCCTCTGATGACCTACCTGGCGGAAAACCAGGAGGGGTCCAAGCTGCCGGTATCCATGGAGAACGGCCAGAATATGAATATTCTCATCGGGCCGGAAAACGTCAGCGAGGCGCTGAAGGATACCAGCGTGGTCATGGCCAGCTATGACATTGGAGATAATATGCGGGGCGTCATCGGGGTGGTAGGACCCACCCGGATGGACTACGCCAAGGTGACCGCCCGCCTGTCCTATTTCGCCGACAGCCTGACCCGGATGTTCGGTAAGGGGGAACTTCCCCCCGGCGACGGGAACGACCAGGAATAGGAGGAACATTAGTTCATGAGCAAGAAAGAAAATAAGGCGGAGCAGACCGCTCCGGAGCAGCAGGAGCCGGTGGAGCAGCAGGCTGAGGTTCAGACCGAACCCCAGGCCGAGCAGACCCAGCCCCAGGGCGAGGCTCAGAGCGAGAGCGCCGATCCCCTCCTCACTGAGCTGGAGTCCCTGAAGGATCAGGTGGCCCAGCAGGAGGACAAATACCTGCGCCTGGCCGCCGAATACGACAACTACCGCCGCCGTACCGCCAAGGAGAAGGACTCCATCTGGAACGACGCCAAAGCGGATGCGGCTGTGGCCTTCCTGCCGGTGTACGACAATCTGGAGCGGGCACTCAAGCAGGAGACCGCCGACGAGGCCTTTAAGAAGGGCGTGGAGATGACCATGACCCAGCTTAAGACCGTGCTGGAAAAGCTGGGCATCACCGAGATCCCCGCTCTGGGCCAGACCTTTGATCCCAACCTGCACAATGCCGTGATGCATGTGGAGGATGAGAACTTCGGCGAGAACACCGTCTGCGACGTGTTCCAGGCCGGCTTCCAGCTGGGCGACAAGGTCATCCGGTTTGCCATGGTTAAGGTGGCTAACTGATACGAAGCGCGGAGGCGTGCGGAGCAGCGCGGATGGACCGGAGCGAGGGCGAGCGGAGGACCGCACAGCGGTCCGCAGACCAGCCCGAGACGGAGCGAAAGCGACCCGGCCGTGCGTCCAATCCGCAGCGTGACAATATAAAACCAAATTAATTTTGTAAACAACAATCTTTTCATATATTAGGAGGAAACACATTATGTCCAAGATCATTGGTATTGACTTAGGTACGACTAACAGCTGCGTGGCGGTTATGGAGGGCGGCGACGCCGTCGTCATCCCCAACGCCGAAGGCAACCGTACCACCCCCTCTGTGGTGGCTTTTTCCAAGGACGGCGAGCGTATGGTAGGCCAGGTGGCCAAGCGCCAGGCGATCACCAACCCCGACCGCACCGTTATTTCCATCAAGCGTGAGATGGGCACCGACTATAAGGTGGACATCGACGGCAAGAAGTACACTCCCCAGGAGATCAGCGCCATGATCCTTCAGAAGCTGAAGGCTGACGCCGAGGCCTATCTGGGCCAGACCGTCTCCGAGGCCGTCATCACCGTCCCCGCTTACTTCACCGATGCTCAGCGTCAGGCCACCAAGGACGCCGGCAAGATCGCCGGCCTGGAGGTCAAGCGTATCATCAACGAGCCCACCGCTGCCGCTCTGGCCTACGGTGTGGATAAGGAGACCGCTCAGAAGGTCATGGTGTACGACCTGGGCGGCGGCACCTTCGACGTGTCCATCCTGGACATCGACGACGGCGTCATCGAGGTGCTGGCCACCGCCGGCAACAACCGCCTGGGCGGCGACGACTTCGACAAGGCCGTCATGGACTGGATGGCCGCCGAGTTCAAGAAGGACACCGGCATTGACCTGACCGGCGACAAGGTGGCCATGCAGCGCCTGAAGGAGGCCGCCGAGAAGGCCAAGATCGAGCTGTCCGGCGTCACCTCCACCAACATCAACCTGCCCTATATCACCGCCGATGCCACCGGCCCCAAGCACCTGGATCTGACCCTCACCCGGGCCAAGTTCGACCAGCTCACCGCCAACCTGGTGGAGGCCACCAGCGGCCCCGTGAAGCAGGCCATGAGTGACGCCGGCCTGTCCTCCAGCGACATCTCCAAGGTGCTGATGGTGGGCGGCTCCAGCCGTATCCCCGCCGTGCAGGAGATGGTCAAGAAGCTCACCGGCAAGGAGGGCTTCAAGGGCATCAATCCTGACGAGTGCGTGGCCATGGGCGCGGCGCTCCAGGGCGGCGTGTTCACCGGCGACGTGAAGGGCCTGCTGCTGCTGGACGTCACCCCCCTGTCCCTGGGCATCGAGACCATGGGCGGCGTG
>OIXS01001536.1_pt1 | contig 11324 bp, 6 predicted proteins | sample 1587841 | NCBI WGS metagenome assembly OIXS01 (sample SAMN03283254) | human gut metagenome | biome: human-associated habitat; material: feces | host: Homo sapiens | place: USA | collected 2013
ATTTTGTTGTCAAATTGTTGTCAAATGCGGTCTGACATCATGGTTTTAGACATTTTATATTTAATTTTAGTACAGCTTTGCACCTGCCGGAATATGGTTATCAACCATCAGAAGATGCAGTTCTTCATCCTCTGAATCCTTCAGGTTATTCACTGCTGAAAGCAGCATACCGCAAGACTCGATTCCCATCATCTTTCTTGGCGGAAGGTTAGTGATTGCGATCAGTGTCTTACCAACTAATTCTTCCGGCTCATAGTAAGAGTGGATTCCGCTTAAGATCGTGCGATCTGTACCTGTTCCGTCATCCAGTGTGAACTGAAGGAGCTTCTTGCTCTTCGGAACTGCTACACACTCTTTAACCTTTACGGCACGGAAATCAGATTTGCTGAATGTATCGAAATCAACCTCTTCTTCAAATAAAGGCTCAACCTTTACGTTGGAAAAGTCAATCTTCGCGTTGTCTTTGAAGAATCCGTTGTTGTCGTTTGCAGTTGCTTCTTCTACTGCTCCGGATTTTCCTGCTTTTTTGTCAGAGTCAAGACTCTTCATCGTCGGGAATAATAAAACATCTCTGATTGCCGGTGAATTTGTCATCATCATAACCATACGGTCGATACCGAATCCGATACCACCTGTTGGCGGCATACCGATCTCCAGTGCATTCATGAAGTCTTCATCTGTTGTGTTGGCTTCATCATCGCCCTGTGCAAGCAGTTCTTCCTGTGCTTTGAAACGCTCTCTCTGGTCGATCGGGTCATTCAGCTCGGAGTAAGCATTTGCCATCTCCCAACCATTCATGAAGAACTCGAAACGCTCTACATATTCCGGATTTTCCGGTTTTTTCTTTGTAAGAGGTGAAATCTCGATCGGATGATCCATAACAAATGTAGGCTGAAGCAGATGTTCCTCTACATACTCTTCAAAGAACAGATTCAGGATATCGCCCTTTTTATGTCTTTCTTCAAATTCGATATTATGCTCTTTTGCGATTGCTCTCGCCTGCTCAAGATCCTTTACTTCATTCCAGTCAACGCCTGCATATTTCTTAACCGCATCAACCATTGTAATACGCTCAAACGGCTTCCCGAGATCCATCTCGATTCCCTTATATACGATATGAGTTGTTCCAAGAACTTCCTGTGCAACAAAACGGTACAGGTTCTCTGTCAGATCCATCATGCCATGGTAATCTGTATATGCCTGGTAAAGCTCCATCAAAGTAAACTCAGGATTATGTCTTGTATCAAGGCCTTCATTACGGAATACACGACCAATCTCGTATACCTTCTCAAGACCTCCAACGATCAGTCTCTTCAGGTACAGTTCCAGCGAAATACGAAGCTTCAGATCTTCATTCAGGGCATTAAAATGCGTCTCGAATGGTCTTGCTGCTGCTCCACCTGCATTGGCTACAAGCATCGGAGTCTCAACTTCCATAAATCCTTTTCCGCTTAAATATTTACGGATTGCACTGAGGATTTTTGAACGCTTAATAAATGTATCCTTTGTATCGCTGTTCATAATCAGGTCAACGTATCTCTGACGGTAGCGTGTATCTGTATCTGTCAGACCGTGGAACTTCTCCGGGAGCATCTGTAAACTCTTGGAAAGGAGTGTCATCTTCTCTGCATGGATGGAGATTTCTCCTGTTCTTGTTCTGAAAGCAAATCCTTCCAGTCCGAAAATATCACCGATATCAGATTTCTTAAAATCAGCATAAGAGTCTGTTCCGATTGCATCTCTGGCAACATATACCTGGATATTTCCCTGTAAATCCTGGATATTACAGAAAGAAGCTTTTCCCATAACTCTCTTGAACATCATACGTCCTGCGATTGCTACATGGATCGGATTTGCATCCATAATGCTTCTTCTCTCTTCGTAATCCTTTTTAAGAGCCTCTTTTGCCTGCTCTTCATCCATTCCTTCTACGTTCGGCTCCTGGTGATCCTTTAAAAGCTCAGCCTCATGTGCCTCATAAAGATCCTTTACCTCAAGTGAATGATGCGTCTGATCAAACTTTGTGATCTGGAACGGATCTCTTCCGTTCTGCTGCAGTTCTGCAAGTTTATCACGGCGAACCTTTCTCAACTGATTCATATCCGGTTCCTGTGCATTTTTCTGATTCTGTCCCACTGTCTGTTCTCCTTCCATATTGTCTGCCCTGCGTCAGTCCGTTTCAGATTAATGACGCAGAAAACGTATCTCTTTCTGCCGCTTTCAGGTTACCCTTTAAGCGAACTAAGACCTCTTAATTATTTAAGAGGTCTGTGCTGGCATATCTTATACTGATTATGAACGCTGAATATCAAGTACTTTGTACTGGATCACTCCTGCCTGGGTTTCTACGTCAACTACATCGTTCACCTTTTTGCCCATCAGTGCCTGACCTACCGGAGATTCATTGGAAATCTTTCCTTCCAGACTGTTAGCCTCTGTAGAACCAACAATTTTAAATTCCATCTCCTCGTCAAAAGTAATATCAAATACTTTCACAGTACATCCGACATTGATCTTATCAAGATCTACTTCATCCTCAACAACTACCTCTGCATTTTTCAGAATTGCTTCTAATTCTTCGATACGGGCCTCGATATCTCTCTGCTCGTCCTTTGCTGCATCATACTCAGCATTCTCGGAAAGATCTCCCTGCTCCCTTGCTTCTTTGATCTTGCCTGCTACTTCTTTTCTCTTTACTACCTTCAGATTCTCCAGTTCATCTTCCAGTGCTTTTAAGCCTGCGTAAGTAAGTAATCTTTTCTTAGCTTCTGCCATCGGTTACGCTTCCTTTCTGATTCTTTCTTTTCTGTCTATACTTACAGGTTCAACCTTGTCCGTATACTGTTCTGACCTGTTCATCTATACAGACTGTACACAACCTGATTTTCACCTGTATGCTGTCATTTAAGTCTATTTCGCAATTTCAATATTATACCCAAACCGCCTGCTGATGTCAAGCAGATTCGGCTTTCGTATTCGGCTTTCGTATTCGGCTTTGTATTCGGTTTTCTTGCTTTCGCATTCGGCTTTTGACCCCGACATCTATAGCTGTCTGTACAGCAGATCTTCCAGTTCTGCATAAGACTCAACCCGGTTGATCTCTTCCCGCAGTTTTGCTGAACCCGGCAGCCCTTTCGTGTACCATGCCACATGCTTTCTCATTTCCCGGATTCCCAGATATTCTCCTTTATATTGAAGCTGAAGCTTTGCATGTCGGAGCATCATTTTCCGGATTTCTTCGTTCGTCGGTCTCGATGGGATTTTCCCTGTTCTTTCATGCTCGATCATCTCAGAAAAGATCCACGGATTTCCCTGGGCTCCCCGGGCGATCATCACACCATCACAGCCGGTTTCTTTCACCATGGCATCTGCACGCTCCGGGCTGGTCACATCGCCGTTTCCAATCACAGGAATGGAAACCGCCTCTTTTACCTGACGAATAATCTCCCAGTCTGCTTTTCCGCTGTAATACTGCTCTCTTGTCCTTCCATGGACTGCAATGGCTGCTGCCCCCGCATCTTCTGCGATCTTCGCCATCTCCACTGCATTAATGCAGTTGTCATCAAAGCCTTTTCTTATTTTAACTGTCACTGGTTTCTTGATTGCTTTGACCATAGCACTGATAATTTCATGTGCCAGCTTTGGATTTTTCATCAATGCCGATCCTTCACCATTTTTCACGACTTTCGGTACAGGACATCCCATATTAATATCCATAATATCAAACGGTCTTTCCTCGACCCGCTTTGCCATTTCACTCATAATCTGAGGATCTGAACCAAAAAACTGGAGAGATACCGGCTGTTCATCCGGATGGATCTCCAAAAGCGTCTCTGTATTCTTATTATTATAGAGAATGGCTTTTGCACTGACCATTTCCATGCACAAAAGACCTGCTCCCTGCTCTTTACACAATAAGCGAAACGGCAGATCTGTCACTCCTGCCATCGGCCCCAGAATATAAGTATTCTCTAAGGTTACATTTCCTATTCTTAACTGTCTCATCGTATTATTCCGTTCTTTTCAGATTTTATCGTTTTCATCTTAGACGAAACCATTTTAAAAGTCAACCTTGCCTCTATTGACATTTTTACATTTTTATGCTAGGTTTCTACTATATATTGGCACTCATTAGTTAAGAGTGCTAATAATCTATCAGATGAAAGGAGAATTACTATGGTAATACAGCCAATTTATAATATATTATTTCTTCCCGATGTCACCTATCACTTCAAAAAAGAGTTTTTTACTGAAAATGCATCCGAGCAGCTTGAAGTCGGCAGTGAGCTGCTTTTTGCTTTCTTAAGAAATGAAGATGACGCTGAAGAACTGGACGCTGACCATATCTGTCCGGTCGGCATTTCCGCCAGAGTAGAGGTTTTCGGAGACGATGACAGTGTTCAGATCCGCACGCTGGAGCGTGTTGATCTTTCAGATGTCGAGGTGGAAAATGGTCAGATTCTCGCAGACGCATCTATTCGTGCAGAGGTTGATGACTATACGGCAGAAGAAGAGAAGGCTCAATTTCTCCGTTTACGTGCCGCACTTTTGAAATTTGTCCAGGGATACCAGTGGGGAATGTGGGCAAGAAGTTTCATTTTACAGCGGAAAAATATGTATGATCTCGGATCTGCCCTTTCGGAATATCTGAATATCAGCCCCGAAGAAAAATATGCCATTGTTGAAACGGATTCCCGCCGGGAACGCTGTACGCTGATCGAAGCTGCCATCAACGAATTTATGGAGGTTGCCAAAGTTTCCACCGAAGCAAAGGAAGCTCAGAAAGATGATCAGGAGCAGCTTTATCGCGAGGCAGCCATCAAGAAGCAGATCAGTTATCTTCAGAAAGAACTGGACGAACTTCACCCTGAAAATATTTCCGATACCCGGAAATTTGAGAAAAAGATTGAAGAATCCGGCATGAATGACGAAGCCCGTAAAGAAGCTGAAAAAGTGCTGAACCGCATGAAGCAGGAAGGCAAGGACAGCCATGAGTACGGTCTTCTGTATGATTACCTTGACTTTATGACCAGCCTGGACTGGAAAGCACCGCAGTTTACCCCGATCGATCTTGACCGGGCGGAGCAGATTCTTGATGAAGATCACTATGGTCTGAAAAAAGTCAAAGAACGCATCATCCAGCAACTCGCCGTTATGGCTCTCAACCGGAAGCAATATGGCTCGATCCTTTTATTTGTTGGTGCTCCTGGAACCGGGAAGACCAGTATCGGGCAAAGTATTGCACGGGCTCTCGGAAGAGAATATGTAAGGATCAGTCTTGGTGGTATCCGTGATGAGGCGGAAATCCGTGGCCACAGACGTACTTATATCGGTGCTATGCCCGGACGAATCATGGAAGGAATCAAGCGAAGCGGTGTCTCCAATCCGGTCATTGTACTGGATGAGGTTGACAAACTTGCAAAAGATTACGGCGGAGACCCTGCCAGTGCCCTTCTGGAGGTTCTTGATCCTGAACAGAACAGCACTTTCACTGACCACTATATGAATGTGCCTTACGATCTGTCCAATGTACTTTTTGTCTGCACTGCAAACTCACTGGATACGATTCCTGAACCACTGCTCAACCGTATGGAGGTTATTAATTTCTCCGGTTACACTGCAGTAGAAAAATATCAGATTGCCCGCAGACATCTTCTTCCAAAGGCTCTCGATGCCATGGGAATTAAGAAAAATGCATTGAAAGTAACCGACGGAGCGATTCGCAGGATTATTGATGAATACACAATGGAGGCAGGTGTCCGTGACCTGAAAAAACTGATCGATACTCTTTGCCGGACGGCTGCCGTCCAACTTGTTAAAAATGAGGGAACAACACTGACAGTCACTAAGACAAATCTCGAAAAATATCTTGGGAAAAAGCAGCTCCACCATGAGCGGAAACTTTCTTCCCCTGAACCGGGAGTTGTCACCGGACTTGCATGGACAAGAGCGGGCGGAGAAATTTTATTTATAGAAAGTAAACTGATTCCGGGCAAAGGCAAGATGATTATTACCGGTCAGCTTGGAGATGTAATGAAGGAGTCCATTCAGATTGCACTGAGTCTTGTAAAATCACTTTATCCAAAGGAAAGCAAAGTGCTTGATGACCACGACCTCCATATCCATGTTCCTGCCGGTGCGGTTCCAAAAGACGGTCCATCAGCCGGAATCACGCTGACAACAGCTCTTGCATCACTTCTCACCGGGAAGAAAGTCAGCCCGGAATATGCCATGACCGGAGAAGTTTCCCTGCGTGGCGGTGTCATGCCGATCGGCGGACTTCCTGAAAAGCTTATGGCCGCCCAGCGTGCAGGAATCACAAAGGTTCTGATTCCTGCTGACAATGAACAGGATCTCGATGACGTTGCCGATGAGGTTAAAAATAAGCTGGAAATCGTTCCGGTGAAAAAAGTGACTGAGGTACTGAAACTGGTGTTGAAATAACCCTGGATTTCCAGTCTCTTTCTTGTAAAAGATTACCTTGATAACCGATAATCCGACATAATTCAGAAATCGCCCTATACCAGTTGCTGTGCATCTGATATAAGGCGATTTTTTATCTATTATGCAGCAATTTATGTTCCTTCCCCTTCAGGATTCCCTCATAAACCTCTGCAATGATCGGATTTTCATCAGATCTCTTGATCTGTGCCATGCTGTCGATCTTATACATTCCATCCAGCCGGGCCTGTTTCGTCCTCGGTCCGATCGGCACCGGCTGTCCACCACCGGCAATACAGCCTCTTTTACATGCCATCACTTCTACGAAATCATACTGGACTTCACCGGCTTTGATCCTCTCCAGCAGTGTTTCTGCACAGCGAAGACCATTCACCACTGCAATTTTCACCGTTCTGTCCTCAAGCTGGATGGAAGCTTCTTTGATTCCTTCAATCCCGCGGATTCCCGTAAAGCTGATGTCCTGCAGATCTTCCATCCTGCTGCTGTGTACCAGACGTCTCAGAACTGCCTCGGTCACACCACCCGTTACTCCAAAGATCGCTGCTGCCCCCGAAGACAGACCAAACGGCATATCCAGTGCCTCCGGTTCGATCTGCGACAGATCCATTCCCGCTTCTTTGATCATACGGGTCACTTCTGTCGTGGTCAGTACATAATCTACATCCTGCTGCCCTTCTGTAAAATGCTCCGGTCTTTTGATCTCTGCTTTTTTTGCCGTACATGGCATAATCGAGATCACAACCGTCTTGCGGAGGCTCCGTCCTTCTTTTTCCGCTTCTGCCGCTTTCATCCGGGCTTCTTCCTTCAGCAATGCTCCGAACATTGCCTGCGGAGAACGGCAGGTGGAAATATTTTCCCGAAATTCCGGGTAACGGTTCTCACAGAACTTCACCCAGCCCGGACAGCAGGAAGTAAATAACGGAAGATTCTTACCGGATTTTAAACGCTCCAGCAATTCTGCTGACTCTTCCATTACCGTCAGGTCTGCCCCGAAATTTGTATCATATACCTCATCGAATCCCATACGTCGCAGAGCTGCCACCAGGCGTCCCAGTGTATTTTCACCTTTCGGGATTCCAAATTTATCTCCGATCGCCACCCGGACAGCCGGTGCGATCTGTGCCACAACTCTGATATTCTTATCCGCCAACGCTTTCCATACCGGATCAACATCCTGCCGGATACTGATCGCACCGGTCGGACAGACCGCCCTGCACTGTCCGCAGCCTACGCAGTCAGTCTCTGCCAGCTCTCTGTTAAATGCCGGCATAACCTGCATTTTTGAACCCCGGAAAGCAAAATCCAGAATGCCAAGTCCCTGGATTTCATCACAGGTACGCACACAATCCCCACAGAGAATACATTTATTGGGGTCTCTTATTACACAATCCGAAGAGGTATCCAGTGGAAGTGGTTTCTTATGATTTTCAAATCTGATCTCTGAAATACCCAACTGGCTTGCCAGCTTCTGTAACGTACAGACTCCATTTTTGGCACACGTTGTACAGTCACGGCAATGGGATGACAACAGCAGTTCAATGATCATTTTCCTGTGATGCTGCAATCTTGGTGTATTTGTATAGATCACCATACCATCCCGTGGTACTTCTGAACAGGATGCAAATACCTTTCCACGTTCATCTTCCACCACACACATCCTGCACGCCCCATAGGTTGACAGTTCTGAATGATAACAGAACGTAGGAAGATCGATTCCCGACTTTCGGATCACTGAGAGGACATTTTTTTCATCTGTAAAAGCCACTCTCCTGTTGTTAATTGTCATATAGCCCATACTCTGTTCCTCCTACCCTTCAATATGAATCGCACCAAATGCACAGGCACTCGCACATGCTCCACATTTGATACATTTTTCCGTATCGATCGTAAATGGTTCCTTGATCTTTCCGCTGATCGCACCGACCGGACAGTTTCTCGCACATTTTGAACATCCTTTACACCGCTCAGGACTGATGATAAACTTTCGTAATGCAGTGCAGGTATGGGAGGCACATTTCTTTTCAACCACATGCTCCACATACTCATCATGGAATACTTTCAGCGTACTCATAACCGGAAGTGCCGCACTCTTTCCAAGACCGCACAGTGCAGTTTCTGTGATCATGTTCGCCAGTTCCTCCAGCAGATCAAGGTCTTCCAGCTTTCCATTTCCTGCCACGATCCGCTCCAGGATCTCCAGCATACGCTTTGTTCCTTCACGACATGGCACGCACTTTCCACAGCTTTCATTCTGCGTAAAATTCATAAAGAATCTCGCCACTTCCACCATGCACGTATGGTCATCCATCACAACCAGTCCGCCCGAACCGATCATTGCCCCCATTTTTTTCAATGAATCAAAATCCAGACTGACATCCAGATCTTTCGACACCAGGCATCCTCCTGACGGACCTCCGATCTGCACCGCTTTGAACGCTCCGTCTCCTTTGATGCCACCACCAATATCGTAGATCACTTCCCGCAGGGTCGTTCCCATCGGCACTTCGATCAGACCTGTATGCCGAACACTTCCTGTCAATGCAAATGCTTTTGTTCCCGGACTTTTTTCCGGTCCGATGGAACGGAACCATTCTGCTCCTTTATTAATGATCATCGGAACATTGGCAAAGGTCTCTACATTATTAAGAACCGTCGGCTTTCCAAACAGACCCTGTTCCACCGTCCTTGGCGGTTTGACACGCGGCATACCTCTTTTTCCCTCAATGGACGCAGTCAATGCACTTCCTTCTCCGCAGACAAATGCTCCTGCACCGCGATTAATATGTAGGCGAAATGAAAAATCTGTTCCTAAAATATGATCGCCTAAAAGACCGCTTTCCTCTGCCTGTGAAATTGCCCGTTTCAAACGGCTGATCGCCAGCGGATATTCCGCTCTCACGTAAATATAACCTTCTCTGGCTCCTACCGCATAAGCCCCGATCATCATTCCTTCGATCATCTTATGCGGATCTCCTTCCATAATACTCCGGTCCATAAATGCTCCCGGATCTCCCTCATCACCGTTACAGACTACATAGCGGGTCTTTTCTTCCTGACGGGCTACCTGTGACCATTTATATCCCGTTGGGAATCCACCGCCTCCTCTTCCTCTTAAATTGGATGCTGAAATCTCTTCCACCACTTCCTGCGGTGTCATCTCAAACAGGACTTTCTCTAATGCCTCATATCCTCCGGTGGAAATGTATTCTTCTATATGTTCTGCATCAATATGTCCACAGTTTTTCAGTACATTTCTCGTCTGCTTTTTATAAAACGGGATTTCTTCCTGCTTTTTATACTCAAGCCCATCCTGCTTAAATAAAAGATGACGGATAACATCTCCCTTTTCGATCGTTCTGTGGAAAATCTCATCGCAGTCTTCCGGCTTTACTTTTGTATAAAGGATTCCTGCCGGTTCGATCCGCATCAGCGGTCCCATTTCACAGAATCCGTGACATCCGCTTTTCTTCACTTCCAACGGGCCACTACCATGAGCAATCTCCGGTCCAAATTCCACGTCAATATCCGGATTTTCTTCTGCAAGTTCGCTCATCCGCCTGTATATCTCACCTGATCCGCCTGCCAGACACCCGGTTCCTGCACAGATCAAAATCCTGCAACGGCTGTCGCTGATCTTTTTTGCCGCCTCTTCACGAATCTGATGAAGTATTTCTCTGCTCGTAATTTTTTCCATACTTATTCCGCTCCTCTCAATTCGTGAATCAGTTCTGCCGCAGCATCCGGGGTCATTCCCGGATAAACCTTATCATTTACTGTCAGAACCGGAGCAAGTCCGCACGCTCCAAGACAGGAAACTGTCTCCAGTGTAAATAACATATCGTCCGTTGTCGCCTTTTCTTCTGAAAGTCCAAGTTCACTATAAAGCCGTTCCAAAATCGGAATTGACTTTCTGACATGACAGGCAGTTCCATTACAGACTTTAATAATGTACTTTCCCTTTGGTTCAAAAGAGAAGTTTTCATAAAATGTTGCCACACTGTATGCCTTTGCTTCATTGATCCCAAGTTTCTTCGCCACATACCTCAGAAGTTCCGGTGGAAGATACCGATATTCACTCTGAATGTCCTGAATGATCGGAATCAGTGAAGCCGGTTCAAGTCCATGCTGCGAAATGATCTCATCTGCTTTTTTATAGTAGGTTTGATCTAACATATAGCTCCTCCTTCAATATTTTTGTGCAGTTCTTATTATACTTTGATAATTTTCTATCAATTTGTTTTTATTATAGGTTATTTTATATGATTAATCAATAAACATCGCCCTTCAAATGTCTATTTTTAACAATTTTAGTTTTCCTTTCCACTCTTTATTTTCTTAATTTTCCCTTTATTTCCAATAAAAAATGGGCTTTACTTTTTTCTGATTTCTTGCTTATTTTTTTATATATATTGTCTTTTAGTTCCGAATCTGACAAAGAATCACTATTTTAGTTCTTAATAAAATCATAAGGAAGTTTAATTTTCTTTTATAAATTAAACATAATTTGGACACATTTTATGATTATACTAAATGTCAGATAGTTGATTAACAACTATCTCCCCCCTCATAAAGTATAGACATCTTGGGATTTTTCCCAAGGTGTCGCACTTTACTCTCATTCCTTTAGATAACTATAACGACAACGAACCCCGTCAGCCGTAAGGTTGGCGGGGTTTCGCTGTATATATATCTTATTTTTCAATGCCTATGTTCTCCAGATATTCTTCTTCATCAGCCGGAATCAAATATCCAAAAACATTCTGTCCCAAAGCAGGTACTATCAGACTTTGTATATACCATTTGTCTCCATAGCGCAGAAATGACATTCCTCCCTGGAAGGTATCGCCGTCATATTCATATAA
>OIXS01001539.1_pt1 | contig 11318 bp, 9 predicted proteins | sample 1587841 | NCBI WGS metagenome assembly OIXS01 (sample SAMN03283254) | human gut metagenome | biome: human-associated habitat; material: feces | host: Homo sapiens | place: USA | collected 2013
TGGGTTCTGCAACACCCGGGGTGTATGCAATCGCGAGATCCTCGCGGGTTTTTACTTTTGATTTTGCAACGGTTTCGAGTTTTCCGTTCCATTCTTTGTGGCATAAAAGTGCCTTTTCTTTATTATCCATAGTAATTTTCTCCTTTACATACTCATACTTATTCACAATACCATTCTTGCGCATGAAAAAAAAGACTTCCTATTTTACCGGAAATAGTGTATAATAGCTGCATTAGATAATATTTGAAATGATTCATAGTCGTTTCTGACTGATATCCCATGCAAATAAGTGTAATTTATGAAATGATTTACGGTACGAAACAAGTCTATATTTTTTAAGAAGGAGCAGATGGAATGAGGGAAAAATATGAGAGTCTTTCTTTGGTTGTGTTAAAAGACCTGGCAAAGGCACGCGGACTCAAAGGAATCTCAACAATGAAAAAAGGAGAGCTGATTGATCGGATGCTGCAGGAAGATGAGCGGGAAAAAGAGGCAGCGCCGAAGGCAAAGACGGTATATACAGCGCGGACAGCTTCCGGACAGGAAGGAAGAAAGCATACACCAAAACCGCGAAGAGAAGAGCATTCGTCCCATACGGAGGATCACAGCCATCCGGAGCATGGAGAAAGCATGCATGCAGAACATGGAGCACATGCATCACAGGAACAGATCTATAAGGCACAGGAGGATAATGACAGTGCTGCGATCAAAGAAGATATCGTCAGCCTCGACAGTGGAAATACAGCGAGCGGTATTCTGGAGGTTATGGCAGACGGATTCGGTTTTATCCGCTGTGAAAACTATCTGCCGGGGGAACATGACGTTTATGTGGCGCCGTCCCAGATCCGCAGATTTAATCTAAAGACAGGAGATATTGTCTGTGGAAATACCAAAGTGAAATCCGAGCGGGAGAAATTTTCTGCCCTTTTGTATGTGACTTCGGTAAACGGATATCATCCTTCGGAAGCACAGAAGCGGACAAACTTTGAGGATCTGACCCCGATTTTTCCGAATGTGCGTCTGCGCATGGAACGTCCCGGCGGTTCGGTTGCAATGCGTGTGATGGATATTGTTTCCCCGATCGGTAAAGGGCAGCGTGGCATGATTGTATCCCCGCCGAAAGCAGGTAAGACAACGCTTTTAAAGGAAGTTGCCAAGTCGGTAAAGGAAAATAACCCGGAGATGCATCTGATCATTCTGCTGATTGACGAGCGGCCGGAGGAAGTAACCGATATTAAAGAGGCAATTGAGGGAGAAAATGTAGAGGTCATTTATTCCACTTTCGATGAGACCGCAGAACACCATAAGCGGGTATCGGAAATGGTAATCGAGCGTGCAAAACGTCTGGTGGAACATAAAAAGGATGTGATGATTCTCCTCGACAGTATCACACGTCTGGCGCGGGCCTACAACCTGACCTGTACGCCGAGCGGCCGGACACTGTCCGGTGGTCTTGATCCGGCGGCACTGCACATGCCGAAACGGTTTTTTGGTGCAGCCCGGAATATGAGAGAAGGCGGAAGCCTGACCATTCTTGCCACGGCACTGGTCGATACCGGAAGCAAGATGGATGACGTGGTATTTGAGGAATTTAAGGGAACCGGTAACATGGAACTTGTTCTTGACCGGAAACTTTCCGAAAAGAGAATTTTCCCAGCGGTGGATATTGTAAAGTCCGGCACGCGAAGGGACGATCTGCTGCTTGATCCGCAGGAGCGTGAGGGCGTGGAGAATATGCGCCGGGCATTAAACGGCATGCGGTCGGATGAGGCTGTGGAGAATATTTTAAATATGTTTGCACACACGCGTACAAATGCTGATTTTATCAATCTTGTAAGAAAAAACAGAATTCTTTAAATTTCTATTGCATTTGCATGGACGCTATGTTACAATAATTAAGCTGTTTATCGGGATGTAAACGGACGAAAGTGTCGCTCTTGTAACAAGTATCATATGCGGATCGGGCATACGGGTATAAAGGGTGTGACAGAAACCAGAATCAGCCGGAAGACTGATTACAGAAAACGATAAGAATATAAAGAGGTGAAAATCATGAGAGAAGGAATCCATCCAGATTATTATCAGGCAACCGTTACCTGCAACTGTGGAAACACATTCGTTACAGGTTCTACAAAGCCGGAGATCCACGTAGAAATCTGTTCTAAGTGTCATCCATTCTATACTGGACAGCAGAAGGCTAACCAGGCTCGTGGACGTATCGAACAGTTCAACAAGAAGTATGGCATGAAATAGAATTGATAAGTCACGTAAAAAGGTTGAGGCTGTGTATTGCCTCAACCTTTTTCTCTTACAGGGGGAAATATGAAATATTCAGGAGTTGGCGGGCAGGCAGTCATGGAAGGTGTCATGATGAAAAACGAAGACCGTTATGCGGTTGCCGTTCGCAAGCCGGATCACACCATTGATGTAAAAGTTTCTACATTTAAAGAAACGATTAAAAATAAAAAACTGCGGCGTCTGCCATTCATCCGTGGTGTCATTAATTTTATAGAATCACTGATCCTTGGCATGCAGACACTCATGTATTCGGCTTCCTTTTTTGAAGACGATGAGGATGAAAAAAAGAAAAAAGAAGCCATGACGCAGGAGGAACGAAAGGCACAGGAAGAAAAAGAAAAAAAGCAGGAGAAGGCAATGATGGGCGGCACTGTTGCATTTTCCATTGTTTTTGCGCTGGGACTTTTCTTTTTCCTGCCATATTTTCTGTCCGGGATCTTCCATAAAGTTATTGCATCGGATACCGTGATTGCGCTGCTGGAGGGACTGATCCGTCTGGCAATTTTTATCGGATATATTGCACTGATTTCCCTGACACCTGATATTAAGAGAGTGTTTATGTACCACGGAGCAGAACACAAATGCATCAATTGCATCGAACACGGAATGGAACTGAATGTGGAAAATGTCAGGAAAAGTTCCCGGCAGCACAAGCGCTGCGGTACTAGTTTCCTGCTGATTGTAATGCTGATATCTATCGTGTTCTTTTTGTTTATCCGTGTGGATTCGCGTATTTTGCAGCTGGTGCTCAGACTTCTTCTTATTCCGGTGATCGCCGGAGTATCTTATGAGTTTATCCGTCTGGCGGGAAGATATGATAACCGGCTGGTGAATATACTGAGCAAACCGGGACTCTGGATGCAGAAGATGACAACAAGAGAGCCGGATGATGAGATGATCGAAGTGGGAATCGCTTCGGTGGAAGCTGTGTTTGACTGGAGAAAGTGGCAGAAGGAAGAGAATGTATGACCTATAGGGAAGCAATTGTTTCGGGAGAAAAAAGCCTGTGTGAGGCTGGCATTGCAGATGCCAGAAATGATGCATGGCTGCTTTTGACCATGGCATGTAAAATTGACCACACTTACTATTATATGCATATTGACGAAGAGATGCCGGAGGAACTGCAGCATGAATTTGAAGTGCTGATTAAAAAGAGGGCAGAGCGAGTGCCTCTTCAGTATATCACCGGGGAACAGGAATTCATGGGGATGACATTTCATGTGAATTCCAATGTGCTGATTCCGCGACAGGATACGGAAACCCTGGTGGAGGAAGCACTGAAGGTTGTAAAACCGGGGATGAAGGTGCTGGATATGTGTACCGGTTCCGGATGTGTGCTGATCAGTATTTTGAAAAATGTACACGGTACCGGGGGATATGGATATGATATTTCCAAACAGGCGATCAATGTTGCAAAGGAAAATGCAAAATTAAATGATGTTCCTGCCATTTTCGAGAGAAGCAATCTGTTTGAGGATGTTGCGGATGAAACGTTTGATGTGATTGTGTCAAATCCACCATACATCCGCAGCGATGAAATTCCGTTTCTGATGCCGGAGGTGTCGGAATTTGAACCGCATGAGGCACTGGACGGAAAAGAAGATGGTTTGTTCTTCTACCGGAAGATCATCCAGGAAAGCCCGGATTATCTGACCGATGGAGGGTATCTGCTGTTTGAGATCGGATATGACCAGGGATGGGCGGTATCATCTATGATGAAAGAGGCCGGATTTGAGGACGTCTGCGTGAAAAAAGATCTTGCGCGAAATGACCGTGTGGTCTGCGGACACAAACACCTATGTGAAAAGAGAGGATAGATTATGTTTGATAAATTAGAGGATTTACTTCATCATTATGAGGAGTTAATGAATACATTGAGCGAGCCGGATGTGGCAAACGATCCGAACCGCTTTCGTAAACTGATGAAAGAGCAGAGTGATCTGCAGCCAATCGTGGATGCCTACAAGGAATACAAGGCATGTAAGCAGACAATAGAGGATTCCCTTGCAATTCTTGATGAGGAATCCGATGAGGAAATGCGCGAACTGGCAAAGGAAGAATTAAATGAGGCAAAGAGTCGTCTGGGAGAGCTGGAACAGAAATTAAAGATTCTGCTTCTGCCAAAAGACCCGAACGACGACAAGAACGTTATTGTGGAGATTCGTGCAGGTGCCGGTGGAGAGGAAGCTGCGCTTTTTGCGGCTGAAATTTACCGTATGTATGTACACTACGCAGAGCGTCGTGGCTGGAAAGTGGAGACACTTGAGGCGGATGAAACTGGAATCGGAGGCATGAAATCGGTCAACTTTATGGTGACTGGAGCAGGCGCATATTCCGTACTGAAATACGAATCCGGTGTGCACCGTGTACAGCGTGTGCCGGAGACGGAATCCCAGGGACGTATTCAGACATCAACCTGCAGTGTTGCCGTCATGCCGGAGGCTGAGGATGTGGAAGTGCATATTGATGACAAAGACATCCGTATCGATGTTATGAGGGCATCCGGAAATGGTGGACAGTGTGTCAATACGACGGACTCTGCTGTACGTCTGACGCATTATCCGACCGGTATCGTGATTTACAGTCAGACCGAAAAATCACAGATCCAGAACAAGGAGAAAGCGTTTGCACTGCTGCGTACCAAGCTGTATGATCTCGAACTGCAGAAGAAGCAGGATGCAGAGTCTGAGGAACGACGCAGCCAGATCGGAACCGGAGACCGTTCCGAGAAGATCCGTACTTATAATTTCCCACAGGGACGTGTGACGGATCACCGCATCAACCTGACATTATACAAGCTGGACAAGATTCTTGACGGAGATATCCAGGAGATTATCGATGCATGTATCGCGGCGGACCAGGCGAAGAAACTTGCAAAAATGCAGGATGAAAACTAATCTGTCCGGTTTATGATGTTCGTTTTGCTATATGTAGGAGCTGATAATTGAAAAAATGGATGAAGAAGACGGACGTTGACATATGTCATTGTCTGTCTTTTTTATTTTGGGTATATAGTTTAGATGCACTGTATCCCCTTTTTTATTTGGTTGTATGGATAGACCTGGGGATTTATTTGCAGATGCAGGATTTTATGGTGGAGCTCGTTCACAACTTGAATGGGAAATCAAATAAACAATAATTAAGTTGAAAAAGGGTATAATTATGGTATAATTAGGACATAAGTAAGGGGGTGTATGTTATGCCACAAATAATTCCAATTAAAGACTTGAAGAATACATCGGAGATATCTGATATGTGTCATAAGACAGAGGAGCCAATTTATGTTACGAAAAATGGCTATGGAGATATGGTAATTATGAGCATGGAGATTTATGAGTCAACCATGAGACAGATTGCTATGTACAGAGATATAGAAATATCTGAAAAGCAGATAGAGGCAGGACAGATAAAAAACATCAATAAAGGAAGAAAACATGAGTAAGAAACACAAACATATTTCTGCCGTGAAAACAACAGAACAGAAGGCAGTACAACAGTCACAGCAGCCACAGGAACTGACACCACAGAAGCTGAATCAGCTTTTGGAGAAAAATCCATTTGCACAGCTTCTGGGAATGGAACTGCTGGAAGTGCGGGAAGGCTATGCTTACGGAAGAATGCGCATGGATGAGCATTTTACGAATATTTACGGTGGAATGCATGGCGGATGTGCGTATGCGCTTGCTGATACGCTTGCTGGTTTGGCGGCATCCACCTATGGCAATTATGTTACAACGATTGACGGGAAAATGAATTATCTGGAGGCTGTGAAAGATACCGGCTATGTGTACGGTGAGGCAGAAGTACAAAGACAGGGAGGACGGATCGGCGTATATACCGTGAAACTTATGGATGAAAATCAAAAAGTTCTGGTTACAGCCGATTTTACCTATTACCGGACAGGACAGGCGATTGACCGGCAGGCATAGAGCGTTTCAAAGGCATCTGATTTGAAAAAATCAGATGCCTTTTTTCTTTTTACTTGTTTATCGCATTAAAGTATAGTAGTGTTAAAATATAAAAATACCAAGGAGGAAAAGTTATGGGAAAAGGTTTGGGACAGCATCGGAACATTGCAGCAGACGGTGAATGAATTTCAGATATAAATTGTTTGTAAAATAAAAACAACTTAATAAAAACAGAAAATGCGGTCATATTTATGAAAAAATATTTCATGAATATGACCGCTTTATTGTTTGAAAAACGGTTAATATAAAAGAAAAAACAAGATATTATCTGACAATACTGCGATAAATAAATAATAGACAAATTATCAGACAAAAGAACGAAAAAAATGATTTACAAGCGACGGTTATAGGAGTAAAATGAGAATCAGTTAAGAAAAAGCAACTCATGAATGATTTACAACGAAAGGATAGTTCTATGAAAGAGCAATGGAATGAGAGCACAGCAACCGCCAAAGGATTATATGATCCGAGTTTCGAACATGATAACTGCGGAATTGGTGCTGTGGTAAACATCAAAGGGATCAAGACCCACCAGACCGTGGAAAATGCCTTGAAAATTGTTGAGAACTTAAAGCATAGAGCCGGAAAAGATGCCGACGGAAAGACTGGAGATGGAGTTGGTATTCTTCTTCAGATTTCCCATAAGTTCTTTAAGAAAGCGGTAGAGCCGCTTGGAATTAAGCTGGGAGAAGAGAGAGATTACGGCGTCGGAATGTTTTTCTTCCCACAGGATGAGTTAAAGACCAATCAGGCAAAGAAGATGTTTGAGGTAATTGTCGAGAAGGAAGGAATGGAATTCCTCGGATGGAGACAGGTACCGATTCATCCGGACAAGCTTTCCGACAAGGCAAGAGGATGCATGCCATGCATTATGCAGGCGTTCATCAAAAGACCGGAAGATGTGGAGAAGGGACTTGATTTTGACCGCAAGCTGTATGTGGCACGCCGTGTATTCGAGCAGTCCAACGATGACAGCTACGTTGCTTCTCTTTCGAGCAGAACGATCGTATATAAAGGAATGTTCCTTGTAGAGCAGCTGCGTCAGTTCTTCTCCGATCTGCAGGATAAGGATTATGAGTCTGCAATTGCAACCGTACATTCCCGTTTCTCTACCAACACAAATCCAAGCTGGGAGAGAGCACATCCAAACCGTTTTATTGTACATAACGGTGAGATTAACACCATCCGCGGTAATGCAGACAAGATGCTTGCCCGGGAAGAGACGATGGCATCCGGCAAGCTGCGCGGGGAATTCCAGAAGGTACTTCCGGTCGTCAACACCGAAGGATCTGACTCCGCAATGCTGGACAATACGTTGGAGTTTCTGGTGATGAGTGGCATGGATCTGCCACTGGCAGTCATGATCATGATTCCGGAGCCATGGGCAAACAACGCCGTGATGACACAGAAAAAGAAAGATTTCTATCAGTATTATGCAACTATGATGGAGCCTTGGGACGGGCCTGCATCCATCCTGTTCTCCGATGGAGATATGATGGGAGCGGTTCTTGATCGTAACGGTCTGCGTCCATCCCGTTATTACATTACAGACGATGACTATCTGATTCTTTCTTCCGAGGTCGGAGTTCTCGATATTGATCCGACCCATATCGTGACAAAAGACCGTCTGCGTCCTGGTAAAATGCTTCTTGTAGATACTGTGCAGGGTCGTGTGATTGATGACGATGAGTTAAAAGAAAGATATGCGGATAAGCGTCCGTATGGTGAGTGGCTTGACAGCAACATCGTCATGTTAAAGGATTTAAAAATCCCGAATGAGCGTGTGCCGGAATACACACAGGAAGAACGTCAGAGAATGCAAAGGGCATTCGGTTACACGTATGAGTCCTTAAAGGATTCCATCCTGCCGATGGCAAAGAACGGCATTGAGGGTACCGCTGCGATGGGTACAGATACACCGCTTGCGGCACTGTCCGGAAACCGTGAGCCGCTGTTTAACTATTTCAAGCAGCTGTTTGCACAGGTAACCAACCCGCCAATCGATTCCATCCGTGAGGAAGTTGTTACTTCTACGACGGTGTATATCGGATCTGCCGGAAACCTCTTAGAGGAAAAGCCGGAGAACTGTAAAGTACTTCGGATCAACAATCCGATTCTGACCAACACAGACCTGATGAAAATCCGCAATATGAAAGTAGACGGATTTAAGGTAGAAACCATTCCGATTATTTATTATAAGAATACCAGTCTTGAGAAAGCCGTAGACCGTCTCTTTATTGAGGCGGACCGTGCATACAGAGACGGAGCCAATATCCTGATCCTTTCCGACAGAGGCGTGGATGATAACCATGTGGCAATTCCTTCCCTGCTTGCCGTATCTGCATTGCAGCAGTATCTGGTAAAGACAAAGAAACGTACTTCCCTTTCCCTGATTCTCGAATCCGGAGAGCCGCGTGAGGTACATCATTTTGCAACACTGCTTGGTTTTGGTGCGAGTGCAATTAACCCATACCTGGCACTGGATACCGTAAAACAGCTGATCGACGAGCACATGTTGGACAAAGATTATTATGCCGCAGTGGATGATTATAACCATGCAATCATCACCGGTATTGTAAAGATTGCAGCCAAGATGGGTATTTCTACGATCCAGTCGTATCAGGGTTCCAAGATTTTTGAGGCACTTGGTATTGATAAAGATGTCATTGACAAGTATTTCACCAATACGGTCAGCCGCATCGGCGGAATTTCCATCAAGGATATCGAGAATGATGTCAATACGCTTCATTCCGCAGCCTATGATCCGCTGGGACTTGAAACCGATGTAACCCTTGACAGCAAGGGGCGCCACAAGATGAGAAGCGGAGCCGATGCGCATCTGTACAATCCGGCTACCATCCATCTGCTGCAGCAGTCTACCAAACGTGGGGACTATGAGATGTTCAAGCAGTATACGAGTCTGGTAGATGAAGAAGAAAAGCATACGAACCTGCGTGGACTGATGGATTTTGAGTACCCGAAGAAGGGTGTGAAGCTTGAGGAAGTGGAAAGCGTAGATTCTATTGTGACACGTTTTAAGACCGGAGCGATGTCTTACGGTTCTATTTCGAAGGAAGCACATGAGACACTTGCCATTGCCATGAATCACTTACACGGTAAGTCAAACACCGGTGAAGGTGGTGAGGACAAGGATCGTCTGACCGTCGGACCGGACGGAAAGAACCGTTGTTCCGCAATCAAACAGGTTGCATCCGGACGTTTCGGTGTTACCAGCCGTTATCTGACCAGTGCGCAGGAGATCCAGATCAAAATGGCACAGGGAGCAAAGCCTGGGGAAGGTGGACATCTTCCGGGTAAGAAAGTATATCCATGGATTGCCAGGACAAGACTTTCCACACCGGGTGTATCTTTGATCTCCCCGCCACCACACCACGATATTTATTCCATCGAGGATCTTGAACAGCTGATCTTTGACTTAAAGAATGCAAACCGCGATGCAAGAATTTCCGTAAAACTGGTTTCCGAGGCAGGTGTCGGTACCGTAGCAGCCGGTGTTGCAAAAGCCGGTGCACAGGTTGTCCTGATCTCCGGATATGACGGTGGTACAGGTGCTGCGCCAAGCAGTTCCATCCACAACGCAGGTCTTCCGTGGGAACTTGGTCTGGCAGAGACACATCAGACACTGATTATGAACGGACTGCGTAATAAAGTAAGAATTGAGACAGACGGAAAGCTGATGAGTGGTAAAGACGTGGCCATTGCTGCATGTCTTGGCGCGGAAGAGTTTGGTTTTGCAACCGCTCCGCTTGTAACGTTAGGCTGTGTCATGATGCGTGTTTGTAACTTAGATACCTGTCCGGCAGGTATTGCAACACAGAACCCGGAACTCCGCAAACGTTTTGCAGGAAAACCGGAATATGTTGAGAATTTCATGCGTTTCATTGCAGCAGAGCTAAGAGAATACATGGCAAAACTCGGCTGTAAGACGATTGATGAGATGGTCGGCAGAAGTGATCTGTTAAAGGTTCGTGAGGACTTAAGCGGCAGAGAGAAAGAAATCGATCTTTCTAAGATCTTAAACAACCCGTTTGCAGATCAGAAGAAGAAAGTCATTTTTGATCCGAAACAGGTTTACGATTTTGAACTGGAGAAATCAAAAGATATTACGGTACTCTTGAAACAATTAGGACCGGCACTTGAAAAACAGCAGCGCAGAAGCATTGATGTGGAAGTGACAAATACCGACCGTTCCTTCGGTACGATCTTTGGTTCAGAGATCACAAAGAAATATGGTGGTGAGGGACTTCCGGAAGATACATTTATTGTAAAATGCAGTGGTGCAGGCGGACAGAGTTTTGGTGCATTTATCCCGAAAGGGCTGACCTTAGAGTTAGTCGGGGATTCCAACGATTACTTTGGAAAGGGTCTTTCCGGCGGAAAACTGGTTGTTTATGCACCGGCAGGCGTACAATACAAAAAAGATGAGAACATCATCATTGGTAACGTGGCTCTTTATGGAGCAACCAGCGGAAAAGCATTTATCAGCGGTGTCGCAGGCGAGCGTTTCTGTGTCCGCAACTCCGGTGCATCCGCAGTTGTTGAGGGAGTCGGCGACCATGGATGTGAATACATGACCGGCGGTCGTGTCGTAGTCCTCGGTAAGACTGGAAAGAACTTTGCAGCAGGTATGAGCGGCGGTATCGCATATGTGCTCGACGAGGACAACGATCTGTATACAAGAATGAACAAAGAAATGGTATTTTCCGAAGAAATATCCAATAAATATGATGTTATGGAATTAAAGGATATGATCAAAGAGCATGTGGCATTGACCAATTCCGAGAAAGGAAAAGCAATCCTTGACAATTTCAGCGAATATCTGCCGAAATTCAAAAAGGTCATTCCATACGATTATAACCGGATGCTGATGGCGATCGTTCAGATGGAGGAGAAAGGTTTATCCTCGGAACAGGCGCAGATCGAAGCATTTTATGCAAACACGAGAGGTTAAATAAGCAAGATGTTCCTGCGGCAAGTGCCGCAGGGCATCACGATGGAGGATATGAGCAATGGGAAAACCAACTGGATTTA
>OIXS01001569.1_pt1 | contig 11114 bp, 10 predicted proteins | sample 1587841 | NCBI WGS metagenome assembly OIXS01 (sample SAMN03283254) | human gut metagenome | biome: human-associated habitat; material: feces | host: Homo sapiens | place: USA | collected 2013
CTCCATTCATGCCAGAGCTTGCAAACTAAAGTGCGAAAAAATCTTGACACGACCCAGGGTGGTAAACTCCGTCACTACTACGTTGTTCTGTCCGCTGGAACAATGGCAGACCAGCAGCTTCCCGTCCTCTCTCCGGCCCACCACGATCCCTACATGGGAGTCGTCCGGGTAGAAGGCCAAATCACCAGGCTGGGCCTCCGTCTGGGAAACAGGCGTACAGTAGGAGTGCTGGGCGGTGGCCCCGCCGCCCCGGCCCAGGATATACTTGCCATCGGTGATGTTGTAGAAGATCCAGTCCATAAAGCCAGAGCAATCCAGCCCGTAGGGCCGGTAGGTGCCGGTGGTGGAGCTTCCGGCCGCCCACACCTTGGTAAGCTGTCCCCAGCGGGAGTCCCAGCCGATCACCAGGGACTTTCCGCCCCAAAAATAACTCACCTTTCCAACCAGGGAAAGAGCTGTCTCCACCGTGTCTTTCCGGGCCTGTTCCAGGTCCGCGGGCAATGCCTGAAGGAGTTCCCGTGCTTCCGCATCGGTGATATTCAGGCTCCCGGCCAGCGCCGCCAGAGCCGCCCGGTCGGACAGCAGCTCATCCAGGGCGCTGTTCTGCTCCTGAGTGAAGGCATAGATGGTCCGCATATCATCGGCAGTCTTGGGAGTAATGATGATATGCAGGATGTACTCTGTCCACCCCTCGCCGCCGTCCTCGCCCGGATGGTCTATGGTCTCCACCTCGGAGGAGAGGTCCGTCATATCCCAAAACACCCCCTTCAATCGGTCCACCCGGTCCTGGTCCAGGGTCACAACGTCCACACCGTCATCCTTCCCGGCGGTATGCACCGCGAACACGGCCAGCACCTCGCCCCAGTCCGGCCCCTGGCCGTGTATGACGATATCATCATAACCGCCCGCCTGTAATCGTTCCAGCTGGGCGTTGTAGTCGATGTTGACCGCAGCAACGGCCTGGGAAACGGATACCGTCTCCGGGTCACTGGGCTCCTCCGCGAAAAAGATGCCGAAGGGCGAGTTGAGGATGGCGGCGATCAGCGCCACCACAAGCAGGACGATGAGCAGGACGCCGCCGCCCACGAGCCCGACCAGGCTCCCAACGACAGCCGCAGCGGCTCGGACCACGGCCACAGTGAGCCGCCGGGCAAAGTCAGCCGCGCCTTTTGCGGCCCGTTTCACCTGTGTAGCTGTCTGCTGGACCATCCGGCGCTGGGCCTGCTGCTTCGCGGCCTGGACCGGCTGCTTGGCGGTCGGCTTGACTGCGGCGCTTCGGACCTTGGGTAACAGCGGCTCTTTGCCGCCCAGCGGAGCAGCCACACGTTTTTTTACGCTGGCCGAGCCTGTTTTGAGCTTCCGGGCTAGCTGGGTATCTCTTTTTCCTGTGTTCTTCTCAGGCCGGGGCCTCCGGCCCTCACCAGCGGATGGTCTGCGTGGAGAAGCAGACACAGGGGCGGGCCCTTGACCTTGGGGTATTTCGCGGGTCAGAGCTTCTTTCTCACGCTCCTTGATTGCCAGGCGGGGCCGCTCCCGGACAGGCACAGCTTCCCGCCCGGCCTGTCCATGCACGCCGGAGTCCTCTGCGTTTCCCACACAGCCATCCGCGCTCCGCCGCTCTTTGGGCGTATTTGCAGTCCGTCCGCTGGGGGGTGTTTCTCCCTCTGTCCCGCTGTTCTCGGGGCTTCCGCTGAAGGTGTCCTTCTCATCCTTCCTGACATTTGGCTTGCCATTGCGGCACCCCCGCCGGTCCTGCTGGAACGAGCGGACAAATTCATCCGCGCCGCGCTGACCCGCCTGCTCCACCTGGTCAACGGCATAGGCGCTGTCCTCGGCCTCCAGCTCCTTGCGCTGCTCCAGTCCCTGAGCAAACTTTTCTCTCATCAGCCGTCCCGCCTGTCTGGGCGGGCCTGGCCTCTGCCGCTTCTCCTTCGGCTGTCCGATCTTTGGCTTTTCCTTGATACCCGGCATGATTTCCTCCTCAAAAAAACTGCCCTCAATTTGAGGCAAGTTTCCAGATATGTGCGAAAAAGCCCCTCAAATCGAGGGGCTTTTTCCATCCAGCTTATTTATCCGTGGGCGTGGTGTTCCAGAGTCGGTACAGCTCCCCGGTCCTGGGAAATTCATTGACAAAGGGCACGATGGACCCTCCGATCCGCAGCAGTCCGTGACCGGCCTCCGCATTGGTGACATAGCCCATTTGGGTTTCCGAGATGTTCAGCAGCTTGGCCAGCTCCGCCCGGTCGGTGGCCGCCTGGTTCAGCAACACCAGAAACTCACTGTTGGCGAACATGAGCCGGGCCGTCTCCGAGCGCAAGCACTCCTCCACATTCTGCGTGGCGGCGGTCAGGGCCGCGCCATACTTGCGAAAGCGTTTCCACGCCTTGTAGAGGAATTGGGCGGAATAGTAGTATTTGAAGAACAGATACACCTCATCCACGAATACCCAGGTGTACTTTCCGGCCAGGCGGTTGACTGCCACCCGGTTCTGGATGGTCTCCATGGTGACGTTGAGGGCGGTAGGCTTCAGCTGATCTCCCATCTCATAGAGGTCGAACGCGATGATCCGGTTGTCTATGTCCACGTTGGTCTCATGGGCAAACATATTGAGGGAGCCTTCTACGAACAACTCCGACGCCAGGGCCAATTCCTGGGCCTCCCGTTCCGGTTGGAGCTTGATCTCATTTCTCCAATCGGAGAGGGTCGGCTGACGGGCCTTACCGCCGCTCTTGATGAGGTCGTGGTACACGCTGGCGGTACAGCGGTCGATGATGGACTTGTGGAAAGCGCCCAGCTGGCCTTCGCCCATCTGCTGCTCACAGATGCTCATAAGCAGCTCGGACTTCATGGCCACCGGATTCTCCCCCATACCGTAGCCCCTGGCGATCTCCAGGGGATTGATGTGGTGGGGGCTGTTCGGAGATATCTCCAAAACCGTCCCGCCCAGGGCGCGGATCAGATCGCCATACTCTCGCTCGGCGTCGATGATGATGATATCGTCATCGGTGGACAGAGCAATAAAGGTTATGAACTCCTTCATGGTGAAGGACTTGCCGGAGCCGGACACGCCCAGGATGAAGCCATGGGGGTTCAAGAGGTTCTTCCGGTTGCAGATCAGGAGATTTTTGCTGACGGCGTTGACGCCGCAGTAGATACCGCCCATGTCCTGGATCTCCTGCACCCGGAAGGGCATGAGCGCGGCGGCGGCCTCCGTGGTCAGGGTGCGGGTCACGTCGATGGAGCGTAGGCCGTAGGGCAGGGCCGTGTTCAGGCCGTCCTCCTGCTGATAGCGGAGGATGGAGAAGTCACACAGGGACTTGGAAAGCAGCGTCTCCGTGTCTGAATCAAGCTGTTCCAGGGTGTCGGCCATGTGAAGCAGGGTCACATTGGTATAGACCATGCGCTGGTCCCGCGTGCTCAGGTCGTCCAGGAACTCCTTGGTCTCCGCCCGCTGCTGCTCCAACTCATAGGGGACCACGGCGGTAAAATTGTTCCGGGCGTTCTGCCGCTGCTGCCATCGGGTAATGTCGCTCTCAATGCCCATGATCTGGGCCTGTACGTCCCGCACCGCCTCATCAGTGGGAACGGGCAGAAGGTCGATGGACAGCACCAGCGTCCGGGGGAAGTCGGCCAGACTGGTGATCATATCGTCCTTGATGTAACTGGAATACTCCCGCATGAACAGCACCCGGCCCACCTTGCCGCCCAGTTCAAAGTGGTCGGAGAGGAACTTCATCCCGTCGGGCACGATATAGTCCTTGAAGCTGTGCCCCAGGCGCATGGAGCTATTCAGGTCAAACTTGTAGAACTGTTCCTCGCCGGGCCGGAAGAAGTCGTGGAGGATGCGCAGGCGCTCGTAGGTATCCAGCATCCTCGCCCCACTGTCCAGACGGCCCAGGTTCTTGCTCAGATCGGCGTCCACCCGATGGAAGAACGCGCGGGCCTCCTCCACATTCTTTCGCGCGGTGGAGACCGTGATGTACTTGTCCTGAATGAGGTTGTTGCTGGCCGCCGCCTTTTCCGTGAGCACCTGGTTGTACTCCCGGCGGTATCGGTCCATATCGTTCCCCTGCTCGGCCATGAGGACGCTGTGCTGGAAGTCGGAGCTGTTGAGCCGGCGGTTGTGAATGGTGATCTTGGTCACGGCGTCGGTGGGCAGGCTGTTGAGCACGCCGCAGTAGGATGTGAACATATCCCGCTGGTCCTCATAGGAGGCCAGGGAGTAGTTGATATCGGCAAAGCGCCAGGTCTGGCTGAACTTGCCGTTGACCTGCCATATCCCGTCCTGATAGACCCGCTGGATGGGGATGGACTGCTGGACGCTGCGGGGGATCTTGAAGGGGACCCGCTCTCCGCGGCTAGCGGTACGCAAAGTCTTTCTCACTTGTCCCACACCTCCTTCTTGCCCGGCATGGTCTGGAGGTAAAGGTTTTCCGCCCGGTACACGCGGGGCCCGGCGCACAGGACCTGAGACTTCAAAAAGGCCCAGGCAAACCGCTCAAAGGTCAGGCCGTTGTAGCGGAAAAAGCCGGTCACAGCGATGGGGGCGGCGGCCAGGATGCACAGCCAGCTGGCGGTCTCCTGGCCTACGATGCCCTTCAGCGCAAAATAGACGCCCACAGCCGCGCCCACGGCCAGGACGGAGCAAAGGAACTGCCGGGTGGACAGGCCGAAAAAGATGGTCTCCCTGTGCTGATGCACTTCCTTCGGAATTTTGATCTCCATAGATTTTCACCTCAAAAAAGCGATTTTTTGACACATTTTTAGAAATATGAGATAATAATTACAGAAAAAGCCGTACTTCAGAACAAATAAAGGAGGTTTCTGTAATGTTTATGAACATGACGATCATCCAGCAGCTGTTCCTCGTCTTTCTGGCCCTGTTCCTGCTCCGTCTCGCACTCTGTATCCTGGCAAAGCTGAAACTCATGCCCCTGCTGGTCTACGCGCTCTGTACCAACCTGGTCTTTCCAGACTGGACCGTTGACCACCCGCTGCTGTACCGGGGGATCTTCGCCGCGCTGGCAGTCATCACCATTCTCCGCTGGGTGGGGCCCAAGCTGGCGGAGCACCTGGAGGAGCGCCGCCTGATGGAACAGATCTCCGCCCAGGCCCACGCGGCCAGGGAGATGGGTTATCAAAACGGCCAGTTCCATTTCGTTGTGGAGGATGGCAATGCCGTTCTCAAATTTGATGAATAACTGCCGGAAGCATGGCCTCTCAAATCGTCCCTCAAATTGAGGGACGATTTTTTTAAAGGCCAAACAGCTCCTTCACGATGCGTTCGGCCCCCTTGACCAGACCGACCAGGACCAGCATATTGAAGATCGTCTCCCCGATGTACTGCCAGGCCATGACCACAGGGCTCAAAGAGGTATCCGGCACCGGGGAACCGCTGGACATGAACGCGGAGAAAATGAGGCAGGCCAGGACGATCACCGCACCCTCCGTACACACGCCGATGTAGGACTTGATGAACTGCTTGCCCGCAAAGCTGGTCCCCTCTCCGGCAAAGGATGCCAGAGGGATGGGGGCCAATGCGGTAAAAATGTAGATACGGAAAAAGCGGCCGTAGACGGTCATAATCAAAATGAAGGACATGATCGTAATAAACAAGTTGCCCAGCATGGCCACGATCCACAGGGGGATGCTGTGCAGAAAACCTACGCTCTCAATGGCATCCACCATCTCCGGGGGGACCGTCACACCAGCGGACGCCATACCGCCCACGCCGCTCATCACCGACTGGACCACCCCGCCGCAGATGGAGAACAGGACGGTCATGATCTCCATGGCGGAGCTGACGGCCACCTTGGCCGCAATGAACCGGATAAAATGGCGCAGGGCATATTCCGGCCTCTGTATCTCCCGAAAACTGGCCGCGGACTGGAAGATGCCCATGGCGAAAAAGAGGACCAGAAGGCCATATCCAATGGCTTTCAAGCCCTCATTGATGCCCACAACGGCGTTCCATATATCGCCGCCCCGGAACTCCTGGGGCGTGGTCGTGACCAGAGACCATATCTCTGTCAGCTTGTCGTTCCAGACATTGAAGGCGGATTGCAGAGCCTGCACCACCCAGTTATCACTCAATCGTATCACCCCTTGAAAAAGCAAGAGCACACCCCGCCATTCTGACGGGATGTGCTCTTGTCACAGCTGTTTTCAGTTATTCTTCCAAGCCGAAGATCTGATAGATGTAGTTTTTCCGTGCGTCCTTGAAGTGGTAGATATGCACCGTGTCTCCCTGTACCTTGTAAATGAGTACATAGTGGTCGAGAAACAGGGCGCGGAACCCATACCTGCCCATCAGCGTCTCGCTCCGCAGGACGCCGGACTCGGGAAAGCGGGACAGTTGCCCGGCCGCGTGCAGCACCTTGTCCGCGAAGGCCCTGGCATACTTCACCCCCACCTGTGCCCGATAGAACTGGAGGATGTCCCGGTACTCGTTCCGGGCCTCATACAGCCATTCAACCTTCACCTAACACATCCTCCGTAAGGGCCTCCATCTCCTGCATGGAGTACGTCTTGGCCCCGGCCGTCAGGTTCTGCTCTCTCCGCAGGGATTCCGCCAGCAGGTCCAGCTCCGCTTCCCGCTTTTCCCACAATTCGATGGGGAGAAACACCATCTCGCCCTCACCGTTGCGTGTCAGGAAAATCGGCTCCTGCCGCTCCTGAGAGAGCTTCACCATCTTGTCATAGTCATTCCGCAGAGTGGTGGCGGATCGGATCATCATAGCCGTCCCTCCTTCGGTAATTATTCTTACTGAATTATACATCAATTATCACCTCTGGTCAATCTCAAAAGTTCCCTCAAATTGAGGCGACTTTTTGTACCGCGCTGTACTTTACACCACGCCGATGGCGGTCAGGATCTCCTTGGAGAAGGCGATCAGCAGCCCGCCAAACACACAGAGGATGCCCTGGGTGCGCTGGGATGCGTCGTGGGACTGGATGGACATTCCCAACTGGACGATGCCCCAGCCCAGAACGATCACGCCAATGGCCTTGATGCAGGAGAAAATGAAGTCGCTGAGGTTGTTGACGATGGAAAGGGGGTCCGTGTCGGCGGCCAGCGCCGGGCAGGTCAGCGCCGCGCACAGGGTCAGGGCCAATACAGCAGAGAAATAGGACCGGCGCACTTTCCGCTGCCGGCAAAGGGTCTCCGGCTTGGTATTCTTCTTGTTCAACATAAAAATCAACCTCTCATTCCAAAATTTCAATATCGTCCAGACTCTCAAAGGATATGGACAGGTCGGGCCGGGCATAGGTCAGGCCGGGATGGTGGACATAGGGGGGAGCCCCGCCGTCCTCCGTCAGTTTGATATAGGGGTGCTTGAGGATGTCATACTTTTTGTCCATCACAGGCTTTTCCCCTCGGATGAACAGGATCGCGTAGTCGTTATCCATGGTCCGTACCTCGTCAGGGGTCATCAGCTCCCGGCCGGTCTGCTGATAGCTGACAGAGCTGGAGCCGTGAGAGCCCCGTGACACGCTGCGGTTGCGGGTATCCAAGGTCTCCTTGCCCAGCAGTTCGGAGATGTACTTGTGGGTGGACTGCTCATTTCCGCCCAAATAGAGGGTCGTGTCCGCATTGCCCAACAGGCCCTCCCATTCATCCTTGAACAGGGCCTTGAGTGCGGAAATGTTCTGGAGCACTATGGTGGACATGATGTTGCGGGAGCGCATGGTGGCCTGGATCTTCCCAAAATCATCTGGTAATGCCACATTACAAAACTCGTCCATTATTAAACGGACTGGTACGGGCAGTTCACCGCGGTGAATTTTATCAGCTTGGTAGTAGAGGGTCTGAAAGGCGCAGGTGTAGAGCATACCCACCAGATAGTTGAAGGTGCCGTCGTTGTCCGGGATGATGGCGAACACAGCCTGTTTGCGCTCCCCCATGAGGCCCAGCTCCATATCGTCCCGTGAAGTGATGCGGGTGATCTGAGGCAGGATGAAGGCGGAGAGGCGGACAGCGGCGGAGACCAGGATGGACTTGGCCGTTTTACCGGCGGCCTGCTTGAATATCTTGTATTCCCGCACAGCCACATGGTCCGGCTCCTCTTCCTCCAGGGCCTCAAAGAGCATATCCAGAGGGGATTGAAAATCATCGTCGTCCTCCCTGGCTCCGCCGTTCTCGATCATATACATGACCATCTCCAGATTTTGCTCCTCCGGGGGCGCCTCATGGAGCAGGTACAGGATCAGGGCCGTATCCAGAGCGATTTCCGATTTCTCCCAAAACGGATCGTTGTTGGAGGCGTTTTTAGGGGTGGTGTTTTTGATGAGATTGTTCACCAGCTTCATGGCGTCCTTATCGTCCTTCAGATAGGGAAACGGGTTGAAGGCGTCGGAATGGTCCGTGTCGATCAGGTCGAATACCTTGATAACATAGCCCTTTTCGATGAGCAGCGGGGCCACGGCCCGCATCGTCTCCCCCTTCGGGTCAGTGACCAGAAAACTGCAATTTGCCTGCATGAGGTTTGGCTTGCAGAAGAAGCGGGTCTTGCCTGCGCCGGAGCCGCCAATGACGATTTGCAGGAGATTGCGGCGGTGGACCTTTCCGTTGAGGCCCATGCGGACATTCTGCGTGAGGATGGTGTTCTGGAAGGGGTTCTTGTCCCGATACTTGGCATTGAGCTGCTTGGGACTGCCCCACTTGGCGGAACCATGTTCCTCGCCGGGTCTCCTGTTCTCTCGGGTGGAGCAGTAGAGCACTACGGCGAAGCCGTACACCAGCAGGGCCCCCAGTATGAATTTTGGAGTGTGGGGCGTCCAGCGGATGGAGAAGGGATGCTCCAGCAGCTCATCGAAACGGCCCATCAGGTCGAATACCGTCATACCGTCCTCATAGCCGGAGGCCAACAGAGCCGCCAGCCAGAGCACAGGCAGAGTAAGGGATCCCCACAGGAGCGGACTGACCGTATTGTTTTTGTGCATAGCGCCGCCCCCTTACCGCTCCGGTGCAGAGGGCCGCTTTCGTGCAGCCGGGGGCCGCTCCTGGTCCCGCACGCCAAAGGCGCGAAAGACAGCCGCCCGGTTTTCCGCGCACTCTTCCGCTGTGGCTCCGCCCTGGGTGATCTTTGCCGAAGCCAGGTTCCGAATGTCCCCGGCCTGGATACGTCCATAGGTACAGCCGTCCAGAGCTGCATGGGAGAAGTCGATCTCTTCCATAATGCAGTCTACGGTCAGGCAGGACTTCAAGTGCGCCGCCAAAAAACTGTCCTTCCGAAGGGTGCAGTCCTTGAAATGGGTATTGGCAAACGTCGTCCCCAAAAAAGTCGTGTCCTGGATATCACAGGAGTGAAACTCACAGCCGTATAGGCAGCTGTGCAGGAACATCGCGCCGTGGACCCGGCTGGCAACAAAGGAGCAATTTTGAAAGGTACTGCAAGAGCAGTCCTCCCCGTCCGGTATACAGTAAAGGTCCACCCCGTCAAAAAATGAGTGTCGAAAAAAGCCGTAGGGGAAGCCGCTCTGTGCCGCCCGGTCGAAGGTCTCCTGGTCAATGACCTTGGCCCGGTCTGACCGTTCCGGCAGGCAGCATTTATAGGTGCTCTTTAAGCTGTGCGGCATCTGGTAGGGACGGCCCAGCAGCGACTTCTGCCGCTGAAACGCCTGGAGCATTTGTCGGACCGCCGCCACTCTTCCCGCATAGGCTCCGCTGTCCGCCTTGGCCGCCCAGTCCAGCAGGGGCTCCAGGGGCATATCGTTTCGGCCCTGGATATAGTCGTTCACGTTTCGCACACGGCGGGCCCGGTTGTTCCCGTTGTATTGGATGTGGTCAATGTCCTCCATGAGGTCAGCAATCTTCTTGCTGATCTCATGGCCGCTGGAGACAGCCTGATAGTCTGGCATAGTTCCTCCTTCAAAACGGAAGAGTCGAAACGTCCCTCAAATTGAGGGACGTTTCGGCTCTCTGAAAATGGATGCTCAATAGCCTGTGCGGGGCAGGGGCTCCGTCTTGCCGTACACAGTCGTTACCCAGCGGGTCACGGCCTGTACCCACTGGCCGTTATAGACGCCGCCCACATCGGCCACATTGACAAAGGAACCTCCGGCGGCCAAGCCATTGACGGCGGTGCAGTAGATCACGGGGGCCTCCACCTGGGCGAAACCGGCCGGCGCCTGCCCAAACACGAACATGATCTCGGTCACACGCTCATTGGCGGCAAGGCCCAGGGCCGCGGGGGATGCGGCCAGAGTATAGGTCTGGCTGGTGCTCAGGTTATCCGCCAGTGTGCGGTAGCTACCGGTGTTGTTTACCTTGTAGACGACCTTATACACGCCGGGAAAATTGTAGCTTCCGGTGATAACATGGTCCAGAGTTACAGCGGCGGGCAGGGTGTCCCTCCAATAGAAACTGTCCAGCCGGACATTGGAGGTATTGGCAATGCCGGAGAAGGTGTAGCGCACTGGCTGGCCTGCCATGATTTCCTTGGGTCCGGTTTTGGTAATGGATACTCCGGTGGTCAGGCTCTTGTTGATCACTTCAAAGCGGACGATCTGGCCCTCATGCTCCAGATAGGCGGTGAGTTCCGTCTCATTGACGCCATAGTGGTCTGGGGCCTTGACCTCCCGGATAGTATAGCGGGAGAGAGGCAAGGGTTTGGACACGGCCAGCCCTCGGCTGTCGGAGCGGATAGTGTCCACCAAATTGCCCGCCTTATCATAGATCTCAAACACGCCCCCCTCCAGCAGCGTCCCGGCAGGCAGACCGGTGGTGGGGTTGTAGTCGGCGGACTTCTTGACGATTTGGATTTGTCCAGTAATGGGGATGTTCTCCCAGGTGATCTCGGTAGTCCGGCCACTCTTGACGTAGACCGTTTTTAGCTCTGTGTCCGGCACATACCCCTCGTTTTCCAACTCCCGCAGGTAGTAGCGGCCGCTCTCCGTGAGGTCGTCGATATAGACATATCCTCTGTTGTCGCTGGTGTACTGGCCAATGGGGGTTTTACCGCTGTCATAGAGCAGGAAGGTCACGCCAGGGATGCCGCGGCCGTCCGGGTCCACCTTATGGATGAGGATGCCGGAGAATGCCTTGTTGGCCACGGTCTTGCGGGTGGTCTCGCCGTCCTTGACGGTAAAATAGATGGGCGTATCGTCCAGCT
>OIXS01001577.1_pt1 | contig 11077 bp, 8 predicted proteins | sample 1587841 | NCBI WGS metagenome assembly OIXS01 (sample SAMN03283254) | human gut metagenome | biome: human-associated habitat; material: feces | host: Homo sapiens | place: USA | collected 2013
TAGGTCCGCCAGGCCGGATTGTGATCCAGAAAGCCGCCCTCCATGGCATCGGAGAGGATTCCACACAGACATGCGTGGACTCCCTCAACGGTGCACTCGGAGAGCGGCTTTCCCGTTTTCTGGTTTTTGACTTTTCGCAGATTGGCATAGAGCTGCCGGAAGTGCTCGGGGCGAAGCTCTGTCAGTTTGAGATTGCCCAGGACCGGCAGGAAGCGGTCGATGTCCTGCCGCTCCCGGGCCAGAGTAGACTTGGCCAGCTTGCCGGGGGCGATGGTTTGGAACCACAGCTCCGTGTACTTTGCCAGCGTGATGGAGCGGTCCACCTCCTGCGGCAGGCCCTTGCACTCCCGTTCGAACAGGACCGCCTGTTCGTTCAGCCATTTCTCCTTCTGCTTGGGTGTCAGTCTTTCCGGCGGATGGACGGTCTTTTGTTTGGGCTTGATGCGATTTCCCTTGTAGTCGTAACCCATGGAGACTACCAGCAGGTAGCTGCTTCCCCGTTTTCGAATACTTGCCATGTTGTGTTGACCTCGCTTTCCTTGGCCTCGTTCCAGTTGAGGCCGGTTTTGCAAGCACAACATACCGCAAGTGCCTGACGATAGCTACTGAAACTTTTGGGAAAGAAGATTTTCTACGAAAGCAACAATCATCCTGCCTGCTGGTGCAGCAGAGAGTCCTCCATAACGCTGGCAGCCTGCTGTTTTAAGGCCAATTGCGGATGGCAGTAGGTGCGCTCCAAGAAAGAGGTGTCCCCGTGCCCCGCCAGCTCCGCCACCGTCTGCTTGTCCACACCATGGTGCAGGAGCGTTGAGACAAAGTAGTGCCGGAGGGTGTGAAGGTGGTATTCCTTCGGAAACCCGAGATCCTCATAGATCATCCGGAGATGTTTGGTGAAGGTATCCGGGTGGAAGAGATGTCCTTCATCGTTCACGAAGAGGTAGTCTGAAACTTCTTCTCCCCGTTCTTCCGCCTCCGCCATTTTTATACAGCAATAGGACTGCAGGTATCCGGTGATTTCCGGGCTAATGGCAATTACACGGGAGTGTCCGTTTTTGGTAGGTCCCTCCACGACACCTTTTCCCGGGACTACACTGCGGGATCGGCTGACCGTTAGAACCGAGGTATTATCTCGAGAGTCCACCAGAAAGTCCTCCCACTTGAGGGCGCAGAGCTCTCCCCGGCGGCATCCGGTGTAAATAGCCAACACATAATAGGTCCGGTACTCGATCTCCTCGTTGCAGATGTAGTTGAGGAAGCGCAGCGCTTCTTCTTCCGTTGGGATCTGCTGCTGGGCAGACTCCGTTTCCGGCAGGTCGATCATCCGAGCCGGGTTTTTCTGGATGATCTCGTTCCGCTTGGCATCGCTGAGGACGGCGGAGACCACGGTCAGGTACTTCTGCACCGTGGCCTCCCCGATGGGCTTGCCACGATATTTCCGCTTCCGCAGTTCTACCAGCATATTCTCCAGTGCGATGGGCCGCAGCCGGTTGATGGGGACAGACCCAATAAAGGGATACATCCGCCCCAGCATCCTCCGGTAGCTCTCCAGGGTGCTGGGAGCATACCGGACCTGCCGAGCCAGCCACCGTTCTGCGAACTCTTCGAATGTCATATTCCCGTCTTCGCCATAGCCGGATTTGAATTGCCGTTCCAGTTCTTCCGCCTCGTGAGACACATACTGCCGGATGCCCCGCTTGGGGATGCTCTCCGGTACCCGAATGGTCTTGGCTTTGCAGATCTTCTTCCCATCGGGGCGGTAGCCGTTGCTGACGGTGATCTTGAATCTGCGGTCGTCCAGTTGCTTGATACTTGCCATATTCAATATCCTTTCAGAGTCAAATCAATTTCGTCCTCGTGATCGTCCGGCTTGTGACCCAGGGCGATTTTCTTCTGCCGCTCCTTCTGCCGGAGTTTGCGATCGCCATGCTGGCGCATGGTGGTGGCATCCCTCACTGGAAGATCGGACGAAATATGTTCCAGATCTTTTCCCAACTGGACCACAACACCCACAGCGCGGCCCCAGTCAGCAATAGAGCCGCCAGACCCAGGAACAGTCTGCTCCAGGGGATGTAGGGCAGGCACAATTTGGGCAGAGAGAAGCGCCGCTCTTTCTTCTTCCCAGCCTGTTGCAGGGCTTCCCGCATTTGGGCCACATCCCGGGCCAGGGCCTCTGTCTGCTCCTGGGTGGGGAGCAGCCCCACCTGCCGGGTCAACGCCCGCAGCAGGGCCTCCTGTGCGCCGACACTGGCCTCCAGACCGTCCAGCCGATCCAGCAGTTCTTCCCAGTCCGCCTCTCGCAGCAGCACCATCGGCGGGGGAGCTGCCTTGCTGGGCTGATTCAGCCGTTTCAATTCCTCTGTAGATAATCTCCGCTCGGATTCGGAACTCACGTTCCATGACCTCCTTCATGTATTTCACATCGTGGAGCCGGTCATCCCGGCACTTCATGCCCTGGGGCGTGGTGTAGGTGATGTTCTTCCGACTATCTGTCCACCGCACCTGGTAGCCCTCACTCTCCATCAAGGAAATGAATTCTTCCTTGCTGGCGGCGAATCGCATGCACTGGTCGATGGCGTTCAGCAGGCAGAACTTCCAGCTCTCGCCTTTGACGGCGGAGCGGTACTCCCGGGTGCCCATACCTTGGGACTGTTTTTTCTTCTGCTGCGGCAGGACAGAGAATCCATGCTCTCGACACAGCTCATCCGACAGCTGCCGCAGGCTGCGAAGGGTATTCGGCCCCTGCCGGAGCATTTTGCCGCTCTCCCAGCACACCGCGTTGACGATGAAGTGGGTATGGATGTGTTCGGCGTCCAGGTGGGTGGCGATCAGCACCTCACTGTCTGGCCAGGCTTTTGCGGCGAACTCTTTAGCCAGTTGCTGGGCTTGCTCCCCAGTGATCACCTCATCCGGAGAAAAGGACTGGACGTAGTGGTAAAACCACACGGGACTCTCCTTGTGGTACATATCCCGCGTGGCCTGGAACTCCTGGCTGACCAGTGGGGGCGTGCAGTTCTGCCCGCTGATCAACTGGCTGCCGTTTTCATCCAGTGTTTTCTCATCCTGAGACACATATTGCGCTACGCCACGGAGGGCACTGGCAGACTGTTTCTGGTATTTGATGAAGGTGACCGTGGCCATCAGCGCTTCTCCTGCTCCGCCAGATCCCGGAGCTGACGGTAGATCTGTCCCAGGGCCTCCATCGTCTCACCCAAGTACACATCCTGGATCTTCCCCATGTTGGACAATACCACCAGCTGGTTCAGGTTGCGGCCGATGCCCTTCAGCTCATGGGTGAACTCCTTCAGCCCGTCGATTACCACTACCTTGTGACGCAGGGCGGCGGCGCGGACATAGGCTCCCGTGGACATTTGGGCTGTCTCCGCCTTAGACTGGATGGCTTCATACTGTTCCGGTGTCAGCCGGAGGGTGATCCGCTTTTCTTTTTTCTGCTTCATGTATACCTCCGTAAAGTGGGTCCGGGCTTCCGCCCGGAAATCGCCGGTTTTCCGGCGGCGCCAAGACCGACAAAGTCGGACAGGCGCTCTGCTTGCCCTCTCTAAAGAGAGGAATTCGTATCCTCGGATCCATCCGCATTACCTTCGGCCAACTGATCGACAGGGTCGATAGTGCCGATTTCTCTGGGGACTGCGGTATCGTCACTATCGGCACTACTGAGCTGGATGATCCGTCTTCCGTTGCTCCGCCGGATCACGGCGGAGATCCTGTTTTTCCTTAGCGTATCAACGCTTTGCAGGATCAGGCGAGCTACCTTTTTCGGCGTGATACCCTCCTGACCATCAGGGTCGATTTTTTGAGACAGCTCCGTGGGAGTGCCGATAAATTCTCTCTGATCTTTCAAAAGGACAGAGAGAAGAACCACGATGCGGTCTTCCAACAGCTCCGGTTGCGATTTGCTGTCAGAGATCAGCTCCCACACGTTGTCGCCGTTCCGCTCCAGTTCCAACTCCCGGAACTCGATATCCCGGCCGATACAGGTGAGCTTTGCTCGGCTGCTTCCCCGCCGTTCCTCTACCAGCGTGAAGCTGGAATCCACCGCCCCGCTGATGGCGGTGGTGCCGGAGATCCGGTGGAACACATCCTCGGACTTCTCCTTCCGCAGGTGATGAATCAGCAGAATAGCGATGCCGTGCTTGTCCGCCAGCCGTTTCAGAACGGACAGGTCCCGGTAGTCGTTGGCGTAGGTGGCATCGTGGACGGGCCGGATTATCTGTAATGTGTCGATGATGACCAGCACCGTTCCGGGATGCTCCGACACGAAGGATTCGATCTGCTCCTCCAGTCCCTGCCCGATGGGAGCACACTCCGTGCAGAAGTGAACGTTTGGCGGTGCATCCTCCGTGATCTCGAACAGCCGGTTTTGAATGCGGAGGACAGAGTCCTCCAGGCAGAGATAGAGAGTGGTGCCCTGTTGGGTGTTCATTCCCCAGACCGGTTCTCCCTTGGCTACAGTCACTGCCAGCCAGAGGGCCAGCCAGGACTTCCCCACCTTTGGGGAGCCTGCCAGGATGTGCAGACCTTTGGAGAGCAGCCCGCTTACCACGAAGTCCGGCGGGCGCAGCGGCTGACTCATCAGGGTCTCGCCATCCACGGTGCGGAGCTGTGAGATGTTGGGTTTCATGTTGTAGACCTCCTTGTTTCGAATATGAAAAGAGCGCCCACAGCTGTGAGCGCTTTGAAGAGAAGGAAGTTTTCCTCTACTTGATTATTCTTCGGATTTTGATAAAATGTGAGTATCGCAAGACAGCACGAAAACGGATATGGGACAGGAGGCCGAGGCCATGCCGCTGGGGATCGAGCAGAACAATCATCTCCTGAGTCTGACACTGGATGTCTGGCAGGATCAGATCTTCTTCAACGATTCCGCGTTTCCCGCCGGGTACTTTGCTGCCGACATCCTGAATGTCAGCGACGAGACGATGCGGGAGCTCCTTACACACGGCGGGGAGATCAGCTTTCAGGTGGAGGCGCTGGCCAATGCCGGACGCGAGGAGTTCATCAAACTGCTGCCGGAGACACGTACCTCCATGGAGAAGGTGCTGGATGCCCTATGGAAGTGTCCGCCGTACAGTTTTTTGGAAAAGGGGAAGGATTTCCAGGCACTGGACGTCCTGTTCGATCCCGAACTTGTCGACGAGCTGCTGAAGCCGGAGTCCCCGGTCCGGCAGTTCTTCTTCCGCTATTTGACCGCGGGGTTCAGTATCCCGCTGGGGATCTTTCATTTTGCAGCCGCTGGATGGTATTTTGAAGCGGGATATCTGCACCGCCTCAAAAAGCGGACGGAGACGCATTTTGCGATTGCCACCCATGACTGCTTCACCAGTGAGGACTTCTGGACACATATGCGGGGATTGCCCATGGCGGATATCGAGGCATTCACCATCTTCCCGAAGATCGCATCCTCCTATGTGTTTGCCCAAAGCCCCAGGAATGAAGAAGAGATGGTATTCGTGCAGCGGATCAACTTTCCCACGCCGATGCAGTTTTACTGCTTTGACCTGTTGAACGGGATGCATCACGTCCACGCGCCCAGCCGGTGCCAGAACTGCGGACGGTATTTCTTGACGACCAGTGGACATCAGCCCAAGTACTGCGACGGCATCGCACCCCAGGACAGCCGCATGACCTGCCGGCAGTACGGGGCCATGCAGCATCAGAAGGAGCGGAACAAGCAGCACCCAGTCTACCGCATCTTCAGCACCCGGACCAATACCATCCGCAAGCACCACCAGCGAGGTAAGATCTCCGACGAGCTGCGGCAGGCCGCCCTGAAGCTGGCGGAGGAGTACCGGGACAAGGCCCTTCTGGACAACGGCTATGCATCCCACAGCTACGCCCAGGACATGGAGCAGGAACATCTCTATGCAGAGGCGCGGAAGCGGCTGAAATGAAAAAGGGGGCGGTCTCTATGAGAACACAGAAAAACGCTGCTGTTGGGGACCGCCCTACAAATGAGGAGCTGGTCCAAAGACTACAGGAAGGAGACACCTCTGCGGCAGAGGAGTTGCTCCGCCAGAACAGCGGTTATCTCACTGTGTTGGCAAAGCAGTATGACAGGACGGTGCGAGGTCCCTCCCTGGAAGAGGACCTGAAGCAGGAAGGCGCAATGGCGCTTCTGAAGGCTGCGGAACAGTTCGACCCCACACTGGGAAATCGTTTTTTGACGTATGCCACGCCTGTCATCCAGGCGGCGATGCGGGACTGCGCCGCTCGAAGCGCCCTGCCGCTGACGGTCCCGGCCGGACGGTATCACCAGCTGCGGCAGGTCCTGCGGCTCATGGCAGAGAAGGAAAAAGCATCGGAAGCGGAGCTGCTCCCTCCCATCATGGAGAGCCTGCAGGTATCAGAGCCCGTGGCACGGTCTCTGCTTCTGGAGAGCCAGACACTGTTCCAAAGTTACGATTTGGGCGACCAAGTATTTACAGTGTCCTGCGGTGGCGATCCCGCAAAAGCCTACGACCACCAGATGCAGAGAAAACTGCTTTTTCAGCGTATCGAGGAGATCCTGTCACCGAGGGAGCTGAACTTGGTGCGCTGTCATTTGGGGATCGGCCAGCCGGAGGAGCAGGGCATGACGTTCCAGGAGCTGGCCATCCGGCTGAACTACAACGGCCCCAGCGGAGCGGAGAAGGCATACAAGAACGCCATCCGGAAAGTAAAACAACACCTCCACGGCGGAGCCTACGGTCGGTGGCTGGACATCCAACAGACTCTTCAGGAGGCACAGCGGGAAGCAGGGCAGGAGTCTGGTTCCTGTACCCCGCAAAAGACGTGAATCAAATAACAGCGGAACCTCGATTCCCATATCGAGGTTCCGCTGTTTTGTACTGAAGTCAATCCTGGATGTGGGTTTGACGTCCCACTATGGACGGTACTGGCATCGGACGGGGGAGGCATTCCTCCATGATCCAAAAGAATCAAAAAAGACCGAGCAATGTGATGCCTGGTTGTTCTTCTCTCCAAAACGATTTGATGGTACTGAGATAAGTTGCATCAGCCGATTTGACAAAGTACGAGATTGTTTTTTGTTTAACTATCCAAATATTTATGAATGCTTTAAAACAAAGTTGACTTCATTAAAAATGATAATTAAAATAATAATTAAAATAATAACAATAAAAATAAACACTCCAAATAAGAAACCAGACCGGAGATATACGATGGCATAAAACGCATGCGGGTATAGGGAGGAGTCCATGAAAAAGAAATCATTTTTTCAAATTGCAGTGATTCTGATGGCGTCATTTGCCTCCTGGATTTATTGCATTGCAGTTGTGGTACTGGGCCTGATCTATCAGGCCTATCCCGGGCAAGAGCATATTGCGGTTCTGATTTCCACGCTTCCCACACTGGTGATGATGCTGTCGGCGTTTGCCTCCAGTGTATTGCTGCGCTTCTGCAACCGAAAATATGTGGTGATCATCAGCATGCTGATCTCCATTGGAGCGGGGCTGCTGATTCTTTTCCTGGATATGCCCTTGGCGGGCGTGATTTTATGTTCTGCGCTTCTGGGCGTCCCGGGCGGAACTATCGCTTCCGCCAATCCCACGGTGCTGGCGGAAATTGCGCCGCCCAGACTGCGGGACAAGGTGTTGGGCTGGCATAACTCCATGATGATGCTGGGAATGGCTATTTTCACGCTGCTGGGCGGCGTGTTCGCAAAGACCGGACGGTTTCAGGATGGCTACAAAACCGTGCTGGTGCTGCTGCCTATTCTGATTCTGGTCCTTCTCTTTTATCCCAATGTAGATAGAGAACCAACGAAAGATGTCCTCAATGCGGACATTTCCGCAGCGGTCCCCACGGCGGAGCCGAAGCGATTCCCCAAGGTTGCAGTGGGACTTTTGCTGGTGTACGGCATCGGCTCCATTTTCTGGAATGCCTGGTATATGAACTACTCAGATTACATCGTCAATGAGGCGCAGCTGGGTACCTCGGCCATGGCCGGCATGATCGGCTCCCTCTGCAGCGTTGCAGGGACAGTCTCCGGCCTGGTGGTTGCGTTTTGGATTCGTGCGACAAAGAAGTTCAGCATTTCGCTGGCGTTTATTCTCGGCGGAGCGGCCATGCTGCTGCCGCAGCTGACCCAAAGCGCCATAGGCTGCTATGCCGGCGGAATCCTCTGCCAGTTTTTCAACCTGATCATTGGTTCCGGATTGACCACCTACCTTGGTCTGGTGACCACAGGGAAAAATGCGGCGACCGCCCTCTCTCTTCTGGCGGGATTTGAGGGCTCTGGCGTATTTCTGTGCGGCTATATTGTCCCCCTGGTGGGCAATCTCTTCGGCGGCGGAGCGGGGACAAACATCCTGGTCAGCGGGATCATCATGATGGGAATTGGAATTCTGGCTTATTTCGTCATCAAACCTGCCCACGAAGCAGCCTATGGAAATCTGAAAGCTGAAAGCCAACACTAACACAGAAACTTGAAGACCGGGGTGGACTGTCTTTGTGACAGTCCACCCCGGCTTGCGATTCCTCAGAAAGTATGGGAGAAAATGGTTGATTTTGTTTTTCTAACTGTTATAATAACTTAGAGAAATTATATTTTGGAGTAATATGTGCAAAAGACGATACAGAGAGGACGGGACAGTATGATTGACACGTCAGATGTCCGAAAGATGAATATGAACGCCATCCGGGCTGTCATGTGGCGGGGCGGCGAGCACACCAAGCAGAGCATTGCGGCGGACACGGGCCTAAGTGTTGCCACCTGCAACACCTTGCTGAATGAGTTGGAGCGAAACGGCGAGGTGCACGGTCAGAAATACCAGCTCAATGGGGTGGGCAGAAGCACCAGCGTCTATCAGATCAACGAGGACTATGAGAGTATTCTCTGTGTCCGGATTGATCTGGACTCGGAGGGAAATCGGCTTCTCCTCTGTGACGTGCTCTCCATGTTGCGGTCGACGCTCTATCAGGAACAGACGCAGTTCACGATATTGGATATGGACCGTGTGGCCGGGAAAATCACCGAGATGCTGGAGAAGTTCCCCAACATCTCGTGTATCCTGGTGGGAACCAGCGGAATTATAGACCACGGCGTGCTGCGGCTCTCTGACATCCCGGAGCTGGAGGAGGCTCACCTGCTGGATGCGCTCCGGACGGTGGCGCAGCAGCGGCCGATCTACATGACCTACGACTGTCAATACCGTGTTTATGGAGCTTACAAAGATGCGGGTTATACCAGCGAGACGCTGACATTGCTGTTCTGCATGAGAAATGTCCTGGCAGGCACAGCATCTGTAATCGGGGGGAGAATTGTCAGCGGCAAGAACGGCTTTGCCGGAATGACCGGATATATGCCGTGGGGGATGAGTCAGGAGGAGCAGATCCAGGTCATTGCCCAGGGGAGTCCGAAGGGGCTGGAGTTGATCGTGAAGACGGCACTCTCAGTCATTGCGGTGTTAAACCCGGACGAACTGCTCTTTGCCGGAAACGTGGTGGATCGGGAGATGATGGAGGCGGTTCAGACGGCGTGCGCCAAGGCGGTTCCGCCGGAGTTCCTGCCGAAACTCCGCTTGGCAGATCATCGGGGAGATCAGTACTATCTGGAGGGAATGTACCAGAAAGCACTGGAGATGAAGGCTGACCTGGCAATCGAATACTGGCAGTGACGGAAGCGGCACGGCATATGAAGCGCAGAGAACGCCTTTGGCGAAGCCTCCTTTGTGGGGATCGCCAAAGGCGTTGTTTGTTTTTTGTTTAACTATCCAAACTTCTTCGTAAATGAAGGAAAACCATTGACTTTGTTAAATTAAATACTTACAATAATAATTAAAATAATAGTTATAAAAATAGAAAACGGAAAATAACAGGAGAAAATGGAGGTAGCGAGACATGCTGGATCGATTGTTTTCCCCCCTCACCATCAACGGAAAGACTTTGAAAAACCGCTGCGTGGTGACCCCAATGCTGATGAACTTCTGCGAGGAGGACGGCACCTGCACAGAGCGGTTTGCGGCGTATCACGAGGCCAAGGCCAAGGGCGGCTTCGCCATGATTGTCACAGAAAATGTGGCGGTCACTTCTGTCGCAAAAGGCTATCAGTGGATTCCGGGCCTGTGGAAGGATGAACACATTCCCGGCTTCCGGGACTTGACGGACCGAGTGCATCAATACGATACCGTCATCATCGCCCAGCTGAACCATCCCGGCCGACAGGCCTCTGAAAAATATGCCAAGGCCCAGTCCTGGGCTCCCTCTGCCATCCCGGACCCCTACCACAATGAGGAGATGCCCCACGAGATGACGATTGCGGAGATCCACAAGACGGTGGAGGACTTCGGCGACGCCGCCCTGCGGGCTAAGAAAGCAGGCTTTGACGGCATTGAGCTCCACGGTGCCCACGGCTACATGATTCCGGAGTTCATGTCCATGTACACCAACAAGCGCACCGACGAGTACGGCGGCGACCTGACTAACCGGATGCGGTTTGCCCTGGAGATCATTGAGAATGTCCGCCAAAAATGCGGCCCAGACTTTATTCTGGGATACCGGCTCTCCGCCGACGAGCGGGTGACCGGCGGTCTCACCATTGAGGACACCAAAGCCATCGTCCCCTACCTGGACCAGGCCGGCGTGGACTACTTCAGCATCTCCATCGCGGTGAATGCCACAGATGACCAGATGATTCCCTCCATGTATTACCGCCACGGCTATCAGGCGGACTACGCCAAGGAGGTGAAGAATGTCACCTGCAAGCCGGTGATTACGGTGGGCCGCATCAACGACACCCGGATTGCCGAGAGCATCCTGCGGTCCCACAAGGCGGACCTGATCGGGTTTGCCCGGCAGTCCCTCACGGACCCGGAGACGCCGAATAAGGCGCGGGAGGGACGCTTCGAGGATATCCGCAAGTGCGTGGGCTGCCTCCACGGCTGTGTGGGCCACATCGACACCGGCCTGGCCGGCTCCTGTGAGCTGAATCCGCTGGTGGGTCATGAGAGCGACCCGGAATACCAGACAGTCCCGGCGGAGCACCCCAAGAAGGTAATGGTAGTGGGCGCGGGCCCCGCCGGCATGCAGGCCGCCATCGCGGCGGCGGAGTGCGGCCACC
>OIXS01001591.1_pt1 | contig 10981 bp, 9 predicted proteins | sample 1587841 | NCBI WGS metagenome assembly OIXS01 (sample SAMN03283254) | human gut metagenome | biome: human-associated habitat; material: feces | host: Homo sapiens | place: USA | collected 2013
TCTTTTTGGAATGCAGAAAATAAAAATCTCACCAACAGACATAATGAATATCTGTTGATGAGATAACAATACTGATTCTTAACTTAATGACATTGCAGCTGGATCGGGCGATTGTTTGAGCGTCAAAGACTACTGGTTTCAGTACCTTTGAACGCGAGTTATCGCAGGAGATCCAGCGGATAAGCGTTCTGTCAAAACTCCGTCAATGGAATTCGTGTTGCTCACATGCTATCTTTCATTTTTTCTCTAAATACTCGATGACCTTCAACTCATACAATTTAAATTTAATTCTTATTCAACGTCTGCTAATGCTGCAAGATTTTCTTCTCCTGTACGGATTTTAATAACTTTATCTACGTTGTATACAAAGATCTTACCATCTCCGATATGACCTGTGTAAAGAGCTTTCTTCGCAGCTTCAATGATGTTTTCTACTGGGATATTTCCTACGATAACTTCAACTTTAACTTTTGGAAGTAATGTTGCATCGACTTCAGCACCTCTGTAACGTTCTCCGGCACCTTTCTGGATACCGCAGCCCATAACCTGAGTGACTGTCATACCAGTTACACCAACATCGTTCATTGCTTTTCTTAACTTGTCGTATCTTGTTAATTTTGCGATAATAACAACTTTATACATTCCTGTAGGTACAAGATCTGGAGCTTTGCTGACCTGTACAGCTGCTGCTTTCTGTACTTTAGAAGCTCTTTCGTAATCTTCTTCTCCAAGAACAGTATTTGCATTTTCTTCCATGATCATTGTGTTAGAAATATCCATCATACTGAATCCAGCATATGCTGATGTTAAACCATGTTCTGGTCCATCCAGACCGATGATCTCTTCTTCTTCTGTTACACGAAGACCAATCGTTGCTTTGATAATTGTAAATGTTAAACTGATCGTCACGGCTGTCCAAGCGCAGACACAAACAATACCGATGATCTGAATCTTTAATAATCCAAATCCACCACCATAGAAAAGTCCATTTAATTCACTTCCTGGTGCAGTTTTTGTTGCAAATAATCCTGTTGCTAATGTTCCCCATAAACCGTTCATAAAATGAACTGCTACGGCTCCAACTGGGTCATCAATTCTTAATTTATAATCTAATAACCATACTCCAAAACAAACAAGTAATCCAGAAACTGCTCCGATCACAATTGCTCCAAAAGCATCTGTGACATCACATGGTGCTGTGATCGCTACAAGTCCTGCAAGAGAGGCATTTAATGACATTGATACATCAGGTTTTCCATATTTTACCCATGTAAATACCATACAAACAACTGTTGCGACTGCTGGTGAAATTGTTGTTGTTACGAAGATAGATCCTAACTGTTCAACAGATGTTGCTGCTGCACCGTTGAATCCATACCAGCCAAGCCATAAGATAAATACTCCTAATGCTCCAAGTGGAATATTGTGTCCTGGGAATGCATTTACTTTTGTAATATTTCCATCTTTATCTTTTGTGAATTTACCAATACGTGGCCCTAAGAATTTTGCTCCGATCAGTGCGGATAATCCACCAACCATATGAATTGCACAAGATCCTGCGAAATCATGAAATCCCATCTGAGATAACCATCCACCACCCCAGATCCAATGTGCTTCAATTGGATAGATCAATGCAGAGATTACTGCAGAATAAATACAGTAAGATAAGAATTTTGTTCTCTCTGCCATGGCTCCAGATACGATCGTTGCTGTTGTTGCACAGAATACTAAGTTGAATACAAAACTGGACCAGTCAAAATTTGCATAAGATGTAAAAATGTCAAATCCAGGTTTTCCGATCAATCCGATCATATCTTCCCCGAGTAATAAACTGAAACCGATCAGAATAAATACGCAAGTACCAATACAGAAATCCATCAGGTTTTTCATGATAATGTTTCCGGCATTCTTAGCTCTTGTAAATCCGGCTTCAACCCTTGCAAATCCGGCCTGCATCCAGAATACCAATGCGGCTCCGATCAGGAACCATACCCCAAAGATCTGGGTATTTACTGCGTTCATAATTTCTTTTGTCATATCTTTGTCCTCCCATTTCGAAAGTTTTTGTTTTTTCATTCAGGAGAAACGCGCGTGTCTTTACTCAATGAATTGATTGAAGGATTTTAGAAATCCTTCTTGATAAAAAGAAAAGGCGTTATGAGGAATGATCTGTGTCATCTCATAACGCCTTTGTTATGGTTGGAATTATAAACGCCTTATTTTTATTTGTCAATAATATTTTTAGCATTTTTTATGCAAAGAATGTATCTTTTTTAGCACAATCTTAACTATTTAATTCGTTCTCAAGCATACGGTATCCGACTCCGACTTCTGTAAAAACATACTTTGGAACTGCTGGATTTTTCTCAATCTTGCGGCGGATATTTGCCATATTTACTCGCAAAATCCTATTGTTCGTATCTGCATGAGGTCCCCAGATATCTTTGATGATAGACTCATATGTAATAACCTTTCCTGCATTCTCTGCAAGAAGGGATACCAGTTTATATTCAATCTGTGTAAGACGGATTTCTTCTTCTCCAAGAAAGACTCTTCGCTTATCAAAATCAATCTTTAACTGACCTGCATGATACATTGGTGTCTTCGTCTCTGCTCCCATTGGCTGTCTTCTATGTCTTAGGGCAGTACGGATTCTAGCAAGCAGTTCCTGATTGCCAAATGGTTTGGTGATATAGTCATCTGCTCCGGCATCCAGGGCTTTTACTTTCTCTGATTCTCTGTTCCTTGCAGAAATCACGATGATCGGAGTAACTGCCCATTTTCTGATCTCGGAGATCACATCGATTCCATCCATATCCGGTAGTCCAAGGTCTAATAAGATTACATCCGGACAGTATGATTCCGCACACTGGATCGCCTGATTTCCTGTAGTTGCTATGATTGGTTTGTAGCCATTGGTTTTTAAGATCGCTGATATAAAATTGCCGATGTTTTCTTCATCTTCAGCAATCAATACATTAAATTTTATCTCTGTCATAGTTCCTTTTCCTCCGTCAATTCTTTTTCATCCATTGGCAGACTAAAACTAAACTCTGCTCCATCCTCATAGTTTCTTGCATAGACATCACCTTGATGTGCCATAACGATTGATTTACAGATACTTAATCCGATACCCATGCCCTTACGGCTTTCATGGTCTAATGCACCTGCACAGCCGTCAAACAACTGATCCAAGCGCTCTGGTGCGATACCATTTCCGTGATCACGGATATAGAATACAACTTTGTTATCTTCTTCTTTGATATCAAGTTCAATAGGTGCATCACTTCCGGAATGTACCCATGCATTTTCCAAAAGGTTCATAATTACCTGCTCGATCAAAGTCGGATCCATTGGAACCATTAAAAAATCTTCTGGGATCTTTACCTTTAATTCACTGTCTGGATATCGCTTCTGATAACGCTGGATCGCTTCTGCTACAACTTCTTCGAGAGGTTCCGGTACTTTCTTTACATGTGGCTGTGTGTCACTTCCATTGCTCTGGATCCTCGTGATACTAAGCAGGTTTTCCACCATGTTTAACAACCAGTTTGCATCTTCTTTGATTCCCATGACAAGCTGATCTTTGGCTTCTTCATCCAGCTGGTCTTTGGCTTCTAAATATGTCGAACTTGCCCCGATCATTCCAGTCAGCGGAGTCCTAAGATCATGTGAGATCGCTCTTAATAAATTTGAGCGCATCTTCTCCTTTTCTTTCTCAATCTGAAGCTCATTGATCTGCTTGTTATATTCATTTAATTTTGCAAGTTCTTTCTCTCTCTTGACAGCTGCTTCTTTCTCTCGGTTTAAGCTTGTTGTTGTCATATTCGTGATGATTGCGATCACTAAAATTCCAAGAAATGTCATCGGATATCCGTCAATCATGAAATTAATCTTAAAGTATGGAAACGTAAATCTCCAATTAATAAAAATAACGCTTAACAGTGAGGAAACAATTCCCCATCCATATCCTTTTGTATATCTTGAGATAAAAAAAGTTGCCAATGTATAAATCATTGGCACATTAATGTTGTGAGCTGTCTGATAGAAAAAAATATGCGCAATGATGGTCGCAATGATCAGGATCGTAATCGAGATCAAAAAATCCTTCTCCCACTGCATCAAACCTTTTTCATTCTGCCCCATGTTTATTCTCCATTCGGCCGGATATTCACATCTATCTTACATTTTGAGACGTGATCAGAGTTCATACTCAGATCATAATCCACTTTAAGGTGCATCTGTTCTTCTTCTTCGATCCAGTCAATATTGCTTGTATTGACCCCCATCAAAAGACTTCCAAATGGTGTATCGTAGTAAGAGAGGTTTTCTTTTCCCTCTTCAAAGACCATATGAGAAGACTGTCCTCCTTTTCTTGTAAGTTCCACGCTCTTTGGCCCGATCTTTATGACATTTTTTACGATCTCGTTGTCTTCAGAAAGTTCATCGTATAAAATATAATGTTTTCCATTTCTCAGGTAATAGGCACCTGTCGTCATCATCTCGATCGGATCATTTGGATCTACATCCATCTGAAGTCCTGAAATATTAATTAATATATCTTTTGTCATCTTATCTTCACTTCCTAATAATTCTCAATATCTACCGGCTGTACCTGATCCACACGGCATGGAAGTACTTTGTCGGCAAATGATAAAAACTGATCCGCCATATCACTGACATAATATTCATACTTCGCAGTATGATCTTCTGATGCCGCCATATCTCTCTGTGCGAGCATCTGCTTTAAAGTCTTCGCAACTTCATAGGCAGGGTTTACAAGTGTTACCTTATCCCCTACAAATCGCTGGATCGGATTGATCAACAATGGATAATGCGTGCATCCAAGGATCAAAGAATCAATATCATACTGCTTAAATTCTCTTAAATATCTGGATACCATATCTTCTGTAATACGGTCATCGATCAGTCCTTCTTCTACTAGCGGAACAAATAATGGACATGCTTTTGTAACGACAGTTACAGATGGATCTAGTTTCCTTAAATATTGGCCATACTGTCCACTCTTGATCGTTGCATTTGTCCCAATGATCCCGATATTCTTATTCTTCGTCGCATTCATTGCTGCGATCGCACCTGGCTGTACCATACCGATGATCGGCACATTATAAAGTTCCTGTAAATCAGCTAAGGCGAGCGCACTCGCTGTATTACAGGCGATGACCACTGCTTTAACACCCTTACTCAACAGAAAATTGACGATCTGTCTGGAATAGCGCACGATCGTATCTTTGGACTTCGTTCCATAAGGTACACGTGCAGTATCCCCAAAATATATCATACTTTCTTCCGGGAGCTGACGCATGATCTCTCTTGCAACAGTGAGTCCGCCAACTCCAGAATCAAACACCCCGATTGGTGCATTCATATCAAATTCCTCCTAACGATATCTTGTCATTGCCTGATCGATCAATGTATCAAGTAACTCAGGAATGTCAAGTCCGCATGCTTTCCATAACATTGGATACATACTGATCGATGTGAATCCTGGCAATGTGTTGATCTCGTTAAATACAACTCTTCCTGATTCTTCTAAGAAGAAGTCAACTCTTGATAATCCAAATCCGTCAACAGCTCTAAAGATTGCTTCTGCGTCTTCTTTGATCTTACGTTTAGATTCTTCTGGCATCTCTGGATCAACAACCGTTTTAGACTCTGCATTGTTGTATTTTGCATCAAAATCATAGAATGCAGCTTCTTCGGCCGCAAGGATCTCTCCAACACATGTACTCTTCACCTGTGTTCTGTCACCTAATACCGCACATTCTACTTCTCTTCCAACAATTGTTTCCTCACAAAGGATATTACGGTCATGTTTCACTGCTTCGTATAATGCCGCTTCCAATTCTTCTCTATTCTCTGCTTTAGAAACTCCCTTAGAAGATCCTGCACAAGATGGTTTTACAAAGATTGGATATGGGATTTCCTTTTCCACACGATCCATTGCTTCTTCTAAATGTTCAAAATCACTTTCTCTGACATGAACAAACTTTGCCTGATCGATTCCAATATGATCTACGATGATCTTTGTGTATACTTTATCCATTGAAACCGCAGATGCCAATACACCACATCCAACATATGGAATTTTAGACAATTCAAACAACCCTTGAACGGTTCCATCTTCACCATTCATACCATGAAGAACTGGGAAGATCACATCAACTTTCTGAAGTTTATATGTACCTTCTGCAAGGATCACTAAAGAACGAGTTGTTGTATCAGGAGAAATAAATGCTTTCACTTCTCCTTCTCTCCAGCTTCCATCTTCGATGTCTTTAACACTATCTACTAATAGCCATTTTCCTTCTTTTGTGATTCCAACTAAAATTACATTATATTTTTCAGTGTCCATGTTTTTGATGACTGTTGTTGCTGACAGACATGAAACATCATGTTCAGAGGAATCTCCTCCGAAGATCACTACTACATTCTTTTTCATTGATCTAAACTCCTTTATCATTATAAAAAGTATTTCATCATTATCATTTGATTATAGCACAAATTTTTCAAAAATAAATCCTTCAAAGTAAGGTTCATTCTCTTTATATGCTTTTTTATCGCGAAATGTCCATCCGTAAATTGGAATCTTGTAAAATCTGCGGCAGATCTTGAGTGGAAGACAGTCTTTATATTTATAGTGATAGGCTATGAAATCTGGTTTTGTAATAAAATTTGTCAATAAATTCTTCACAATAAAATAACCGATTTTACGAATAAACGTCCCTTCTTCTTTTTCTTTTAAAAACTGCTCACTTAACTGTCCACGGATCACTTCTGGACGGTTTTTCTTAAACCAATACAGGGCATACGGATGAAAACATTCAATACAATATAATCCTTTATATTGATCTAAAGCTCTTGCAACTTTCTTGCATAATTTACGATTGCATGTTTCCATTTTTAATTCTACTAATAATGGTACTTTGCCATCAACTTCTCTTAAAACTTCCACAAACCTTGGAATTCTTTCTCTCGTTCCCATCAAACGATATCTGCATAATTCACGATAAGTAAGATCAGCGATTTTTTTATTTACTCCACATGTTCTCTTAAGATCATAGTCATGGTGAACTACCATTACACCGTCTTTGGTCAGCTGAACATCTAATTCTATTCCATAGCCTGATCCCTTTGCTTTCTTGAAAGCTGCCATGGAATTTTCTGGAATTCCTTCTTCTCCATGAAATCCTCTGTGTGCATAGTATTTTACATTTAATACCGGATGTTTTCTTTTCTTTCCCGGATCGATCATCTTGATGTATACAATAATTAAGACCAATATCCATAACAGGATCATTTCTCATCCCTCTTTTCTTCTGCCATCCGCGTTAATGTTTCGCGTTCATTTAACTGTGGATCTTCTAATACCTGATCTAACAGCCAAGATAAAATTTGACCGATTTCTTTTCCCTGTGGAACTCCCATATCCATCAAGTCTTTTCCATTGATCTTTAATTCTTTGATGGAAAGGCAGTTTTTCTCTTCGATGATTTCTTCGAATAATTTCTTTGTTTCTTGTAATACCTGTTCTTTCTTATCTCTCTGATAATCACTTTGTGCACTGATATCTGCTTTCTGGACCTCCATCAGTCTTGTAAACAACTCTGGGGTTAACTGGCTGACCCATCGTCTGACTGTTTTCTTATTGACTTCTTCTATAGAAGCAAATCTACGGTCATGCCATCTGACAAGAGTCGTTACCTGCTTGATCGTCTGGTTGTCAAACTTTAATCTTCGGAGGATCTTCCTTGCCATCTCTTCTCCGATCACCGGATGCATTTTAAAATGATCTTTATCTGGACCTTCAACTCTCGCCGTTGGTTTTCCCACATCATGAAGCAGCATTGTCCACCGGTAAATATGTTCTGCTTTGATCTGTTTCATTGCTTCGATCGTATGAATTCCAACATTGTATTTGTGATGCGGATTATTCTGCGGTGTTTCCATCATAATATCAAATTCTGGAAAAATGATCTTCGTCACACCTAGTTTATATGCATTGACCAATACTTCTGGATGTGCCGATGTGATCAGTTTCTCAAGCTCTACCTGAATTCGCTCAGCACTGATATCTTTTAGAAATTTTGCCTGATTTTTAATTGCTTCTTCGGTTTTTTCTTCGATTTGAAATCCTAATTGAGCCTGAAATCTTAGAGCTCTTAAAATTCTCAATGCATCTTCATCAAATCGTTTCTTTGCTTCCCCGACACAGCGGATCGTTTGATTTTTAAGGTCTGTCATACCATCATACATATCAATGATCCCTTCACTGTCATTATATGCCATCGCATTGATCGTGAAATCTCTTCGTAACAGATCTTCTCTTAATGACTTTGTAAAATGCACTTCATTGGGACGTCTATGATCTTCGTATTTTCCATCGACACGATAGGTTGTTACTTCGTATGGTTCATGATTCATAAGAACCGTAACTGTTCCATGTTCGATTCCTGTATCTACCGTATGATCGAAGATTTCTTTAACTTCCTGAGGTGAAGCTGATGTTGTGATATCCCAGTCACCCGGAGTTCTTCCTAGTATGGAATCTCTGACGCAGCCCCCAACGATATATGCCTCAAATCCATGTTGTTCTAATTTCTGTATTACCTTTGCTGCCTGTGCGGGCATCTTGATCTTCATCCTATCACCTCTCCTTTTCTTTGTTCTTATATCTGCTTCTCATATTTATTTACTATTCTTACAAATGTATCTCGCAAACGGAAGAATTGCCGGAAATGTATCTTCATAATCCCCGGCAATTGTTATCATTATACTCTTAGTAAGCTTTTCCAAAGTAAACCATCTTCTTCGCAGGTTTTCCACAGTGAACACATACGTCACTTAAATGTTCCTGCTCAAATGGCATACATCTTGTTGTAGCTGTTGTCTCGTCTTTGATCGCTTCTTCACATTCTGTTTCTCCACACCACATTGCTTTTACGAAACCATCCTGTTTCTCGATGTGGGCTTTGAATTCATCCCAGTTTCTAGCCTCTACTGTATGTTCTTCCAGATGTTTCTTTGCTCTCTCAAGCATATCGTTCTGCATCTGTTCTAATACTTCACCAAGTTTTGTCTCGATCTCATCTAAAGATACAATGATCTTCTCTCTTGTATCACGACGAACGATCACCGCCTGATTCTTCTCGATATCTTTTGGTCCGATCTCGATTCTTGTAGGAATTCCGCGTACTTCCTGTTCACTGAATTTCCATCCTGGGCTCTTATCAGAATCATCAACTTTTACTTTGTAAGAAGAAGCAAGTCTCTTTCTGATCTCTTCTGCTTTATCAAGCACTCCTTCTTTCTTCTGCATGATCGGTACGATCATTGTCTGTACTGGTGCGATTCTTGGTGGTAGTACAAGACCTGAATCATCTCCGTGAACCATGATGATCGCTCCGATGATACGTGTAGACATTCCCCATGATGTCTGATGTACATACTGAAGTTTATTATCTTTATCTGTATACTGAATATCAAATGCTTTCGCAAATCCATCGCCAAAGTTATGGCTTGTTCCAGACTGTAATGCTTTTCCATCGTGCATTAATGCTTCAATCGTATATGTGGAATGTGCACCTGCGAATTTCTCTTTCTCTGTCTTCTGTCCTTTTACAACTGGAATTGCCAGATACTGCTCACAGAAATCTGCATACATATTTAACATCTGTACCGTTCTTGCTTCAGCTTCTTCTTCTGTCGCATGTGCTGTATGTCCTTCCTGCCAGAAGAACTCTGAAGTTCTTAAAAATGGTCTTGTTGTTTTTTCCCAACGTACAACAGATACCCACTGATTATATAATTTAGGTAAATCTCTGTGAGACTGGATGATCTTTGAATAGAAATCACAGAATAATGTCTCAGATGTAGGTCTTACACAAAGACGTTCCTGTAATTCTTTATCTCCACCATGAGTTACCCATGCAACTTCTGGTGCAAATCCTTCAACATGGTCTTCTTCTTTCTTTAAAAGGCTTTCTGGAATAAACATTGGCATTGCAACATTTTCCACACCTGTTTCTTTAAATTTAGCGTCTAAAACTTTCTGGATATTCTCCCAGATCGCATATCCATTCGGACGTAAGATCATACATCCACGAACGCTTGAATAATCTGCTAATTCTGCTTTCTTAACAACATCTGTATACCACTGTGCAAAATCATCTTCCATCGCAGTGATCGCTTCTACTAATTTCTTATCTTTTGCCATTGCAAAATGTCTCCTTTTCTATGGTTATATACACAGTTTTTGTGTACAATGATACTAAGAATAATATTACTGTAAAATGTCGGATTTTTCAAGGGGTGACGTTTTATTTAACTACACAAAAAGGAGTTTTTTATGGCAAATGAAAACAAGATGGGGTATCTTCCCATCAAAAAGCTGATATTGCAGATGTCCCTTCCTCCGATGTGCTCCATGTTTCTGCAATATTCTTACAACCTTGTTGACAGCATGTTCGTGGCTAATATCAATGAAAATGCACTTGCGGCAGTTTCTCTTTCCTTCCCGATCACAACCCTTATGATCTCCCTGTCCATCTGGATTGGGGTCGGTATCAACGTTTTGATCGCAGGTTATCTTGGAGAGAAAGAACAAGACCTTGCTGACTGTGCAACAACACTTGGATTGCTGGTAGCCTTGATCGTCGGTATCTGTATCAATATCCTTGCACTATTGATCATGAAGCCGTACTTTTCAGCATTCACAAACAATCCAGCTATTTTTGACTATGCGATGCAGTATATGTCCGTCTGTACTTTTATGCAGGTTCCAAACATGGTACATATCGCCATCCAAAAGGTCTTTCAGGGTACTGGAAATATGATCACTCCTATGTGGTTTCAGATCGCAGGAGTTATCTTTAACTTTGTTTTCGATCCATTACTGATCTTTGGAATTGGACCATTCCCTAAGATGGGAATCCGTGGTGCTGCACTGGCTACTGTCCTT
>OIXS01001592.1_pt1 | contig 10978 bp, 8 predicted proteins | sample 1587841 | NCBI WGS metagenome assembly OIXS01 (sample SAMN03283254) | human gut metagenome | biome: human-associated habitat; material: feces | host: Homo sapiens | place: USA | collected 2013
GGCCGGCATCATGGTCGGTATGTGCGGCGAGGCCGCTGCCGATCCGCTGCTCGAGCCGCTGCTGATCAGCTGGGGCCTGGAGGAGTTCTCGATGAGTGCTCCGTCGATCCTGCGCGCCCGTAAGACCATCAGCCAGTGGACCAAGGCCGAGTGCGACGAGCTCGCCGAGAAGGCGCTCGCCTGCAACACCGCCGCCGAGGTCAAGGCACTGCTCGAGTCCGCAGCTCGCTAATTTGGTATCAGAGGTAACCGCGTGGTTGGAATGGGCCGGCCACGCGGCCCTCACATATACAGGGGGTACTGTAAATGTTCTACACGCTAACCGCTAACCCGGCTGTCGACATGACGGTTTCGAGCTCTCCGCTCGAGCCCGACGAGAACGTCCGCACCGGTTCGGCCAGCTACACGGCTAACGGCAAGGGCCTCGACGTGTCCTTCGCCTTTAAGAAGATGGGCGTCGACACCGTCGCGCTCGGCTTCTTCGCTGGCTTCACGGGCAAGTTCATCGTCGAGGAGGTCATGAACCTGGGTTGCCTCTGCCGCCCGGTCTGGACCGACGGTATCACGCGCATTAACACCTACGTCAACGATGGCCAGCACGAGTACGGCATCCTGAACCCCGGCGCCCCGATCACGCCGCAGCACCAGGAGGAGCTCTACAACATCCTGGACACCGCGGGCGATCTCGAGTGCCTGATCGTCTCCGGCTCCGTGCCTCCCAAAGCTACGCCCGACTTCCTGGCTCAGGTCATGGAGCACGCTCAGGCTCGTGGCGCTGACGTCGTCCTGGACCTGTCCTCCGATAAGCTCAAGGAGCTCGCTCACAAGAAGCCGCTGCTCATCAAGCCGAACCATCACGAGATGAAGGCCATCTTCGGCGTGCCGGTCGACACCGACGACGAGGTTCGTGTCGCCATGAAGATGGCTCACGACGCTGGCGTTCAGAACGTGCTGCTCACCCGTGGTAGCCGCGGCGACGCTTACTTCTCCAACGGCGAGGACATCTGGTACGCCAAGCGTGAGTTCAACATCAAGCTGGTCTCTTCCGTCTGCGCCGGCGACTGCACCCTCGCTGCGTTCCTGCACAAGTGGTACAGGGATCGCGACAACGTCGAGGAGGCCATGAAGCTCGCTATGGCCACCGGCGCCAACGTTGCCGAGTCCGTCGGCATTGGTGACTTCGGTCACGTCGACGAGTACAGCAAGCGCGTTGCTGTCCGCAAGCTCGATCGTCAGTAATCGAAACGCGACATATTCGTGCGCATGCGGCGCCCCGGTTTCGGCCGGGGCGCCTTTTTTGTTCCGCCATGGGGGAGAGGTGTCCTGCCGTACTTCATCGCTTCCACACCGTTCACCGAGTTGTCCTAGCCTTTTACCGATGCGTGGAATATACTTTCATTAACACGTTGCTTCGTGAAAGGAACATTCATGATTTACACGCTCACTGCTAATCCCGCCATTGATTACAACATCGCCTGCGACGGCCTTACTGCCAATACCGTCACGCGTACCCGCAATGCCGTCTACACGCCCAACGGCAAAGGCCTCAACGTCTCGTTTACGCTTGACCACTATGGTGTCGACACCACGATCCTCGGTTTCTTCGCCGGCTTCTCGGGTGAGTTTATCGTTAAGGGCGCCGAGGCCCTGGGCGTGCCCGTCAAGCCCGTGTGGACCGACGGTATTACGCGCGTCAATGTGTTCCTCAACGCCGGTCCCGACACCGAGTACAACATGGTCAATGCCGGTGCCGCCATCAATGAGGCCAACGAGCAGGAGATGTTTGAACTTATCGATTCGCTCGATGACATGACCTGCCTGGTCATCAGCGGCTCGCTGCCTCCCAACACTTCCGAGGGCTTCTTGGCCGAGGTCCTGCGCCGTGTCAAGGCCAAGGGGGCCGAGTTCGTCCTCGACATCTCGAGCCATCAGCTGGCAGACCTCATTGCTCTGGAGCCACTGCTGATCAAGCCCAATGACGACGAGCTGCTTGACATCTTTGGCATCAAGGTGAGCGGTGGCGACGACGAGTCCGTCAAGGGCGCTATGGCCGAGCTGCACGCCAAGGGCGCCAAGAACGTGCTGCTGACCCTTGGTGGCGCCGGTGCGTACTTCTCCAACGGCGAGCATATCTGGTTTGCCAACCGCACCTTCGACGTCAAGCTGCTGTCGACGGTGTGCGCCGGCGATTCCTCGCTCGCTGCCTTCCTGTCCGTGTGGCACGACGCCCCCGAGCGCGTCGAGGACGCCCTGCGCCTTTCGATGGCCACTGGCGCCAACGTGGTCGAGTGCCCCGGTCTGGGTGATTTTGCCAAGGTGGACGAATATAAGAAGCACATCGAGGTTCGCCAGGTCTGCTAGTTCCGGCACCTTGTCTGAATAGTTTGATTATTTCGCATCCGTCTTAGACTAGGACGGATGCGTTTTTGTTTATCGGACTTGCGTGTGCAGTGGAGGCTGTTTCTTGCTAGACTTCTTGCAGACGCAATCGATAGCCAATTTGATAGTCGCAGGAGGCCATAGGCATGTGCAATGTTTCGCTCAACGGTACTCAACCGTCCGATGCGTCCCTGCGCGTCCTGCGCGCGCTTGAGGCGGCTGGTCTTGAGGCTTGGTACGTGGGCGGTTGGGTGCGCGACGCCCTGATGGGGTACCCCAGCCACGATGTTGATATGTGCTGTAGCGGCCTGTGGCAGGAGTCCAAAGCGGCGCTCGAGGCCGCCGGCATCGCGGTTGTGGAGTCGGGCATTAAATTTGGCGGAATCACGGCTATTTCCGATGGCGAGCGTATCGAGGTCACCACGTACCGTCTGGATGGCTTTTACACCGATGGTCGCCATCCCCAGAGTGTGGAGCGTGCCGCCTCGCTCGAGGACGATCTGGCGCGCCGCGACTTTACCGTCAATGCCATGGCCTGGCATCCCGAGCGCGGGCTTGTCGACCGCTACGACGGCCAGGGTGACTTGGAGCGCAAGCTGATTCGCGCTGTCGGCGATCCCAAGCGTCGCTTTAACGAGGACGCCCTGCGCATGCTGCGTGCGGTGCGCTTTGCCTGCCGTCTGGACTTTATGATTGAGCCCGAGACCAAGCGTGCGCTTGCCGAGTGCGCGCCGCTGCTCGAAGCCGTGGCGCGTGAGCGTGTGGGTATTGAGCTCGAAGGCATTCTTTCGACCGGTCATGGGGGAGACGCGATGCTCCGCTATCCCGAGCTCATCTGCGCCGCCGTGCCCGAGTTGGCAGCGGGTCGCGGGTTTGATCAGCGCAGTGTCTATCATGCGTTTAACGTCTACGTGCATATCGCCCGTGTGCTGACGGTGGCGGGGGAGCTCGCGCTGTGTGACGGCGTCGCGCCCTCGTCGAGCCTTATGTGGGCGGCGTTTTTGCACGATGTGTCCAAGCCCGAGTGCTTCACGGTCGATCACGCCGGCAGCGGACACTTCTACGGTCATCCCGAGCTCGGCGCCAAGAAGGCGCGCGTCATTATGGATCGCCTGGCCCTCTCGCACGACTTGGTGCGCGACGTGTGCCTGCTCATCAAATACCATGACAAGCCGCTGCGCCCCGAGCGCTCCTGCCTGCTCAATATGATGCGCGCGCTTTCGGGTGAGGGCGTCGACACGGCCCGCCTGATTGACGAGCTCATGGACCTTAAGCGTGCCGACACACTTGGCAAGGCCCCGTCGTGCTTCTATTATGTTGAGACGATTGAGGAGATGCGCGCGCTGGCGCACGAGCTGCTGAAGGCAGGGGAGCCCTATACGCTCAAGATGCTCGCCATCAACGGCGGCGACCTGATCCGTGCCGGAGTCAAGCCCGGGCCGGAACTGGGTCAGCTTCTCAACTCCGCCCTCGACGCCGTGATCGAAGACGATATTCCCAACGAGCGCGAAGCTCTTTTGGTTCATCTCAACTTGAATTAGCTACCAAGTTTACCTGCGTATTCCATAACCTGCCGACAATTTTTCGGCAATTTGGAATTTCTTCTTGCGCTGACGTTTTTTGTCCCGTAATATATTTCCTCACAGCACGGCAGTGCAGATGTCATGTGGCCCGTTCGTCTAGCGGTTTAGGACGCCGCCCTCTCAAGGCGGAGATCACCAGTTCGAATCTGGTACGGGCTACCACGCATCTGATACCCGGACTTCCTATGGAAGGCCGGGTTTTTTTATTTTCAAACAACCGTCTGCAATTCCCGTTTGAACCAGAGCTTTGCGTTCTGCCTATGGCCCTTACGGGTACAATATCCAAGATATTTTGACTGTTAGAAGGAGTCTCATGACGGAGTCCTCTCAGCATACGTCTAAGCCCCAGGTCGAGGTTGAGGCTTCGGGCGGAGATGACAATAAGAGCGCACGCCGCGGCGCCATCTTTATCGGCGTCGTGCTGGTAGGTTATATCGTCTATCTGGTGGTAACCGGGCAGATGGGGCAGTTCTGGGCCGCTATGTCGAGCGTCCAGGCGTCATGGCTCGTTGTCGCGTGTCTTTGCATGTTCATGTACCTGTTCTTTGGCATTGTGGCCTATGCGATCGCCGTCTGGCTCGATCCCAATTCGCCCGTCGGCATCCGCGACCTGATCTCGGTCGAGGCGAGTGGCATCTTCTTTGGTAACCTGACGCCCATGATGATGGGCTCCACCCCGGCTCAAATCTATCGCCTGACCAAGGCCGGCCAAAACGTGGGCGAGGCCGGCGCCACGCAATTCACGCGTTTTATCGTGTACCAGTTTGGCCTCGTTGCCTGGGGCGCTATCCTACTGCTTGCTCGCATGCCGTTTTTTGCCGAGCGCTATGGCGACATGACGTTGCTGTGCGTCTTTAGCTTTGGTGGGCACTGCTGCATCTTGCTGGGCATCTTCGCCGTCGCTCTCATGCCTAAGACCGTCACGCGCGTCGCCCATTGCATCATCAATTGGCTTGAGCGCATTGGTGTCTCGGCCACTAAGATCGAGGGATGGCGCACGTTTGTCGATGGCGAGATCTACTCCTTCTCCGAGAAGTTCAAGCTTTCAGCCGGACATTTTTCTTCCATGCTGCTCACGGTGGTCATCACCATGCTGCAACTCGCGTTTTTCTATCTGGTGCCGTATTTCCTGATGCTTGCCTTTGGCCACCACGAGGTCGACTTTTTCTCGGTCATGGCCGCGAGCGCCTTTGTCCAGCTGCTGAGCTCTGCGGTCCCCCTGCCCGGTGGAACTGGTGGCGCTGAGGGCGGCTTTGCATTGTTCTTGGGTCATTTCTTTGGGTCGGCTTCGACCGCCGGCTATCTGCTGTGGCGCCTCATTACGTTTATTGCGCCGACCATTTTGGCTGCGCCCCTGCTGGGACTTAAGAGCGCCCACAACGAGAGCATCCATGCGCGCTGGGATCGTGTGATGCGCAAGCTCGGCCGCACGCCTCAGACGCCCTCTGCGCCCACTATGCCGCACCCCACGAATGCTGTTACCGTTGATCCCAAGAAGCGCGCTCAGAAGGCTTCTGGGACCGCTAAGCCGGCTCATAAAGCCTATGTGCGCCAGACAGGCGATGGTATTCGTGTATCTCCGTCGGCACTCAATAAGAAGAAGCATCCCAAGTCGCAGTAGGGCAGTCGTGCGTTCTTCATGATGCGGGGCATATTTGTGCTGTATGGGGGATAATCCTCTTACGTAGATTATCTCTCATCTGTTGATGAATGCTTGCATATCGAAGGGACACGCCCATGGCAACCAGCAAACCGCGTCTTGATCGTCGCATCATTCGCAGCCGTAATGCCATCCTTTCGGCTTTCGAGCGCCTGCTCATGGAAAAGCCGCTGGCAGACATTACGGTGAGTGCCATCGCGCGCGAGGCCAATGTCGACCGCAAGACCTTTTACGTTCACTTTGGTACGGTTGACGGCCTGCTCGATGCCATTGCCGTCGATGTGGTGGAGATGATTGTCGACTCGGTCGAGAAAACGCTTGCTTCTATGGACGGTGACACCAGCGAGCGCGCTCTTGGCGCGGCGGCGACCTTCTTTAAAACCGTTAATGAGGCACTGTGCAACAACTTAGTGCTCAATCGTCAGCTGATCGAGAATATTCCGCTCGATGATTTCATGGCTCGTCTTCGTGCGCCGCTCGAACATGAGATTGCCGAGCGCGATCTGCTGCCCCAAGGTCTCAAGGACGAGATGTTCGACTACTATCTGGCGTTTTTGCTGTCGGGTATTATCGGTATCTATCGCACGTGGGCACTGTCTGACGGCTCGGTTCCTATCGAGCGCGTCTCTGAGGTCGCCAACGATCTGACTCTCAATGGTCTGTCGAGTCTGGAATCTCGCTTGGATTAGGCCTAGTTGGGCTCGTCGGCGTGGAAATCCCTGTTCACGAGGTTCTCCGGCGCCTTGGAGACCTCGCCGGTGTAGGAGCTGTAGCCTGAGGATCCTTAAAAGAAAGTCCGGTTTATTCTTCCCACTCCAAATGGGAATCCTCCGATGCGCCTTCGCATACTCGCATGACCTCGATACCATGCGAGCGTGCGAACTCGACGAGCTCTGCGTTGCGGGCGTTTATGGTGCCGAAGGCGGAGGGGCACACGATAAGGCGCGCGCAGTGGACGAGGAGCTCTTTGGCGCGGGCTATGGTTTTATCCCCGATCGGCTCGAAGGCGCGCTCGGCCACGCATTCCGTCGCCAGGTCGCGCGCGAGCTCGCAGTCGATGTCCCCTTCGTGCAGAACGCCCGCGTAGAACGCCTTGCCCTGTCGGATGAGCTGGCGAAACACAGCCGACCCCGTACCTGCGCCAGCGATGACGAACGTGTGCGCATCGCCGTGTGGGCGCCCAATTTCCACGCTGCCGAAGCGCTCGTTGAAGGTGCCATGTTTAAGGCCGTAGAGCTCGCCAATCGTCTCGCGCGTGAATATGTCCTCGGGTGCGCCGGCGCGGAAGACCCGGCCGTCCTTCACGCAAATCACCTTGTCGGCGCTTTTCTGCGCGAGCTCGAGTTCGTGGATGGACATGATGATAGCCACATTCCGCGATTTCGCAAGGTGGCGAAGTATTCGCAGCAGGTCGATCTGGTAGCGGATATCGAGATACGACGTGGGCTCGTCGAGCACGAGCACGCGCGGATCCTGCGCGATGGCGCGTGCGAGCATGACGCGCTGGCGTTGCCCGTCGCTTATCTGCATGAAGTCGCGCTCGGCGAGCTCTTCCACATGTGCGGTTTTCATGGCCTCGTCGACCCGACTATGGTCGTCGGGCGAGAGTGTGCCCATTCGCCCGGTGTAGGGATGCCTTCCCGCCTCTACGATATCGCGGCAGGTGAGGAGCTCGGTCCGGGGGCGATCTGTCAGCATAACGGCAAGGTTCCTTGCGAACTCCGCCGTCTTCCATCGGGAAATCTCCCGCCCGTCGAGCTCGACCGCGCCGGCAAGCGGTGCCAGATGGCGTGTGATGGTTTTCAAGATGGTCGACTTGCCCGAGCCGTTCGGCCCGATGAGCGCCACGACGTCGCCCGCGCGAACCTCCAGATCGACGCCTTCGACTACGACCTTCTTGTCGTAGCCCGCCGACAGGTCGCTTATGCGGAAAAGCGGCGCTCCGTCAGCCTGCGTTTCGACCGGGGTTTCGAGGTTCGACTCCGCTCGAAGGAGGCGTTCCGCACGCAGTTCCGCACGAGCCGAAAGTGTCTTCTGGCGCTTTCGTGCGAGCTCAGGACTGTCTAAGCATGGAATGTCCCCTCCGAGCGTTTTGGGCCGCGGCACGAATTCCCCCATCTACCTCACCCGCTTCTTCAGCATGAGCGCGATAACCACCGGCGCGCCGAAGATGGCAGTGACGGCGCTGATGGAAAGCTCGACGGGAGAGAACAGCGTGCGCGCGATCAAATCGCAACCCGCGCAGAAGATGGCGCCTCCCAAGAAGCACGCAGGAATCACGCGGATGGGCTTCGACGACTTCAGCGCCGACTTCACGAGATGCGGAACCGCGATGCCTACGAACGACACCGGACCAGCGAACGCGGTCACGCAGGCGGAGAGCATGCTCGCTAGAAGGACGAGCACCACGCGGAAGCGTGCGACGTTCACGCCGACGCTTTTCGCGTAGGCTTCTCCCAGCTGGAAGGCGGAAAGGGGCTTCGATATCGCGAATACGCATGCGCTCACGGTGATCACCACGACCGCGATGACCGCGATGTCGTCCCAGCTCGAACCCGAGAAGCTACCCAAAGACCAGTTGTGCAGGTTCACGATGGACTGGTCGTCGGCGAAGGCAATGAGAAAGTTCGTCGCCGCCGAGCAGATGTATCCCACCATGACGCCCGCCACGATGAGCATGGCCATGGAACTTATGCGCCGTGCGATGAGGAGCACGAAGCCGATGGTGATAAGCGATCCCAGAAACGCTGCGGCCACCATGGCCGGCGAGGACATGGCCTGGTTCGCGCCCAGAAGCACGATCATCGTAAGCGCGACGACGAACTTTGCGCCCGAGGAGACGCCCAAGATGAACGGGTCGGCGATGGGGTTGTTGAAAAACGTCTGCAGCAGGAACCCGGAGAGCGAAAGTGCCCCGCCGAGAAGCACGGCTGAAAGCACGCGCGGCAGGCGAATCTCCCAGATGACTTGGCTGTCCATGGAATTGGCCGCGCCGCCCGAAAGGATGCCGGGGATGTGGTCTGCGGGCACGAGCACGCTCCCGATGCACAGGTTGGCCCCGACGAGCACGATGAGGACAACAGCGAGCAGCGCCGTCACGACGCGACACCGCGCGGCGCGCCCCGATTCGTCGTATGTCATGGAAAGCCGGCTTCTCATGACGCTAGCCAAGCTTCCTCAGATAATGGAAGTCGCTCGCGTCATCGCCGGTGAACGCCCCGTGCAGCTCGTCGATAATGTCGGCGGTAGAAGTCATCTGCTGGTACATGTCGGCGCTTGTGACCCAGACGTTGCCGTTCTTTACAGCTTTGAACTGCGACAATAGCGCGTTTTTGCCTACGAAGTCTTTCAAGGTGGCAACCGATTCGTCGATGGTGCCGTTGTAGACGATGATGTCGGCATCCTTCGCCGTCGCGTAGAAGCGCTCCATTTCGAGCGTTACTGACGAACCTGACGTCGACGCCGTCTGCGCGTCATCGAGCGCGTAGCTGCCGCCTGCAAGTTCGATCATCTGCGCCACGTAGTCGCCCGCCCGCCGTGTGACGGCGGCCCCGTTCGAGTTAATGTAGAAATACGCCACGGTTTTACCTGACGACGCGAGCCTCGACGTTTGCTCGACGCGGGCCTTCTGCTCGTTGAACAGGTGCGCGGCCTCGTCTTCCTTGTCGAACAGGACGCCGAAAAGCTTAATCCACTCGACGCGCCCGAGTGCTTCGGGCTCGCTCGACGACTGTTCGGTGAGCACGACGAGCCCGAGCTTCTGCAGCTTTTCCTTCACATCGGGCGTGTGGTTGATCATGGTGTTCTCGATGGCGAGCGTGCAGCCCGAGGCCGATATTCGCTCGTAGTCGGGCGCGCTGTACTTGCCGCCGTAGGCGATCGCCCCACTTTCGAGCGCGCTTTTGAAGCCCCCGACCGAGCAATCGTCGGCCTTCGTGCCCGACATGATGATATTGTCGTTCGCATCGAGCGCGTCGACCAGGCACATCGTCGCCGACGACACGAGGTACACCTTGTCGGCGGGGCGCCTTATGACCGCGATGTCGGAGCTCAACCCATCAGGTACCTTCGCATCCTGCGGCACCACGAGGAAGCGCTCCCCGTTCGAAACGCAGATAAGCCGCAAGCCGCCTTCGAACTCGTCGACAGTGAAGTGCTTGGCGTATTCTAGCTGAAGCGTCCCCGTCGGCTCCCAGCCGCAGCCCAAATCGGCGTTGTGGAAGTCGGCCGCGGCGCTTGAAGCCGTTCCCGCAGGGGAGTCGCCGCTTGCATCGTCGCCCGTTTTCTTCTTCATGGTGGATGAGTCGAAGTGGATCGTGTAGTCGATGGTGTGCGGCGTCGACATGGCAACGGTCTCGGCCGACACGGCGATGTCCTCGTCGAGCGTGACGGGTATCTCGAACGTGGAGTTGCCGCCGTCGTTTACGGGCGCGTAGTCTACGCCGTCGACGGTCATCTTGTCGTAGTTCGAACTCGACCAGGTGATGGTCGCGGTGTAGGTGTCGCCATCCTTCACAATTGTGGTGGGTGAGGCGATGCTTGCGCGCCCTGACCCGCCGGAGAGCGAGACGCTCACAGTGTATTCCTGAGAGCCTGCCGTGCCACCGGTCGCGTTCGGGCTCGCACTGCACCCCGCGAAAGGAAGCGCGAGCAGGGCGACGAGTACGCAGGCGATCGCGCGCGCCGTGATGCTGTGGCGCTTCCTGTTTTCCCCCTTGGGAAGAATCGACCGCATGGCGTTACTTCAGTGCGTCGGCGCGCAGATCGACGCCGGCGGATTCGAATACGAGCGTGCGGTCGTACCACCGCTCCCTTTTAATGCTCCACGCGGCGCAGGCGGTGTCCTCGTCGAGCGCATCAACGGGCACGTCGTAGGTGTACTTGCCTTCCGCGTTTTCCACATAGGGGATGAAGTCGGCCTCGCTCGCGGCGGCAGCCTCGTCGCCCGTGCCCATGAAGAGCTTGCCGTAGCCCGTGCCGGAAAGCGTCATCACGCAGTGCATGGAGCCGTTTTCCACGATGAGCTGGGCGTCCACAATCCTGAACATGCTCGAGCTGGAATCTACGGTGATCGGATAGGTGCCGTCGGCCACCTTGTCGGCGGTGATGGGGGCAGAGCTTGCGCCCTCGGGCGCATCGGCCGCCTGTTCGGTCTTTTCCTGGGAATCGGCATCGCTTGCCTTTGCGCTGTCGCTTGAATTTCCGGCGCAGCCGGCGAGCGAGAACGCGAAAAGCGCCGCCGACAGGGCGAAGGCGAGGGTTTTCTTCAACATGGAGGGGGTTCCTTTCAATCGCTTCGACCGCCTGCGCCGTGCGGTGGGCGGGCGGGATGCGAATGCAACGGGCATGCGCCGTC
>OIXS01001611.1_pt1 | contig 10884 bp, 10 predicted proteins | sample 1587841 | NCBI WGS metagenome assembly OIXS01 (sample SAMN03283254) | human gut metagenome | biome: human-associated habitat; material: feces | host: Homo sapiens | place: USA | collected 2013
CTGTTTGCGTGGGTAGGGAAGGTTGTGATCGGCGGTGTAGTCAATGCGGTAGTGGATACCGGCGTGCGCCTATTGACCGGGCAAGAGGTATCCCTGAAGACGATAGGCAGTTCGTTTGTAGAGGGCTGTGTAGCGTCGGCAGCGGGAAGCGCGGCTACAAAGCTCGTAGGAAAAGCAGTTGGGGCCGTAAAAAATACGAAAACAGCAACCAAAGTATCCCAATATATCAGTAAAGGGACCAATGCAGTTAAAAACTCTTCTTCAAAAATCATACAAAAAGTAAAGGATGTAAAACTAAGAAGAGAAATAGATGTAAAATTCACCACAAAAGTGACGGGAGCATCACGTACAGCTCATAGAAATAATGCTAACAAAGCTATATATGCCAAAATGCAAAAAAGCGCTAAATTTAGGGCAAAAATGGATGCACTTACAGGATATGACACAATGGCTTATATGAAGAGTGGAAAAGGAAAGGCATTGTTGAATCCATCTAAGAACTTAGTTTGGCATCATAATTATAGGAAGCCAAAAATGCAGCTTATATCAAAAGCTCAGCATACAGCAAGTAAATACCAACGAATTTTACATCTAGGAGGAAAAGGCGGATTTTACAACTGGGTTCATGGAATATTCAATAAGAGGTGAATTGGAAAGTGAAAAGTGAACAAGATATTTTGTATAGAATATTTGCAAATTTAGCTATTTCACAAAGAAGCATTTGTGAATGTCCTGAGTTTCCTAGGAGAGAGAGAAAGGTGGTAGCAAACAAGGTAATTGCTTGGTTGGAAAAAGAACAAGGTATTTTAGAGGCTATGGATGAAGACGAAAAAGCCATGATTTATAAGAGAGTTGGTAATAGAGATAGAATAGTACAACAAGCACATTGGTGTTGGGAATCAGAAGAATGCTTACTATGGGCTATTGGCTTGGTTGACCAAATAGAAATTCCATATTACTCAAAAAATACTAGGGATTTATTTGCAGAAATAGATCGGAATACAAATTTGAAGCCGATAGTCCATAATCCAGTCGCAATGATTGACAAATACATGAGATGTGATGGCACGATAGATTTAATTCTTTCTAAAGCTAAACTAAGAACGAGGAAAGAAATAGAAGATGAAAGAAATATAGCAATGATTTGGTTTTGGAGAGCAATTGAAGGAAAAAATGTGGTGTTTAAAAGAGAGCCTTTTCAAACCATTGTTAATAGGGCTTTTGATGATCCGGAAATATTCGAAACGGTGAAAAATATTTCAGTTTCAGAAGACGGAATGGATTTGTTGGTAGGAAAGAAAAAGAAATTTATTTCACTGGATGATGAAAGCATAAAATATGCTGCAGCCTGTGCAGGATGGCGACAAAAAGCACTTGAATGGATTCTAAATGATGAAAGCTGGGAAAATACAACCCCTGATAACTGATGAAATACGCACAAATAGGATGTTTGTAAACAAAGGAGCTTATCAGAGCTCCTTTGTTTTTAGTATAATAATATAACAAGTAAGAGCCACTGATGCAGTGATAGATACAGGGGTACGGTTGCTGACGGGGCAGGAAGTGTCCCTGAAGACGATAGGCAGTTCGTTTGTAGAGGGCTGCGTAGCTTCGGCAGCGGGAAGCGCAGCTGCAAAGCTCGTAGGAAAAGCAGTTGGGGCTGTAAAAAATACGAAAACAGCAGCGAAGATAGCGAGTGCAACCTCCAAGGTAAAAGATAAGACATCGAGTATAGTAGGACGGGTAACTGACAAAATAAAGAACCTGCGAAGTTCGAGCAAAGCGGCGCAAGTAGCTTGCTTTGTTGCGGGGACGTTGGTGCTGTCCGAAGACGGATATGCGGCGATTGAAACGATAGAACCAGGAGATAAGGTGTTTGCAGGGAACCCGGAAACAGGGCAGGCGGGCTATAAAGAAGTCGTACGGACGTTTGTAAGTGAAAAGGATGAGGTAGTGCACGTCAAAGTAGGGGGAGAAACCATTACTTCGACGACAGAGCATCCCTTCTATGTACCGGAAAAAGGATGGACGGCTGCAATCGATTTGCGGGCGGGCGACATCCTGGTGATGAGCAACGGCGAATACGTTGTTGTGGAGCAAGTACAACATGAATTGCTGGAATCTCCCGTACGTGTTTACAATTTTGAGGTAGAGGATTTCCATACCTATTTTGTAGGCGATTCGAGCGTATTAGTGCACAATACGTGTAGTTTGAAAACAGGTAATGTCAAAAACAAAGTTACTTATAACAGTCGCCGTGCCGCATTTAGAGATACAAAACGAAAGATGGGTATACCGGTTAGCCAACAACCAATTAAGACGAGCAAAGCAACAAATAAATTGGGGAAAAGAATCCCCGGAAGAGACTACATATATTCGGGAGGGAAAGTTATTAGAAATCATACAGCAGGTCATCAAGAGTTCGGCATGGGAGCGCACTTCAATGCGGTAATAAGCAATATAAAGACACATATATTTTATTGGACAGGGAGGAAGTAGTTTGGGCTGGGAGATTGAGCAAGAAATAGATATAAACCTTGTAGAGACACATAAATTTTTCCCATTTAACACTACAATAAATGATCCAAAGATATGTGGATACATAGTGCGTTTTAAGGGAGATGGATATTTCAGTGCATACGAGGAGATAAATGAACAAGCACTCACAATGTGTACTGATATAGTTGAAAATTTAGCATCAAAAAAAGAGGTGGTGCTTTTTTCGGGTATTTGGTATGAAAATGATAGTAGAATAAATCGCTATAAAAAACTATGGAAGCATAAAAAGAATTATGATCAGTTTTGTCGTCTACCCGAAATTGAATTAAAAAGGGATAATAAACTTGGATATTATGGTATGGCCAAGGTTCCAAGAGATAAAGTGAGACTGGCTATAAATGTGGCAGTAGAGAACGCGTTTTCCGACATACTGGTAATTATGAAAGATATGTCGGAGGTGAACATCCAAGAACTGGTTGATAGTGTTGGTATTTCAGATTGTGCAACTTTTGATTTATCAAAAATAGTAGAATGTGTTTGTAGTAAAGGAGGATTCGTATTTTATCCGGCGGACTATGAGACAGAGCAAGAATATATTGTCTTTTTCCATAAGATGATGTATGAGATGATAAAAAGTTTGCAGAAGGCCACTCAAGGAGAGAATTCATCAATTGGTTAAATCAAACAGATAAAAAAGGAGCCTTTAAGGCTCCTTTTATTTTAGTATAATGAGTGTGTAAGGACTACATCGCGATACTGATGTCTAAGAAAAGAACATTAGGAGACATAACATGGTTCATAGGACATGAACCAGACGAATTAAAAGAGAGAAAGATATGAGAAGAAAAGCAGAGATAAGACAGCAGTTAAAAAAGAAAAGGTAAACTCACAGAAACGTTGAAATAATGATAAGGGAAATAAGAAACCAATTGGGGAGTCGGAGGATATCTTTTATACAAAGGGATCAAATGGCTTTTAATTGGAACGGGGAACGTATGGGCCGTTGCGTTACCATGAGGAAGGGAGAAAGGAATGAGCAATCTAAGCGAAAAAAATTTAGAGAAACTTCGAAGGATACAGGAGATAGCAGAAGCAGATGAACTGGATGAGAAAGAATTTAAATTTCTATTGAAATGCGCGGTAGACAGAGTGATTTGCGTCAAAACAGAAGCGATAGAAGCGCTGTATGATGTGGAAGACCCACGGGCGATGGAGGTATTGTTGACGCTCGTAAATGACAAGGATGATTTGGTAAGGACATGTGCATGTGAGTCGCTTGGGAATTACGATGATGAGAAAGTAATAGAGGAGATGAAGAAAAAGGCAATAGAAGACGAAAGTGATATGGTAAGGGGATATGCAATTACGGCATTGGGAGATATCGGAGTTGCATACCCGGAACACAAAAGAGAATTTATCAAATTTATGGAGGAGAATCTTAAAAATGAATCGGAGGATTGGATAAAGATCTGTTATTATACGGAGTTATGTCGTTTAGGCCATTCAAACTATCTGATAAACTTATTAAGCGGTTTACAGAACACTAACTATTTAGTAAGAAGTGCAACAATAAACTCTTTGTATCCCGTGTTCAATAAGGATAATTATGAAATGATTCGACAACAATGCGAAGCTGTGCTTGTAAATGAACAGGAAAGAGCGGTAAAGATGGAAATGCAGGAACTGTTGGATACAATGGAACGGGAATTGAGCTAGAAAAGAGAGCCTGCAAAGGCTCTTTTTGCGGTACAATAGGGCTGTATAGGATCTCCGTTTAGCAGGATACGGTAAGCGGAGACCCGTACAGCCCGTGGACGCAGAACCTGTACACGTATACCTCCAACAACCCGACAAACTATACAGACCCAACAGGGCATTGGCTGTGTGAAGTGTTGGCGGGATTTGTTAACGGATTGGTAAAGGGTGTAGGAAAAGTCATTTCCAATATATCGACGGGTAGACCGTGGTATGAGCATACATTGGGAGCGGCAGCAGGCGGTTTTGTAGAGGGCGCAATATATATACGTACCTTTAAGCCGGCTGCGGCGAGCTACGCGGGTGCGGCGACGGAAAGCATTTTGAATGAGGCAGAGGACTACTTATTTCAAAGAAAAGAACTGAATTGGGACAACGTAGCAAAGTCTATCTGGGGAGCAGCGAAAAACACGGCGGTGGAAGGAACGGCTGGATATATCTTGGGAGAAACAAGGATGGGAAAAGACATCTATACCGAGATACATAAGGGGACATTTAAGCCCCAAAGCATTAAGTCGTATTTCTTTGGCGCGTATGGCATAAAGACAACGGCAAACCAAATCCACAGCAACATATTGTCCACAACGCTGGATACAACCAGAGCAAAATTCATGAGCTACGCAGAAAAGCTGCTAACGGCAGCATCCACAAAGCGCACGGAAGGAAAACCAACAAAAGGCGCGGTGCAGGCTGTGACGCAAACAAATGGTGGTATGGTGCATACGCAGCCGGTTGTCCAGGGCGGATTGATATCGGCATTCAGCGGGCTGGCAGTCCTTATCAAAGGATATGCAAAAAGTATAGGCAGATGAGCGGGAATGGAGAGAAGAAATGGAAAACAAAAAGAGCATAAAGGAACGCTGGAAGGAATTTCTATCCAGCACTGCCTGCATATATGTCATCATAGGATGTACATTTTATGGATTGATTGTAGGGTTTCCTTCCCTAGCGTATGTAAGTTATACGCAGGGATCTTCGTGGTGGTGGGCATTGAACTTTTTTGTCCCTGGATTTATCGTAGTTGGATTGCTGCTTGTTGCCAGGCCGAAACAAAAGCCGATGAAGCCGGAGCGGTTTACCACGGTGATGGCGAATGCGGAGGAGGTCACAGCACAGGTCAAGGCGTGGATGGAAGCAGAGCGGTTTAACGAGATGCATACGGAGCAGGAAGGGGAGGTCACGGTATTTTGGGGGCAACGGTATCGGAGAGCGAGCTATACGCTGGTGGAATATGTGGCGGTGCTGAGCTATGCAGGTGCGTACAGTGAAGAGGTAGAAATGGCGATTTTAGAGGGGATCTTTCAAAAGGTATTGGAGCATACCAAGCGAGGGCCACGGGTAAACCTGCAGATCATATCCATCAACTGCATCAAAAACAGGCAATCAGCGCTGACAAAGGTGTTGTATAGGCCGGCGGCAGGGTCGATGGATTTAATGGTGCACTGCGGGTATGTAGAGCAGGAACAGAGCTTCCGGATCCAGGCAATCGACACGATGCTGATCAACAATACAGGGGTGCTGAGGAAGATGAGAAAGCGGATACTAGCGATGTTTGAAGGGAAGCTGACGCCTGTAGAGGAGAAACAAAAGGAGCCTAAATAGGCTCCTTTTTATATTTGTTTACGTTCTACAAACCAGCGCGGGTTTTCGTAAAACAGGTACGTTTCTTTTCCTCGAATACGGCAGGTGTACCGTATCCCTTGTCCTCCTGCCTTTAAGCTGGCAGCGGGACGCACATCCAGGATTCGATCTATATCAAAGATTCGCCCATCTTCCCATTGCACAGAGCGCGGCATCATTTGACCTGTTTCATCAAACAAAACCTCTACCGATACATAGGTTTTTATCTTGTTTTGATACAACGCCAATCACCTTTCTTTACGATACACCATGAGCAAAATACCCTACCGGGTGGATGGTATGGTCGTCTTTTGGATTGACCAGGCCAATGGCAGGGTCTGTCAACAAAACACCGCGTTTGATGACTTCATATCCAAATCTAGACCGTAAATGATCCATGGCTTGTTCCAATCTTTGCTTTTTGTATCGTTGCTGTTCATCCAAAAAAACGGAGATTTGTTCCGGCTCTGTATCCGAAACCAATTCACATCCGCGCACGCCCAAGCTGCGAACGGATCTTTGCCAATCGTAATGACGACAAAAGAGCGCCATTGCGGCATCTGCAATTTCACCGGACAGGTTACTGGAACGGGATAACCGCTGTTGCCGGCTGAACCATCCCAGCCCTGTATCCCGGATGGAGATCTGCACGGTTTGGCAGCGAAATCCATGGCTGCGCAGCCTGGCAGCCACCGATTCCGACAGCATATACAAGGTGAGCTTAACGTCCTCTTCGTTTTCCAAATCATGCGGCGCTGTTATGCTGTTGCCGATGCTCTGGATGGGAACGATGGAATCGGCAGATTGCACGGGAGATTTGTCCCATCCGTTGGCAAAGGTGTGTAGATACAGCCCCCATTTTTTCAGCCAGGCATGCAGCAAATCCGGCGGTGTGTTGGCAATGCCGCCGACCGTCGTAATACCATACCGCGCCAGCTTTTTGCCGGTGGCAGACCCAACATACAAAAGGTCGGAAGCAGGCAGCGGCCATACCAGGGATCGGTAGTTTTCCGGAGTAATCAGCGTAACAGCATCCGGTTTTTGGTAGTCGCTGCCCAGTTTGGCAAAGATTTTGTTCCAGGAGACGCCGATGGAAACGGTAAGCCCGATCTCCTCTTTCACGCGGCGGCGCAGTTCTTCCGCAATGATGCGTCCCTGTTCCAAGGTCATACCGGGTTGAGTGAGATCCAACCAGGCTTCGTCTAGGCCAAAGGATTCTACATGAGGCGTATATTGCAGATAGATGTTTCGCACCAACTGGGAAAACTTCATATACAGAGGAAAGTTGGGAGGAACCACGACCAACCCCGGTGCTTTTTGCCGTGCTTGCCAAATGGCGTCGCCTGTTTTTATACCGCATTGCTTGGCCAGCTGGTTTTTGGCAAGCACGATGCCATGACGCAGCTCCTGATGGCCGCATACGGCAACGGGCTTATGACGAATATCCAGTTGGTGCAGACATTCCACCGACGCATAGAACGCATTGAGGTCAGAATGAAGAATGACACGCAAAAAATCACCCCAAAATAAGAACATTTGTTCCTATATTCTACGGGAAAATCATGCATTTTAGCACTGGGAATAGTTGGAAAGATGCATCTCTATCGGCCAAAATTCCTATGTAGAACGGATGTCTGTGCGTATAGAACGGAGAAATTTGCATTTGCCGCTTAATATTCTTACGGTATAATTCAAATAGGAAACCTGTATCTTACGACAATAACGCTATGGTCGATACCATAGCACAAAGCCTTGAAGAAAGCGGGTATATAGGTAGAAATATCTGTACAATGGGGATAAAAGTCATTGTGTTAAAAAGAGCAGAGATTTGCCACTTTTGCAAGGTGCAAAAGTGTATAGCGAAATAGAAAGATTTGCAGAGAAAGGGCGGCGAAAACCATGTATAACCCTCAACTGGAGACCTTTATCCGGGCAGCGGATGCGGGGAGCTTTAACAAGGCAGCGGAAGAAAGTTATATTACGCCCACTGCGGTGATCAAGCAGATCAATTTGCTGGAAAGCTCCTTGGGCGTAAAACTATTTGAGCGCAGCCATCGCGGTTTAACGCTGACAAATGCTGGACGTTCCCTGTATCAGGATGCAAAGTATATCATTCAGTATTGCCGGGATTCCGTGACACGGGCGAAAAACGCCATGCAGGAAGATGGAAGCATAATCCGCATCGGCTCATCGCCGACCACGCCTGCTCAGCTTCTCATGGAGCTATGGTCGAGGATACAAACTTTGTGTCCGGATATTAAATTTCAAATCGTTCCCTTTGAAAATACCCCGGAAAATGCGAGGGAGATCCTTGCCAATTTAGGGAAAAATATAGATGTAATCGGCGGCATTTTTGACGATACAATGCTGGATCTTCGTTCGTGCGCCGGATTGGAGCTGTCAAGAGAACCATTCTGTTGCGCTGTGTCCATCCATCATCGGCTGGCGGCAAAAGACAAATTGAAACTCTCTGATCTATATGGCGAGAATCTGCTGCTGATGCACAGAGGATGGAGCCACTATGTAGACCAGCTTCGGGATGATTTATGGCAGCACCACCATCAAATCCATATCGTGGATTTTGATTTTTATAGTATGGATGTGTTCAATCGATGCGAGAACACGAACGATGTATTGCTTGCAATTCCCGGATGGGCCCATGTGCATCCGCTGTTAAAGGTAATCCCGGTGGAATGGAATCATAGCATTCCATATGGGCTGCTCCATGCGCCGGAGCCTACGCCGACGGTGCAGCGGTTCCTGGATGCGGCAAAAGCGGTTAACCATGGTTTGTATTGATGCCATATAGATATAACCTTAAGATATAAACTAATGAACAAAACGAGACTTCTGAAAAGGTCTCGTTTTTTTTATAATCGGGACAGCAACGGGGATATAGGTGATGAAATGAAATGGTTTACAAGGATCAGCACTTTTCTCTGCGCCGCGCTTTTGCTTACGGGATGTTCTGGCCCATCGATGAACACGGTGATAAGCGCCACAGAAGCGGGAGAAGCGGAAATGACGGCATATGACCGGGATACACCCATCCAGGAGGTGTTGAGCGATCCTTCCTTTGGAGAGTATGCGCGCTTGCTTTTTCCAATAGAAGAAGGCTATTACAGTGGCGATACGTTGGGCACCCTTCGCTTGGTTTGGTACAACAACATCGACCCAGATAAAACGGTGGAAATCGTCAATTCGTTGAAAGTGCGTGTCAATGCGGGCCAAACCATTTTTTATGATATTTATACGGAAGAGGAAAAGACACAAGATCCGGACAAGCGGAATACGGGCCTATTCTTTTTCAAAGGAACCCCTGGTGCAAAGTTTGCTGAGTGCAACGCAGGCGGTGGGTTTGCATATGTTGGCGCCATGCAGGATAGTTTTCCCCACGCTTTGGAGCTTTCCAAATTGGGCTATAACGCGTTTGCTCTCATTTATCGTCCCAGCGCACAGGATGCTTGCCAAGATTTGGCCAGAGCCATTGACTTTATTTTTGAGCATGCCGAAGAACTGGAAGTGGATACCTCCAACTATTCCCTCTGGGGCGGCTCTGCCGGCGGCCGGATGGCCGCATGGGTAGCGTCTTATGGAACAGCAGCTTTTGGCGGCAATGATCTGCCTCGGCCCGCAGCGGTGATCATGCAATATACAGGATATAGCGAATATAGTGAGCTTGACCCACCCACGTTTGCCTGTGTAGGGGAAAACGATGGCATTGCCTCTTGGCAGCAGATGAAGCGCCGGTTGGAAGTGCTGGACAGCATGGGCATTGATACGGAATTTCATTCGTATCCAGGGCTACAGCATGGTTTTGGCCTTGGAACGGGTACCGTGGCAGAAGGATGGTTGAATGATGCGGTTTCCTTTTGGGAACGACAAATGAATAAGACAGAGATAGTGGAAAATGCTGGCAGATAAATGCCATGGCCTGAGGATCATCGATACAGTTGCTCTGCAAAAAGCAATCAATGGAGGACGACTATGAACAATTTTCTTTATCAGAATAAAACCAAAGTATTCTTTGGCAAAGGAGGCGTGGAAGAATACCTGGGTTGTATCTTAAAAGAATATGGGGATACCGTTATGCTGGCCTATGGAGGCGGCTCTATCAAGCAAAATGGTGTATATGACGAGGTAATGAAAATTTTGGACACCGCACATAAGCGTGTGGTGGAATTTCCCGGCATAATGCCAAACCCCACCTATACAAAAGTGCAGGAGGGAGCCAAGCTAGCACGGGAGAATGATGTGGATCTTATTCTTGCAGTTGGGGGCGGATCTGTATCCGACTGCTGTAAGATTGTGTCTGCACAGGCAAAGCTGGAAGAGGATATTTGGGAGTTGGAAACCACCAAGCATACATATCCTTCAAAATTCATTCCTTTGGGAACCATTGTGACTGTGTTTGGTACTGGCTCTGAAATGAATAACGGGGCTGTTATTACCCATGAAACCAAAAAAATCAAGACGGGTATATGGGGCGCGCAGGCAGAGTTTGCATTCCTTGACCCTATATACTCCATGTCCGTTCCGATAAAACAGGTGGTTTCTGGCGCCTTTGATACGCTAAGCCATGCGATGGAAACCTACTTTGGCAAGCCGGAGCAGAACAATCTCTCCGATGATATAAATGAAGCGGTCATGCGCAGCGTGATCCACAATATCCGAAAGCTGCTGGCTGCCCCCGAAAGCTACAACGCGCGAAGCGAGTTGGCTTGGGCCTCCGCCATGGCAGAGAATGGCATTTTGAAAATCGGAAAAATCACAGATTTTCAAGCGCACCAGATAGAACATCAGCTTGGCGCATACACCAACTGCAATCATGGGGCGGGTTTGGCAGTGATCCATCCGGCGCTCTACCGCTACATTTATAAATCCGGAGTGCCTCGTTTTGCACGATTTGCCAGAACGGTGTGGAACATTGAAAAAGACAGCGATGAGGAGGCCGCGTTGGCTGGCATTGATGCAATGACAGCATTTATCAAAGAGATCGGGCTGCCGACC
>OIXS01001612.1_pt1 | contig 10878 bp, 12 predicted proteins | sample 1587841 | NCBI WGS metagenome assembly OIXS01 (sample SAMN03283254) | human gut metagenome | biome: human-associated habitat; material: feces | host: Homo sapiens | place: USA | collected 2013
AAGACGCCGCACCGGCGCATTTTCAGCATATCGGGTTCGACTCCCGGCAGCTTAAGCCGAAACGTGCGTTTTGAAACACGTTTTCACATTAGCGAACAATATTATATATTAAAAAGAATGGGCTTGTCAACCAAAAAATAATAAATCTTGTAATTATTAAAATTATATATTATAATAACACTATATTTAGTGGTCTTCTTTGCGCTTTACAACAAGAGTGCAAAAAGAGCGCGAAGCATATCAACAAGATAAAGGTGGTTTTCTTTATGATCGGAATAATCGGCGCTATGGATATAGAGATAGAGGCCGTGCAGAAAAGAATAGAAGATCCCGTTTTTGAGGATATTGCCGGCTGTGCGTTTGCCTGCGGGCATATTGACGGCGTTATGGTCGCCGCGGCGCGCTGTAACCCGGGAAAGGTAAACGCGGCGCTCTGCGCACAGATCATGATAGACCGCTTTTCCGCGGATCAGATCATCAATGTGGGCGTGGGCTGCTCGCTCTCCCCCCAGGTCGCCATAAAAAATATCGTTGTTGCAAGCGACGTCTGCCAGTATGATATAGATATGACGGCAATCGGCGAGCCGCGCGGTTTTATTGACGGGCTCAATATGATAAAGATACCCACGGACCCCGATATTTCCGAGCGCCTTGCAAGAATAGCGATAAACTCCGGCGAAAAGATACATCGCGGCACCGTTGCAAGCGGAGATATCTTTATAGCCTCTAAAGAGCTGAAAGAAAAGATCGTAAGCGAATTTTCCGCCATATGCGGCGAAATGGAGGGCGGTGCGATCGCCCATGTTGCCGCGGCGAACGGCATTCCCTTTGCCGTGCTCCGTTCCATAAGCGACGGGGGAGACGACGAAGCCTCTATGGATTACCCCACCTTCAAAAAAACAGCCGCGGAAAAATCCGCGGCGATCATTCTGAAATATATTGAGGGGGAAAAGGCTCAGCTTGCATTTAATCCGTAATAAAGCTGGTCATAATATACTCCTCCGCCTCTTCAATAAGCCGGTGGAGCACATTGCCGTCCATGGAATCAATACCCGTTCTGGATTTATCCTCAATAAAGGCAAAGCGTGAATCCAGCACGGCTATGGCGGCGCTCGCAAGCTCATGGCCAAGGTTATAATCCAGCCTGAACATATCGCTCGGCAGCGCACCTGCCTTTGCAAGCGTCAGCGCGCCGCGATAGATGCACAGCATATAATAATCGTGAAGATACTTAACAAAAGAATTGTCCTTGGAAGAGGCTACCGCCATGTCTATAAGCACCTTTGTTGCCTGCGTCAGTGTGGCAAGCTCGGAATCATCGCCGTCCTCGCCGGCAATGCGGGAAAGATAATCCTCGTCAAGCCCGTAGCGGCTTTTGGAGATGCCGAGCAGGTAATCGGTGGTAACGCCGTAATACTCGCTGCATTTGATAACAAAATCAAGCCCGCACTCGCGTATGCCTTTTTCATAATGGCTCAAAAGCGCCTGGCTGATACCAAGATCCGCCGCCGCCTTTTTCTGGCTGGAGCCGCGCTCTTTTCTGAGCTGAGATAATATTGCGGCAAATTTAGATTTTTTGCCGGAAAATGATTTACTGCTTTCTGCCATAAAAAATTACCCTTTAACAATCAAAAATATTTATTTTCGCACGTTTTTAATGTATATGTTATCGCATGTTATACCGTCAGTAATTATACCGCTTGTAATTCTGTTTGTAAAGGGCAAAATCATTTTGTAAACAATTTGTAATAATTCGTGCTGTTACGGCATATTCCCTGCAAAATCACAGTCAAAAGGGGTGTTGAAAAATGAAAACTTTTACGATATATCTGTTTCGCCACGGAATCACAAAAGGTAATATAAACGCACAGTATATTGGGCGTACGGATTATCCGCTTACTATGGATAGTATATCGCAGCTCAAAAGCATAAAGGTAAAATACCATTATCCGCAGGTGGAGGCGGTGTTCACCTCCCCGCTGAAAAGATGCACCGAATCGGCGGACATCATGTTCCCGAAAAACAATCCCATCGTAATAAACGACTTTGTTGAATACAGCTTCGGCGAATTTGAGGAGCGCACGGCAAAGGAGCTTGAGAACAACGAGGATTTCACGAACTGGCTCAGGGGCGATATGAACGCGCGCCCGCCGTTCGGGGAAAGCAACGCGGAATTTATGCACCGCGTCTGCGCCGCTTTTGAAAAGGTGGTGGACGGGCTGATCAAAACGCAGACCGAGACCAGCGCAATCGTCGGCCACGCCGGCGTGCTTATGACGATCCTTGCCTGCTACGGTCTGCCGGAAGCGCAAATGGCGCACTGGCAGATGGATCCCGGTTACGGCTTCAAGCTGCGCGTTACGCCGTCGCTCTGGATGCGGGCAAATAAAATAGAGGTTGCGGATACGGCGCCGGTTGCCACTCGTGAGAAATAACTGCGCGCTTCTTGCCAAACAACCCCTCAGGCAGCAAAGCTGCCAGCTCCCCTTGCACAGGGGAGCCTATAACGGGAGCCTAATGAAGGGAGCCTAATGTAGGAATGTGAAATCACTTGGGCTGATAGGTCATGCCGCAGGCATGGAAAAGCTTTTTTAATTCGTTTTCATTGAGGTCACGGTAATCGCCGATCTTGAGCATTCCCAGCTTAACGCCTGCTATGGCAATACGCCTGAGGCGGATAACCTCCAAGCCGAAATGCTCCAGCATCTTTCTGATCTCTCTGTTTTTACCCTCATGGATCTTGAATTCAAGCACGGTTCTTTGCGTTTCTTCAACAAGGGTGACTACCTCACACGGCGCCGTTTTGCCGGAATCAATCTCCACGCCCTCGCGCAGTGCCTGCAAAACTTCGTCCTCCACCTTGCCGCGAACGGTTACGCGGTAGGTCTTTGTGATCTCATAAGACGGATGTGTAAGAGCGTTTGCAAGGGCGCCGTCATTCGTCATGAGGAGCAGCCCCTCGGAATCCCGATCCAGCCTGCCTACGGGATAGACGCGCTCTTTCACACCGTCCAGCAGATCCATAACGGTCTTTCTGCCGAGTTCATCTGAAACTGTGGTAACAAACCCGCGCGGCTTATTGAGCATGATATAGCGCGGGCTCTCCTGCCTGCCTATCCTTTTGCCGCGCAGCGTAACGATATCCTTTTTCGGATTGATCTTTGTTCCGAGGGCGGCAACGTGGCCGTTGACCTTTACCCTGCCCTCTTCTATAAGCTGTTCGCATTTGCGCCGGGAAGCAACGCCGCATTCCGCCATAAATTTTTGAAGTCTTACGTCATTTTGATTCGGCATAATGATATTCCGCATTTTCCTGCGCCGTAATATCGGCAACAAAAATTTCCTTTTCTTTATATTTTATAACGGCTTTTCCGAGCTTATCGCCCGCAGACACGGGGCAATAAACAAACGGAAAAGCGTAAAGCTCTACGGTTACAAGATTTTTATTAAGCACGTGCAGTTCTGCAGAGTAGGCACAGTTTATCTCATTCTTTGTGCCGCCGACGGCAGGAACGGCAATCGTATCCGTAAACGTGCAGGATTCATACTTTACAAAGCACTCTTCATAAAGCTTTTTATGATCGTTCCAGTCATCCGGCGCGCCGAGCGTTACGCAAACAAGCGTATTGCCGTTTCGCTGCGCGGTTGAAACAAGGCATCTGCCGGCTTTATCGGTAAAGCCTGTTTTCCCGCCCGTACAGCCCTCCAGCTCCTGCAAAAGGCGATTATGATTATATATCATCTGCTTTTCGCCGTTTATGGTAACTTCATAAGACGACATTGCAAAGATCTCTGAAAAATCGCTGTTTTTAACGGCGTAAGCGGTGAGGAGCGCCATATCGCGCGCGGTGGAATGGTGATCTCCTTCGTCCAGCCCTGACGGCGTAACGAAATAGGAAGCCTCCATGCCAAGGCTCCTTGCCTTTTCATTCATAAGGGCAGAAAAATCCTCAAGACTGCCGGCAAGGAAGATCGCCGCTGCATTGGCTGCGTCATTCCCGGAGGGCAGGAGCATACCGGCAACAAGGTCATAGAGCGTGATCTGATCTCCCTCACGCAGACCGAGCAAAGAGCCGTGCGTATTGACCATATCCCAGGTTACGGTAACGGTCTCAGAGAGTCTGCCGCTCTCGCACGCTATGATCGACGATAGTATTTTTGTAGTTGAGGCTATGGAGCGCTGTTCGTCTGCATTTTTCTGATAAAGGACCTCATATGTATCCGCGTCCATAACGATGGCGCTCGCCGCCGAAATCTGAGCAGAACAGGCAGATAGATCCGGTATCAATGCAAATATGAACAAAGCGCAAAAAACAAATGATAGTTTCCGCAACAAAATGAATCACCCGCTAATTATATGCAGGTGATCGATTTATTATATTTATTTTTCCGATGCAGCTTCCTCAGCAGGCTTATCCGAATCCTTTGCTTTAAGAAGCTGTGAAAGCTGGTCTACCAGCTCAGGGATCATGGCGATCGCGCGGTCTGCAGAAGAAGTATAGTTATTGATCTGCATCATTCTTACCTTTTCGCCCTGAATAACGATGAAAGCGACCGGGGAAATGGTGATTCCGCCGCCGCCGCCACCGCCGAACAGCTCAGCATTCTGCTTGGAGGGGAGATCCGTGCCACCGCTTGTAAAGCCGTAGGACACCTTGGAAACGGGGATCAAAGTGGTATCGCCTGTTTTAATAGGCTCGCCGATGATGGTTGAAACATCAACCATCTCACGCATTTTCTGGAGCGTGTTTTCCATAATTTTGTTTACGGGTGTTTCTTTCATAGCGCTTTTCTCCTTAAAAGAAATTATTTATTTTTAATTAAATTTACAACAAATATTTTGCCGGCGGTAAGCACAACGCGAAGCAGCAGACCTACGCTGACCGAGCCGATGAACTGCAAGCCGTATTCATTGCGCGGGGCGATGAAATCCGGCATGATGAGATCATCGTAATTATCCACTTTCATGCCGCCGAGCACAGCGCCCTTAAACGGGTAATAAAAGGCGCAGACTCTGCCGTACGCGCGGGCGATCTCATCTGCATCGCCGCCGCCGACTATTATTTTAACATAAAAGGAATAAATATGAAAGCCTTTCATTAAAGTTCTTACGGCGCCGGACGCCGTTTCAAGCATATTGGAAACCAGCGACAGGATACCCACGATACCCTCTGTATCCCAAAGATTTTTGAGGTAATTCGGCTTTTTTTCCTTTTGCGCGGCGCTGCCCTTGCCGCTTTTCTTCGTATCAGCATTTTCGGGGGCTTCGGCAGGCGCTTCAGCGGGCGCCGAACCGGCGGCATGTACTTTTTCCTCCGCAGCCGGCAGACTCTGCTCTTTCTGCTTATCCGCAGCGGCAGGCTTTTTCTTTTTGCCCTTTTGCGCTTTCACCTGCTCTGCCTTATTTTTGGGAAAAAGGATAAAATCAAGTATTTTGGTTAACTCGATCTCCTTTTCTATCCACAAAATGCTGATCTTGGTTTGCCATTTATTCGTATATGTTATCGTAAAAGTTGCCGAAACGGAAAGAACAGCGGCTAAAAGGATAACGATAACCGCTATGATGATCACTGCTGTCATTATTCGCCCTCTTCCTGCGTTTCGCCGATTTCTTCTACTATTGTATCATTTTTATCCGCGTCAAACAAGGTGGTTTGGCCATTTTCTTTATTTTCTTCTTCATGTTGAGGCAGATCGGGCAGATCGTCAAGACTCGAAAGCGAAAAGCAGCGCAAAAATCTGTCTGTTGTGCCGTAAACAAGCGGCCTGCCGGGAAGATCAAGCCTGCCCTTTTCCTCTATAAGCCCCTTTTGCACAAGGTTTGAGATAGAACCGGAGCAATCGACGCCCCTGATCTGCTCTATAAAGCTTTTCGTAACGGTTTTGTTATAAGCTATGATAGCCAAGACTTCAAACGCCGCCTGCGAAAGGGGCGTATTCTTTTTTATCTCAAGCAGCTTGCGAACATCGTCTGCATACTCTTCACGGGTACAGAGCTGGTATTTGCCGTCTATCCTGATAAGCCTCAGCCCGCTTTCTCTCTCTGCATAAATATCTTCCAGGCGGGAGAGCATTTTGGTTACGCTTTCCACATCAAGCTCCAGCACATCGGCAAGCCTTGAAGCCTCTACGGGATCTCCGCAGGCGAAAAGCATGGCTTCCAGCCGTGCAAGCACGTTATTCTGTTTATCCATCGCTCTCCACCTCGCTAACGATCTTTACATCGGGATTATCCATAGAGCCGTCAAGCGTGATCTGCTTCGTTTTTGCAAGTTCAAGCACGGCAAGGAACGTAGCAACGATATCGCTTTTTGACTGCGCGTCGCTGAACAGCTTTAAAAATTTGACTCTGCCGCGCTTTTTGAGCTTGCCCATAACAGAGCTTATTTTTGTTGCAACATTTACAAATTTTCTTGCAACGATCTGCCTGAACGAATCCACCGGCGGCGGCAGCTTGCGCTGTGCTCTGCCTGCTGCCGAGATATAGGCGTTCAAAAGCTCCTCGCCCTCGTGAAACCGCTCGTAATCATAATTTACATAGCCCTCCTGCGGCTCACGCACGAAACGGTTAAAGCCGTCCGTCTGCTCGCTGAGCTTTTTAGCCATCAGTTTGCAGTCGCGGTATTCGATAAGCTCGCCCGTAAGTTCCTTTTTAAGCTGCTCCGCCTCTTCATGACGCGGCAGGAGCGACACCGTTTTTATGTATATGAGCCTTGCCGCCATTTCAAGAAAATCGCCGGCGATCTCAAAATCCGCATCCTCCATCCGGCGCACGTAATCAAGATACTGATTGACAAGTTCAACGATGGGTATATCGTTGATATTCAGTTTATGCTTTGAAATAAGGTGTAAAAGAAGATCCATAGGGCCTTCAAACACCTCTAATTTGTAATTTATCTGCTGCATACTACCTCTTTAACCGAAGATGAGATTCGGAATGAAGAATATAAAGTTTGAAAATATTCTGTTCAGAAAAGCGAGCGGGATATTGAGAATGCCTGTGAACAGGAGAATCATAAGCGCGATCATGATATAGCGCTCATAGCGGAAATACTTTTCATAAAGCCTGTCCGGCAGGATCACTGCAAGCACACGTGAGCCGTCCAACGGAGGGATCGGCAACAGATTGAAAACGGCAAGCGAAATGTTGATGCCGGCTGTTAGGGAAATAAGCGACGCAAGGATGCTTACGACCGCAACGCCGCCGAAAAAGTGATCCAGAGCGGCGGAAATAAACGCGGCAATGAAAGCCATAACAAGATTTGAAACAGGCCCGGCGAGCGCCGTAAGCGCTACGCCTTTTCTGTAATCCTTGAACTTAAGCGGATTGATCGGCACCGGTTTTGCATAGCCTATGCCGAAAAGGAAGATCATGATCGTGCCGATGGGATCAAGATGCGCAATGGGGTTGAACGACAGCCTGCCGAGTTTTTTGGCAGTATCATCCCCAAGCTTATATGCGGCAAGGCCGTGGCAAAGCTCGTGGACAGGCAGGCAAAGAAAGACAACGATAGCCCTTGCGATCACCATGTATACAACGACTGCAAAATTGCCGCTTAATATCTCACTGATTATTGAACTCATAAAAAATCACCGTTATTTCCGGGCTGTAGCGATACGTTCGTTACCGTACATATCGCGCTTGACCGTAATATTTTTATAACCGTATTCCTCCAGCAGAGAGGACACTGCTACGCCCTGATCTTCGCCGATCTCGAACAGCAACCAGCCTTCCGGTTTTAAAAAGGCTTTCCATTTTTTTATAATGCACCTGTAAAAATCAAGTCCGTCAGTACCGCCGTCAAGCGCTTCTTTCGGCTCATACTGCACCTCACGCTGGAGCGACTGTATATCGTCTGAACGGATATACGGCGGATTTGAAACAAGAATATCAATACTGTTTTCCGTGATATTAAAAGCAGAAACAGCAAATACATCACCCAAGACGGGATGAACGTTGTTCACGCCTTCCGAATTCTTTAAAAGATACGGCATTGCGTCTGCGCTTTTTTCCACACAGCAGACCTTTGCCGCAGGTACCGCTTTTGCAATGCTGATGCCTATACAGCCGCTGCCGGCGCAAAGATCGTAAACGAGCGGCGACGGGAGCGCTTTTGCCCTCTCAACGGCAAACTGCGTAAGTTCTTCGGTTTCGGGGCGAGGGATCAGCACACCCTTGCCGACAGAAAATTCCGATTCATAGAAATCCCATTTACCAAGCACGTACTGAAGCGGCTCGCCGCTTTTGAGCCGCCACAGGGCATCTGCAACCGGCTTTAGCATAACCGTATCTTCCCTATGGGCTTCATATTCGCTGTTTTTGATACCGGCTATGCTGCATACGATGCAAAGCGCCTTGAATTCCGCCTCATCAACGCCGTTTGCGCTTAGAAAATAAACACAGTAGTTAAAAGCGTCTTTCAGCGTCACTTTATTTCATCATCCTCCGGGTTATCCGTAATGACCGCTTTTATTGCGGCGATACCTACTTCAAGAATATCGTCCGTAGGCTCTTTGGTGGTGAGGCGCTGCATCCAAAGCCCCGGGGCGGAAACGATTTTTACGAAAAGATTATCATGCCTGCCGGCATATCTGATAAACTCGTAGCAAACACCCATAATGATGGGCAAAAACGCAAGCTTAAGAACAAGCCATAAAACTCTGACAGCGGCGATCTCGGGAAAGATCTTAGCAACGATCGTATAAACGATGATACTGAAGATCAGCACAACAAAGATAAACGACGTGCCGCATCTTGGATGAAAGCGCGTGCACTTTTTGGCGTTTTCAACCGTCAGATCAAGCCCCGCCTCATAGCAGGCGATCGACTTATGCTCCGCGCCGTGATACATAAAGAGCCTTTTGATATCTTTCATTCGGCTCACAGCGGCAATATATATTACAAAGATCAATATCTTCATAACGCCCTCTATAAGGCCCTGATAATCTGTTATGGCGCCGCCGGACCACTCGTTAGCCTTATTAAAAACGAGAACGGGCAGATAGAAAAACAAAAGGAACGCCAGAACAACTCCGAGTATTGAGCCAATGGTAGCCACGAAGCTTACAAGCTTTTCTCCGAATTTATCATTGAGCCAGCGTTCAAACTTGCTCATATCCTGTTCTTCAAAATCCTCCATACCGGAGACCTCGGCAGAATACATCAGCGTTTTATAGCCCATGACCATGGATTCAACGAATCCCACTATACCGCGGATAATGGGAATATTGAAAAATTTATTTTTATTGCGCAGGAGCTTGATCGTGTGATATTCCGTCAATATCTCGCCGTCCGGTTTTCTGACGGCTGTTGCCATACCGCGCGGCCCCTGCATCATAACGCCTTCTATCAGCGCCTGACCGCCGACAGAAGTTTTGTGCGTTTTTTTACTCATTTATCATTCACCTTTCAGAGTTATATCCTCATCCGCTATCTGCTGCTGATTGGCAGAAGCAATATCTATCTCCTGCTTAGTCGGCATACTGTCCACGGGAAGATAGATCGTTACCAGCGTACCTCTGCCCTCTTCGCTGTCTATTTCCAGCTTACCCTTGTGGAGATTTACGATTTCGTTGGTTACGGCAAGGCCTATACCCGAGCCTCTTACCGAAACATTGGCTTTATAAAATTTATCAAACACATGGGGCAGATCCTCTTTGGATATTCCGCAGCCCTGGTCTGCAACAGAGATCTTTACGGCGGGCGCATCGTTGAGCTGTGCAAACTCCGCCTTAACGAATATCTTGCTTGGTGCGCGCGAGTATTTCAGCGCGTTATCAAGAATATTCATAAACACCTGCTTTAGCCTGTTCGGATCCGCATCAGCCGGGGCAGCGATCTCGGGAATGCTGTATCTCACTTCTATTCCCTCTCTCATAGCCCTTTCGCAGAACGTGAACACGGTCTCACCCAGCTCCGCAAAGATGTCCGTCTTTACAAGCCTGAGGATCATTCTGCCGCTTTGAAGGCGGCTGAAATCAAGCAGTTCCTCAACAAAGCCCTCCAGCCTTCCCGCTTCCTTAACGATGACCTGCAGACCTTTTACGGTAAGCTCGTCCTGCTGGATCTCTTTGCTGTAAAACAGCGTTTCCGCCCAGCCTTTTATAGAGGTGAGCGGCGTTCTCAGCTCGTGAGATATGGTTGAAATAAAATCGTTTTTCATTTTATCTGCGGTGGCGATCTCTGACGCCATGGAGTTGATAGAATCGCAGAGATTACCTATCTCATCGTCATACTTCTTTTCAATTCTTGAATCCAGCTTGCCGCCTGCTATCTTTTTGGTTGTTTCGGTGATTTCGCGTATCGGGATAATAATGGACCTGATAAAGAACAGGTTGGACAGCAGGATTATGGCAAAGATAAACAGAATGATGAAAAACAGGATGATGATAAGGGCGCTGATCTGCGCGTCTACTTCACCTATAGATGTCATAACACGAACGGCACCCACATTTGTGCCGCGGGAATTCTGAATGACGCGCGTGAACGCCATGATCTTATCGCCGTTTTCGGTTATTCTGCCAACATATTCGCCGGTGCCTTCATTACCCGACATAGCCGATTCATAATCCGGCATAATGCAGTCTTTAATGATAAAGCCGTTTGAGGAGGCGACCACTTCGCCATCGTTATTGATTACCCAAACGGTCGTTTTTTCTTTGTAGGGATAGCTGTCTATGAACTGAGCCGCAGAGGTCTCCAGCGACATACCCGAATCAAGATTTGCCGAAAAATATTCTGCCGAATTGGCCGACGCGCCGGATTCGATAATATTGCTTACGGAGCCGTAGTAATAATTTTTAATAAACACGCTTGCCGCAATGAATGCCGCAATCAGAAGGACAATAACAACCAGCAGTATATTGAGAAAATACCTT
>OIXS01001617.1_pt1 | contig 10870 bp, 10 predicted proteins | sample 1587841 | NCBI WGS metagenome assembly OIXS01 (sample SAMN03283254) | human gut metagenome | biome: human-associated habitat; material: feces | host: Homo sapiens | place: USA | collected 2013
TACAATACGAAATGAAAAAATCAGGAGGAAAGTAATGAAATATCAAAAGTATAAGAGATTTGAACCAATCAGTTTTAAAGAACGTACTTGGCCTGATAAACAGATTGAAAAAGCTCCAATATGGGTTTCTGTTGATTTACGTGATGGTAATCAAGCATTGATTACCCCTATGAAAATTGAAGAAAAAGTAGAGATGTTTCAACTCTTAGTTGATATGGGATTTAAAGAAATAGAAGTTGGTTTTCCTTCTTCTAGTCAAATTGAATATGATTTTTTAAGAATTTTGATTGATGAAAATTTAATTCCTGATGATGTGACTGTTCAAGTTCTAACTCAAGCACGTGAACATTTAATTAGAAAGACTTTTGAATCATTAAAAGGATTAAAGAGAGCAATCGTTCATGTTTATAATTCAACTTCAGTATTACAACGTGATGTCGTCTTTAATCGAAGTAAAGAAGAAATTAAACAGATTGCTGTTGACGGCGCAAAATTGCTTAAAAGGCTTGCTGACGAGACTGAAGGTAATTTTAGGTTTGAATACAGCCCGGAGAGCTTTACCGGAACTGAGCCTGAGTATGCTTTGGATGTCTGCAATGCTGTCATAGATGTTTGGCAGCCAACACCTGAAAAAAAGGTTATTATTAATCTTCCGGTTACCGTGCAGATGTCTCTGCCGCATGTTTATGCGAGTCAGATAGAATATATGAGCGATAATATGAATTGCCGTGAAAATGTGATTTTATCTCTGCATCCTCATAATGACAGAGGAACAGGTGTTGCTGATACAGAGCTTGGGCTGCTTGCCGGAGCTGACCGTGTTGAAGGAACAATTTTCGGCAATGGTGAGAGAACAGGTAATGTTGATATAGTAACATTAGCATTGAACATGTATACCCATGGCGTTGACCCGAAGCTTGATTTTTCAAATATGCCTGAAGTTGTCGAGACATATGAAAGATTAACAGGAATGAATGTTGACCCGAGACAACCGTATGGCGGAAAATTGGTTTTTGCTGCTTTTTCGGGCTCACATCAGGACGCAATAGCCAAAGGTATGAAATATAGAGAAGAAAAATGCGAAAACTGCTGGACTGTTCCGTATCTTCCTGTTGACCCTAAAGACCTGGGACGTGAATATGACGGCGATGTGATTCGTATAAACAGCCAGTCGGGCAAGGGCGGTTCCGCCTATGTGATGGAGCACAACTTCGGCTTCGATCTGCCCAAGGCCATGCATCCGGAGTTTGGCCACATCGTCCAGGTGGAGACCGACGCGGTGGGCAAGGAGATCACTCCCGAGCGCATCAACGAGCTGTTCCACCAGGAATATGTGGACGTCAAGGAGCCCTACAAGCTGCTTAAGCACGCCTTCCAGGAGAGCGTGGACAACGAGGGCCACTCCCACGTCACCTTCTGGGGCACCCTCCAGCACACCGATACTATCTTTAAGGTATCCGGCGAGGGCAACGGCCCCATCGACGCCTTCTTCAACGCCATCAAGGGCGAGAAGATGGCCCGCTTCTCCTTCCTGGACTACTCCTCCCACGCCATCACCGACGGTTCCGACTCCCAGGGCGTGGCCTATATCCTGCTGAAGGACCAGCGGGATGGGAAAGAGTATTGGGGCGTGGGCCTGTCTCACAACATCAACCTCGCTCCTCTCCGCGCCATTCTGTCCGCCATCAACCGCGCCAAGCGGAAATAAACACCTTTCTCTGCCCGGCCTGGAAATCTCCAGGCCGGGCTTTATATTCTCTTAGCGTCTGGTTTTTATCTCTGTTTTCCCGGAAACACCCCAATTCTGATCTATTTTCTTCCCGTTAGTATCTAGATAAGGAATCTTAACCTCCTCTTAATATCTCGAAAGCCCGTACATGATTGACTTTTCAACGCTTTACGGTATACTTAAGATAAGAAACACCATCAGAGGAGGCGTCTTCCCATGCCAAGAACCCCAGAAGCCCCGAAATCTGCTCCCAAGGCTCCGGCCCGGATGTCCAAGAAGGACCCCCTTACCCGGGAGCAGGTCCGGGACATCAACGCCTGGTGGCGTGCAGCCAACTACCTGTCCGCCTGCCAGCTCTACTTACTGGACAACCCCCTGCTCCGGGAGCCCCTGCGTCCCGAGCACCTGAAGCACTCCATTGTGGGCCACTGGGGCACCTGTCCGGGGCAGAACTTTATCTATACCCATCTCAATCGAGCCATTGTCAAGTATGATCTCGATATGATCTATATCTCCGGACCCGGTCATGGCGGCAATGCTATTGTCGCTCAGGACTACCTGGACGGCTCTTACAGTGAGATCTATCCCAACATCAGCCAGGATACGGAGGGGATGAAGAAGCTCTTCAAGCAGTTCTCTTTCCCCGGCGGCATCCCCAGTACCGCCTCCCCCGAGACCCCCGGCTCCATCAATGACGGAGGCGAACTGGGCTACTCTCTGGCCCACGCCTTCGGTGCGGTCATGGACAACCCCGACCTCATCGCTGCCTGCGTGGTGGGCGACGGTGAGGCAGAGACCGGTCCTCTGGCCACCTCCTGGCACTCCAACAAGTTTTTGAATCCCATCACCGACGGTGCCGTGCTGCCCATTCTCCACCTCAACGGCTTCAAGATCTCCAATCCCAGCGTATTCTCCCGTCTCACCCGGGAGGAGACCGAGATGTTCTTCAAAGGCTGCGGCTGGGAACCCCGCTTTGTGGAGGGGGACGATCCCAAGCAGATGCACCAGAAGATGGCCGCCGCCATGGACTGGGCGGTGCGTGAGATCCAGCGTATCCAGGAGTACGCCCGCAGCAGCGGCAGTGTGGAGCGTCCCCGCTGGCCCATGATCGTCTTCCGCTCCCCAAAGGGATGGACCGGTCCTGCCCAGGTGGACGGCAAACCCTCTGAGGGCAGCTGGCGTGCCCACCAGATCCCCATCCCCGTATGGGACGGCAAGCCTGGCCGCCTTGAGGAGCTGGAGGCGTGGCTGCGCAGCTATCATCCCGAGGAGCTCTTTGACGAGCACGGCGCTCTCATTCCTCGCCTGCAGGAGCTGGCCCCTAAGGGAGATCGGCGGATGGGAGCCAACCCCCACGCCAACGGCGGCCTGCTGCTGCGGGACCTGCGCACCCCCGATTTCCGTGAATACGGTGTGGCGGTGCCCCAGCCCGGCGCGGTGGAGGCTCAGGACACCCAGGTGCTGGGCGGCTACGTGCGGGATCTCATCAAACGCAATCTGAAATCCCGGAACTTCCGGGTCTTTGGCCCTGACGTCACCTCCTCCAACCAGCTTTCCGCCATGTTCCAGGCCACCGGCCGGCGCTGGACCGACCAGGACCAGGAGGATTTGAGCAACCATCTGGACCAGGACGGCCGGGTGATGGACTCCATGCTCTCCGAGCATATGTGCCAGGGCTGGCTGGAGGGCTATCTGCTCACCGGACGCCACGGCTTCTTCACCTGCTATGAGGCCTTTATCCGCATTGTGGACTCCATGGTGGCTCAGCACGCCAAGTGGCTGAAGGTGTGCCGTCAGCTCCCCTGGCGGCAGAAGATCGCCTCCCTCAACTACGTGCTCTCCTCCAACGTCTGGCAGCAGGACCACAACGGCTACACCCACCAGGACCCCGGCTTTCTGGACCACGTGGCCAACAAGAAAGCCGATGTGGTGCGCCTCTACCTGCCCCCCGATGCCAACTGTCTGCTCAGCTGCTTTGACCACTGCATCAAAAGCCGCAACTACATCAACGTCATTGTGGCTTCCAAGCATCCCCGTCCCCAGTGGCTCACCATGGACCAGGCGGTGAAGCACTGCACCCAGGGCATCGGCATCTGGCAGTGGGCCTCCAACGACCGGGGCGTAGAGCCCGACGTGATCATGGCCTGCTGCGGCGATACCCCCACGCTGGAGACTCTGGCGGCGGTGACCATTCTGCACCACTACCTGCCCCAGTTGAAGATCCGGGTAGTCAATGTGGTGGACCTGATGAAGCTCCAGCCCCACACCGAGCACCCCCACGGCCTCACCGACGAGGACTACGACGCCATCTTTACCAAGGACAAGCCCATCATCTTCGCCTTCCACGGCTATCCCACCCTGGTCCACGAGCTCACCTACCGCCGCCACAACAAGAATCTCCACGTGCGCGGCTATAAGGAAGAAGGCACCATCACCACTCCCTTCGACATGCGGGTCCAAAATGATATCGACCGCTTTGATCTGGTCATTGACACGGTGATGCGCCTGCCCCAGCTGGGCAACAGCGCCGCCTATCTCATCCAGGAGATGAAGGACAAGCTCATTGAGCACCACCAGTACATCACCACCCACGGCCAGGACATGCCCGAGATCCGCAACTGGGCCTGGAACGAGGGCAAGGGCATCTATCCGGATTAAACGAAATATTTCTCTCTGCTTGGAATATTTCCCTCCGACAGCGGTCATACTGGACATCGAGGTGATGTACCATGGACTACCGCGACATGTACGCCTTGTTCCGCCGCGAGCCGGAGGCCAAACGCTTCTTTGACGCTCTGCCTGACTATGTCCAGGACCAGCTGCGCATCCGGCCCAACGGGATCAAAAATCTGGAAGGTCTCAAGGATTATGCCCACCGCTGTCTGCACGGTGAGCGCGTTTAAGGAGGAATTGAACATGTCCAAGAAGGAGAAGAAGCCCCGCATGATCCCCGACGTTCCCGCCACCCCCATCCCCGGCGAGCCGGGCAAGAAGCGGAGCAACTTTGATCCCACCCCCAGATCTAAATCCTGATCAAACGCACAAACAGCGCCCCGGCGAATTTCGCCGGGGCGCTGTTTTATCCACTTAATTCGATCGCTTGCGAATCGATTCCTCTTATGATGGCGTTGGAATAGCGCTGTGTGGCATTGTTTTTCGCAAAACTCATGGTATACACACCCTGGTAGGTCAGCTCTCCCCCCTGCCACACGGTCAGACGGTAACTTGTATCTTCCCAGGAAAGACTGTTCCGCTCCAGCAGGGCCAGTCTCTGACCGTCCCAGTGGGCAAGCTGTTCTTTGCCTGAGTCATCCCACTGTTCATCCTCGGGCATCTGTAAGGCATGCGCCAAGGCATAATCCTCCCCATCCCAGGTGAGCAGAATCAGCTGATGATCGTTGAAGAAGAGCAGCATGTGGTCCTCCCCCTCCAGCGGATCGACCATATAGCCATTGCTGCCCATTTGACCCAGTTCCAGCCGCTGGAGCAGCTGCCGTCCATCGCTGCTGAGGACATTGAGATACCACGTTTCCCCTGCTACCGTGTACAGCAGCAGGTTTCCCTTTTCATTGGTAAAAAGGTTCACGGTCCGCTCTCCCTGGGGCACTTGATAGACGGTCTGTACCTGATCCATCTTCAGGTCCGCCCATCCGCTGGCCTCATTCTCAAGGAAAGGAACAAAGTACACTCCATATCCTCCCTGGATATGGCTCAGGTCCATCTGGACCATCCCATTCTTTGCCTCATCCTCCGAGACATGACTGTCCAGAATATAGTAGTATCCTCCATCGCCCTGAGCTACCGCTGTATTGAGTTCCAACCAGGATTGCGTATCACAGTATAACTCAATCACCTCGCCCATCTCATTGGTAGTGATGGTGTAGGTCACCTGAACTTGAGAAGGGATGGGGATGCTGAAAAAGCGTTGGAATGCCTCCTGCCCGTTCCGCCACTGGTCCTCAAGATCCTCGTCTCCATAATATCGAGTGTAGTAGTCCAGCACAATGGGATAGCAGGAATAATAATCTGCCACATGCACCGTCTTGGATTTGGTCTCATTGGGCCCCATGGTTTTGGCCAGATCAATGGCGGGTCTGGTCAGTATACCACCGTTCCCCCAGTCTTCTCTCTCCAGGTCGATTCCCATATCCGAGGACATGCCGCCGCCAAAAGAGGGCATGGATATCTCAGGCGGGTAATCATGAAATTCGTAGAAATTCAGAACTTTCTGCGAAAAACGAAATTCACTTATGGATTCCGCCGCATTTGCAGCAGGAAACTTGGTATCCCAGAACAGCTGATTAAACATCTGGTTGTGAACCGTAATGGTCAGCCCCTGGGCAGCGGCGGGATCCCCCTGCAGGGTAGTCTGGGTCACCTCCACCGCCTCGTTATCTTTGCTCACCCAAACGGACATCCCAGCCAGACCACCCACAGCCAGACAAATCAGCAGCAGGAACAGAAGAAAACTCTTTTTCATGGCTCCTCCTCTCCCGTCAGATCTTTCAGAGCCTGAACCACCCGGTCCGCTTTATAGCGGTAGGTCTCCTTGACAAAGTCCATCAGGGTCTTGCCCTGCTCCTCCAGCTCCAAGGTGGTCACGTCTCCCACCAGCTTGCCCTTTTGCAGCAGCAACGCCCGACCGATAAAATGCTCCACCTCCTCCAGCAGATGGGTGGAGAGCAGTACCGTTTCATTGGGCTCCAGAATTCCCAGCAGCACCTTATAAAAGTCCTCCCGGTTAAATACGTCGTTGCCCGCGAAGGGTTCATCCATCAGAATATAATCCGCTCCCTGGCTCAGGGCCAAAATTACTTCCAGCTGGTTTTTCTGCCCGGTGGAGAAAGAGCGGGCGGGTTTATGGGCAGGCAACTCAAAGAAATCCAGCAGCGCCCGGAACCGTTTGTCCCGGAAGTTTGGGAAATGCTCCTGATAAAACTGCCGGTGGCTCTCCGGACTGAGATTGGGAAAGAAGGAGTGCTCGCAGGTGGCAAAGGAGAGCCGGGTAATATTTTTCGGGGTGATGGGCTCTCCGTCCAGGGTGATGGTACCCTTATATGGAATAAAGCCAAAGACACACTTCATCAGGGTCGTTTTTCCTGCGCCATTCTCGCCAAACAATCCTACGATCTCACCCTGAGGGATCTTCAGGTCCACCCCGTCCAGAGCTGTCTTGCTTCCGTATTGCTTGATTACTTGCTTCAACTCCAACATAGCGCTCATCTCCCTATCAGCGCGCTCCAAAAGCGCATCCACTGTCCCGGCACCAGACAAGATGCCGGCGTACACTTCATATAGATCAGGTAACATACCGCTGTGGTCACTGCCGTCAGTACCAGGCATATCCCCACACCTATCAGCGGCAGCGTCCAGCACCGACGGGCATATTCTCTGGGGTCCGGCAGACGGCGCATGAGATAGATGCTCATGCTGCCCTGACGGTGGTAGGCCTGAAACCAAAATCCTTTTGCCACCAGCAAACCGATCAGTATCAGGAACCCTGCCGGCACAAACCGGAACACTTGGCCAAAGTCAGCCATCCGGGAGTCGAGAAGCAAAATCCGTTTTCCGTTCTTCGTCGTATACAGATCAGAAAGCGCCATGGCATATGCTCCCATATAAGCCACTACCGCCCAAAGTGCGGACAGAAACAGCCCCAGCATCAGGTTGACCCGCTCCCGCTCCACTGAAATTCCAAGGGGGATATGGGCTTTCAGCCAGCTCTCAAACTTGATTGTCCAGTCTCTCATAGGGCTCCCCCTCCCCATTATCCTCACTGTCCCACACAGTCATCCGGGCAACGGCCGCCGCTGCAAAGCAAAATGCCACAACAAAAAAGCCTGCGTCTCCGTCCAGGTTGGAAACTCCGGTTCCTCCAAATCCAGACCAAAAAAGGACTAAAATCAGGCCTATAGATGCCATGGGTGCTCGGCCAAGGCACCGCAGTCTTGCTCCGTTGGCAGCGCACAGACCCAGCGCCGCCATCATACATGCATTGGTGACCCATCGCGCCCAGCCAGCCAGAGGCAGCATACTAAAAAAGAACGGCGTGCGATAGATACTGAGAAGCACCGTCTGCTCCGTCACCTGCTCTGTCGGCAGGTGACGCCGGTACAGCAGACACATGACCAGAACCAAAGCAGCCTAGAAGGCCCACAGCAGCAAGAAGGACAGCGTACCGTACAGGCCATAAAGCAAGTTTCCTTGCCTGCGGCTGATTCCCAGACGGTCCAAGGTATAGTCTCTCCACTGTCCGGCTGTAAGGATCAAAATCAAGCTCAGCAGCACCAGAGCTGCAATCCAAACCCACTGTAAATGGGCCCTGTCTGCGATCTCATCAATGGGCAGGGAGTACATGGAATAGATCTCTTCTCCATTTTCTCCGATCCCCACCACCTCACTGAATTGTTTCTTCATTTTCGGGATAAACAACGCCAGTTCCACCACTGCCATCACCATAAACAGAGCCAATTCTTTATATAAGGTACTGCGGGCCATCAGGGATAAATAAGATCGACAGGCTCTCATAGTTCTCCTCCTTCCCGGTCCCACAGCCGGGCCACCAATTCCAGGGTCTCCTCTTTCGAGCTGCCCGTCTCCTTCAGAGCCGCTACCAGTACGGCGATTTCGCCTTCCAACAGCTTGGTCCGCACGTCCCGCACCTTCCTTTCGTCCAGCGTCAGCACACTTTTTGCTCCGGAGCGGGACTCCATCAGTTCCTCCTCCTCCAGCAGCCGGTAGGCCTTCTGCACCGTGTTGGGGTTGACCCCCAGCATGGCAGACAGGGTACGGCGGGAGGGCAGCTCCTCCTGGTCCCGGGCCGTTCCGGCCGCTATGGAGCGCTCTACAAAGCGCATGATCTGCAAATAGATGGGTACTCCCTCTTCCATGCGGAAGGAATCAAAGGCAAGCAAGGTCCTCCCTCCTTTCAACCGTATTATATGACTAATACACTTTCTAAGTGTATTATACAAGTAACACGCTTTACTGTCAATCTCTTTTGTGCGATTTTCCATCTTATCCTTGCACGTTTCTCCTCCTTTTTGTGGTTTTTCTCTTGTCACCTGGAATAAAACGCGGTATCTTTAAAGGGAACTAGAAACTGGAGGAATCACCATGGCGACCCTGAAAGAATTAGCTGACCGTACCGGCTGCTCTCCAGCGGCCATCTCCCGCATCCTCAACGCGGACCCCACCCTCTCTGTCAGCGAGGAGACCCGCCGCCGCGTTCTGGAAGAGGCCGGACGCTTGAATTACTCCGCCTCCAAGAGCCGACGGGGCCGGGCTCCCAAGCCGCTGATGCGCGTGGGACTGGCCGAAATGCTCTCCAGCTCCCGCCAGCTGGATGACCCCTATTTTCTCTACCTGGGCAACCACGTGCGCCAGGGCTGTCAGGAGCGGAAATATGCCTGTGTCCCCCTGGAGCACCGGGAGGGCGGTTTTCTCCTGCCTGAAGGCGAGACGGTGGACGGCATCGTGGCCATCGGCTACTTCCCGCCCGAACAGATCCAGGCTCTGGAGACCATTTCCAAACATCTGGTCTTTCTTGACTTCTCCCCGGACGAGATTCGCTATGACTCGGTGGAGCTGGGCTACGAGCTGGGTATCCGTCTGGCTCTGGAGGCCCTCACCGCTCTGGGCCACCGCCGCCTGGCCTTTGCAGGCCCTGCGGACCGGCCTTACGGCCAGCTGGGACCAGAGCCCCGGTACCAGGCTTTTCTCCAGCTCACCGCGCCTCAGCCCCAGCTGAGCTGCCAGGTGGTCTCCTGCCCCATGCAGGGCCGGGCCATCGAACCTAATCTCGCCGAGCTGCTCTCCCACCCCCAGGACCGTCCTACCGCCCTGCTGTGTGCCAACGAGGAGATCGCTCTGGCCGCTGTGCGCACGGCCGAACATCTGGGCCTGGACATTCCGGGGGATCTTTCGGTAGTCTCCTTCAATGACACGCCCCGTTCCGCTCTGGTGCGCCCCGCCCTCACCTCCGTATCCGTCCACACCCAGGAAATGGCTAACGCCGCCCTGCGTCTGCTGGCCGAACGGGTGCTTGGCAGTGTCCCTGCCCCCCGCACTTGGCCGCAAAAAGTGGTCGTCCCCCCCTCCCTCTCTCTGCGGGAGAGTACCGGTCCGTCTAACTGCTGAAATTCAACATGAATTCTTGTGCAAACTGCCAGATTGAATTTTTAGTAAAAAATAAATATACTAGGTACAACAAAAAATAAATGAGGTGACCACCATGCGAACTTGTGAATCTTTGCGTCGTTCCCTGTCCGCCGGAGAGTGTGACCAGACCCTTGCCAGCCTGTATGCCCTGGACGGCGCGGACAGCAGCCTGGCTGCCGCCCGTGCCCGCGCTCTGCGTGCGGTAGAGGAGTTCCAGTCTGCCTTCTCCCCCGCCGAAGATACCGCTGCCGCTCTGTTCAGCGGCCCCGGCCGCACCGAGATCGGCGGCAACCACACCGACCATCAGCACGGCCATGTGCTGTGCGGCAGCGTGGATCTGGACATGATCTGCTGCGCCGCTCCCAACGGCCTGAATGTCATCCGCATCATCTCCGAGGGCTACCCCGCCCTGGAGGTAGAACTGGACCAGCTGCTCCCCCGCCCGGAGGAGCGCAACACCTCCGCCGCTCTGGTGCGGGGCGTGGCGGCCAAGATCCAGGAGCTGGGCCACAAGGTGGGCGGCTTTGACGCCTGGGCCACCTCCAGCGTGCTGTCCGGTTCCGGCCTGTCCTCCTCCGCCGCCTACGAGGTGCTGGTGGGCAACATCGTCAACCACTTCTTCTGTGAGGGCGCCCTTACCCCCATTCAGATCGCCAAGATCGGCCAGTACGCCGAGAACGTCTACTTCGGCAAGCCCTGCGGCCTGATGGACCAGATGGGCTCCTCCGTGGGCGGCGCGGTGGCCATTGACTTCGCTGACCCCACCGCCCCTGTGGTGCGGAAGGTGGACTACGACTTCTCCAAGTCTGGCCACGCCCTGTGCATTGTGGACACCGGCTCCTGCCATGCCGACCTCACCGACGACTACGCCGAAATTACCCAGGAAATGGGCGCCGTGGCCGCTCACTTCGGCAAGCAGTTCCTGCGGGACGTGCCCGAGGAACAGTTCCGCGCGGAGCTTCCCTCCCTGCGGGTACGCTG
>OIXS01001625.1_pt1 | contig 10827 bp, 8 predicted proteins | sample 1587841 | NCBI WGS metagenome assembly OIXS01 (sample SAMN03283254) | human gut metagenome | biome: human-associated habitat; material: feces | host: Homo sapiens | place: USA | collected 2013
GGCGGGCCGCCAATCAGGTGTGGGCGGCGGCGGGAGCCTACGGCTTTGAGCCGCTTTTCCTGGCACGCAACACCGACGGCACGATCGATTTTTATATGAACTGTGTCGTGGGGCTGGTGCACAAATACTATGGCGACGACCTGCTCCGCGATCTTTTTGCCACATGGGACGGCGATCTCCGGGAGAGCCAGCTGGACGATCTGACATGGCTCTACCTCGAAAGCGCGGTCTATCTGCTGGAGCTGCCCCGCCGCCCGGTCCTTTCCGAGCTGCGCCGGGCCCACGCGGACTATTTCTTCGGCATCCAGTACAAGCTTTCGCGGCAGGAGTGGATGGCAAAAAATCAGCTGGTCTACACCATGCAGGCTGACCGCTGGCGCACCGTACAGGGCAGGCATCCACCTGTGATGACCCCCTACGAGAGCCGGCTGGCAGAGGCACTTTCTCCCTCCCAACCGCCCCAGCCCGGCCAGCTCAAGGGTGAGCTGCTGGGCCTGTTTGCAAGGTTTGCCCTGTTTGACGGCAAGATCCGGCACAAAGTGGGGCTTCATCTGCATCTGGAGGGGCTGCTGGCCTCTCTTGCCACCAAAACGCTGCCCACCCAGATGATCAAGACCGACCGGCTGACTGTGGAGCACTCCGGTTCTGTGGAAGCGGGCGGCTCCGGCCCCACGGCAGACAAGCGGCTGGCCCATATCACCCTGCGGCAGAATGCCGCTGAGGACCGCGCCTACATTGAAAGCTGCTTTGGCCGTTCCCTCTATCCGCCCGAGCGCCTGCGCAAGGCCGAGCAGGCGCTCTGCACCGGGGCGCACCTCGGGTGCCGCCTCTGGTTTGCCTCCGGCGTGCCCAGCCCGGAACAGGCCCCCACACCGGAGGCAAAGCACCTGGCCGAGCAGGCTCAGCTGCAGGCCGACCGCAACCGCGCCTACTACGCCAAAAACCGGGCGCTTCACCGCAGTGTGGTGCTCCGGCTCACCGAGCAGATCCGCAACTGCATTCTGGTCCACCAGCAGCCCAATGCCCGGATTGCCCGCAGCGGCGCTCTGGACCCGGAGCGGGTCTGGCGCGCTCCCCTTCTGAACGACAGCCGGGTGTTCCGCTGTGCCGAGGAGGAGAATCAGCCCTCCTTCACCGTGGACCTGCTGCTGGACGCTTCGGCTTCCCGGCTCCACTGTCAGGAGGTCATTGCGGCGCAGGGCACGATCCTGGCCCAGAGCCTTGCCGCCTGCGGCATCCCGGTACGGGTCAGCAGCTTCTGCAGCCTGCGGGGCTATACGGTTCTGCGGGTGCTCAAGGGCTTTGCGGACAAAAGCCTGCAGGGGATCGACCAGTATTTTGCATCGGGCTGGAACCGCGACGGCCTTGCCCTGCGGGCGGCAGGCGATCTGGTCAGCTTTGACCCCGGCCCCGCACCCCGGCATCTGCTCATCCTGCTGACGGATGCTTCCCCCAACGACAGCCGCCGCGTACCACCCAGCCCGGAACAACCGCTGGGTTGTGATTACGGCGGCTCCTACGGCGTGGACGATGCCGCCGCCGAGGTGCGCACCCTGCGGCGCAAGGGTCTGCGTGTTTCTGCCGTGTTCATGGGCGAGGACAGCTCCAGCCACGATGCAGAACGCATCTACGGCAAAAATCTCGCCCGCATCCGGGGCATGGATCAGCTGGCGCGCGCCGCGGGGCGGCTCATCCAGAATGAGATCCGGGAGCTGGGCGATTGAATCCTGCCACCACAAAAGGCTTCTCCGACGGGAGAAGCCTTTTCCATTTACAACCAATTCGTTTGTACGCATCCCCGAATTTCCAAAATGTTTTGGTTTTTGTCAAACTTATAGTTGTATTTTGTTGTCGTATATGTTATAATGCAGGTAAAGAACAACCGATGGATGGTTTCCGACACATCATCCAAAACCAGAGAGGAGACCCGCTATGGATGCCAGCCGCTATTTTGAAGAGATGCACCGTGCCATGTCCGCACAAAAAAACAATTCTTCCCTGCTCCTGACCGTCAAGGTACAGGACCTGGGCGGCGCTGATGCCTATCTGGAGCTGCGGCAGTCTCCCAATGGCCGCGCCCGGGTGTTTTACTCCACCATGGGCCGCCGCAACCTGAACTTCCAGCTGTTCCGCAAGGGCTGGCAGCTCTGCCACAACGCATCCGGCGAGATGACAGGGCAATTCCCCACCCGGGCCGAAAACCTGTTGGACAGTGCGGACTTTTCCGCCTGCATCCGGGACGATGCTCTGGATGCGGGCCGTACTGAGATCATTCTGCGGGAGCTGCGCCGCGCGGCAGGCACCTCCCGCTCCTGCCTGCCTCAATCTGCCCGGGAAGGTGCCATGATCACCGTGGAGAGCTTTGTGGGCCGGGGCGGCGAGTGGAACTACTGGTCTACCCGTGCCGCCGACTGCCTGCCCATTGCGGCCATTCTCTGCTGGCTGGGCGATTTTCTGGCCGGAACGGAGCGCCGCACCCTGCAATCCAGCCCTGAAGCCATGGCACTGGCCGCCCGCTGGCAGACCGAACTCGCCTCCCCCTTTGCGCAGCCGGCTGACTGCGTCCAGCGTCCTGCCCGCACGGTTTCGCCTTCCGCGCCCCGCCGTGCCGCACAGCAGGTGCAGAATCCCCGCTGGCAGAGCATCCTTGCCGTGCTTGCAACCGTATAAGAACAACAGGCGGTGCCGAAAATCTCCGGCACCGCCTGTTGTTTTCTGTTTTACTGTGCGGATGCGGCATCCACCACATGGCCCACCAGCACAGAGGTGGTCACTGTGCCCACACCGCCGGGCACCGGGGTGACAGCCTCCACGATGGGTTCTGCCTCATCAAAGCGGACATCGCCGCAGAGCTTGCCCTCTTCGTTGACGTGGATGCCCACATCCACCACGACCTGACCTTCCCGCAGGCAATCGGCCCCGATGGCTCCCCGCCTGCCCATGGCGACCACCAGCACATCGGCCTCCCGGCAGAGGGCGGGCAGGTCCTGGGTGCGGGAATTGCAGAGGGTCACAGTGGCGTTCTCCCGATCCAGCATCATGGCGGCGGGCTTGCCCACCACCAAGCTGCGGCCCACGACCACGGCCCGTTTGCCGGACAGCGGCACGTTGTAGTATTTCAGGATCTCAAGGCAGGCCTGCGCCGTGCAGGGCGGATAGCCGATGGGCATGTTGGTAAACACACCAGCCATCGAGCCGTCCGTGATGCCGTCCACATCCTTTTCCGGGGCAAGCGCCTCCTGGACCCTGCGGTCATCGAACCGCTTTGGCAGGGGCCGGAAGATCAGGCACCCGTGAACCGATGCATCCCCATTGATCTGCCGGATCACATCCAGCAGTTCCTCCTGCGTAACATCTTCCGCCAGATGGAACTGCCGCACCTCCACGCCAACCTTACCGCACCGGGTGACGATCCCCTTTTCATAAGAAATGTCATCCTCCCGCGCGCCGACCCGCACCACAGCCAGCGTGGGCACGATGCCCTTTTCCTTCAGCGCGGCACAGCGCGCGGCGTTTGCTTCGTTCATGGCGGCCACCACGGGCGCACCCTTCAAGATCTGAGCCATTTTCTTCTCCCCTCACTCATTTGATACAGTCTGATAGACCCTGTCAGCCTGCGGCACAAATTCGGCCAGCAGCTGTTCCGCTCTGGCCTCCAGCGCATCCGCATGGGCTTTGTCTGCCATCAGGCGGGTGTTGACCTTCACGTTCAGCCCCGCCGCCTGCATGGCTGCTTTGCAGAACAGCGCCGCGCATCCGGCATCGGAACGGGCCAGCACGCTGCCCTTTTCGGCGTACTCTGCGGCCAGTGCGATGCCCTCACCGCAGGCAGTCATCACCTCCAGCGGCACGGCGCAGGCTCTGTCCAGTGCCTTTTCCAGCACCGCGGCCTTGTGGGCCTGCTGTTCCGGGGTCTCTTTCGGCAGCTTGTAGGCCGCCGCCACGGGCAGAAATGCCTCCGCGTCGGCCTGCACCAGCGCTTCCAGCTGCTTGCGCAGGGCCTCGGCCCGGGCATTCAGGGCAATGATGTCCGCTTCCACGGCAGCATATTTCTTTTTGCCCACGGTCAGGCTGCCCACCATGCTGCCCAGCGCCACACCGGCCGCGCCCACCAGCGCCGAAGCGCCGCCGCCGCCCGGAGCCGCCGCCTTGCTGGCCAGCTCCTCCAGAAAACCTTCACAGCTCAAATTCATCAGTTCCACGATATACTTTCCTCTCTGTTACAAATCCATCCAGCCGCCGGTCCTGTTCATCTGCAGCCGCTTCCGGCACCCGCTGGGCCTCAAAGGCCACGCCCAGCGCCACAGCGTTCCGGCACCTGGGCAGATAGCGGTCATAGTAGCCCTTGCCCATGCCCACCCTGCGACAGGCCGCATCAAAGGCAGTGCAGGGCACCAGCACCAGATCAAGCGCCTCCGGCCGGACGAGCGCCGCCCGTTTCAGAACCGGTGTGCGGATGCCGTAAGCCCCCACCTCCCAGCCGTCCGGCCCCGGTACGGCGGCGGTCAGGGTAAAGTTTTCCCCACAGACCGGATAGGCCACCGTTTTGCCCAGCCGGGCCGTCTGCTCTGCCAGCCCAGCAAGATCTACCTCCCCGCCAAAAGCGGCGTAGAGCAGCAGATTCTCTGCCTTTTGGAAGCAAGGCATGGCCAGAAGGCGGGCACAGATGGCTGCATTGGCCGCCGCTCTCTCTGCCTGCGGCAGACCCCTGCGGGCCATGATGCCCGCCCGGCGCTGCGCTGCTTTCCGGTCCCGGATCTCCATTGACACTTCTCTCCCCTGAAATTTCATACCCACTCAATATATCTGAAATGCGGAAGAATTGCAAGAGCATGGCTGGAAAATAACCGCAAAATAGGCTATAATGGTGCAGAACAAACCAAAAAGGAGAACGATTATGCTCATTTACCTGCTGCGTCACGGCCAGACGGAGTACAACGCGCAAAAACGATATCAGGGCCAGCGGGACATCCCCCTTTCCGCCGCAGGCATCGCCCAGCTGCGGCAGGCAGATTTTTCACCGGAGGTGGTCTATGTCACCCCGCTGCAGCGCACCGCCCAGACGGCGCGGGTGTTCTTTCCCGGGGCAAAGCTCATTCCGGTGGACGGGCTGAAGGAGATGAACTTCGGCCGGTTCGAGGGCCAGACCTTCGTACAGGTGGAGCAGGACCCGGAATATCTGGCATGGGTGCAGGAAAACGAGCACGCCGCCCACCCGGACGGGGAACGCAGGAGCGATTTCTGCAACAGGGTGTGCAAAACGCTGGCCGACCTCATTGACAAGGCCCTTGCCGAAGGGCAGGAGCGGTTGGTCATCGTGGCCCATGGCGGCACCCAGATGGCTGCACTGGAGCGGTTTGGCGTGCCCCGCCGCAGCTTTCACGACTGGTGCGGCCCCAACGCGGGCGGCTATGTGCTGGATGCCCGGGACTGGCCGGAGCAGCACATCCTGCACCTGGTGGAGACCGTGCAGTACACCAAGGAGAACGGATGATGGAACAGGGCATGCTGCATCTCTACTGGGGCGACGGCAAGGGGAAGACCACCGCCGCCATGGGCCTTGCCCTCCGCGCACTGGGCAGCGGCAAACGGGTGGTCATCGTGCAGTTTCTCAAGGGCGGGCAGAGCGGCGAGATCCCTTTGCTGGCCCAGCTGGGGGCAAAAATTTTCCGGGGCAAGGGCGGGCAGAAGTTCGTGTTCCAGATGAACGAAGCGGAAAAGGCCGCTGCCCGGGCCGTGCAGAACGAAAACCTGACCGCCGCACTGGCCGAGCCTGCCGACCTGCTTATTTTAGATGAGGCCGGTTCGGCCTGGGAGCTGGACATGGTGGACAAAGACCTGCTCCGGCGGGCCGTTCTGGAGCGCCCCGCCGCACAGGAATGCGTGCTGACCGCCCACAAGGCCCCGCAGTGGATGCTGGATGCCGCCGACTACTCCACCGAAATGAAATGCTGCCGCCACCCCTACCAGAAGGGCATCAAGGCGCGCAAAGGCATCGAATACTAAAAATGCCCGGAGAACCGCAGCTTTCAGCGGCCTTCCGGGCGTTTTTGTGTTTACTGTTTTGCGATGATATCGCGGCTGGCCGCCAGCAGGCCAAGGGCCAGCGCAGCGCTCAGGATGTCGGCCACAGCCTGAGCCATCAGCACGCCCTGATACTGGAACAGATGTACGCAGACCACCAGTGCCAACAGAAACACCACCCCCTGACGGCTGATGGAGAGCAGGAAGGACGGTATGATTTTACCAGTTGCCTGGAACAGCACCGTGAGCAGGAGCACCACGCCGCCAAAAGCTGCGGTGCAGACCTGCCAGCGGAGCATCTGCGCACCAGTGGCGATCATCCCGGCATCCTGCACGAAGAGCCGCATCAGCGCCCCGGAATTCAGGCAGAGGATGAGGGACAGCACCACGGCAATGGAGACGAGGAAGGTCAGACAGAAGCGGATGAGCTTGCGCATCACGTCCCGCTTTTTTGCGCCGTACAGGTATCCGAACAGTGGGATGCCGCCGAACGAGAAGCCAACCAGCACCAGCTGGGCGATCATGCTCACCTTGCTGGCAATGCCCATGGCGGCAATTTTATCGTTGCCGTAGGGCAAGAGGAACTGGTTCATCACAATGACAGTCAGGCTCTGCATCAGGTTGCTCAGCGCGGCAGTAACACCCACGCCCAAAATCTGCTGCAGCTCCCTGCCCGTGACGTGGCACTGGGATAGCTTGACAGACAGGCAGCGGCTCTTTTTGTGGAGCAGCCACAGGAAGTACAGGTCGCTGCACAGGTAGCCCACAATGGTGGCAATGGCCGCGCCCCCTGCGCCCCAGCCCACTGTGGTGATGAGGATGGGATCGAGGATGATGTTGATAACCGTGCCGCCGATGCTGCCGATCATGGACTGGGTGGCCATGCCCTCACAGCGGACGAGGTTGGAATGGATAAAGTTCAGCACCGTGGCCGGGGCACCAATGGCCAGCACGGTGTAATAGGCCTGTGCGTGCGGCATCGTCTCAGCAGTCGCACCCAGAATGCCCAGCAGCGGGACGCGGAACAGCATCATCAGGGCTGCCAACACCACGCCCGTGGTCAGGGCCACATAGAAGCAGAACGAGCTGACCCGACCGGTGCCCTCACGGTCGTCCTGTCCCAGCAGGCGGGAAATGAGTGAGCTGCCGCCCTGGCCGTAGATGTTGCCAAAGGCCATGAGGGCTGTGAACACCGGCGCACAGAGCGAAACACCCGCAATCAGCGCCGTATCGTTGGACTGCGCAATGAAAAAGGTATCGGCAAGGTTATACACCACGCTCACCATCAGGCCGAACACCGAGAGCAGCGCCATCTTGAAATAGGTGCGGTACAGATGATCGAGATCAAAAATAGAATCCATTGGTTTTGCCTCCACTTTCGTCCCTATTATAAAGGTTTTGCTTGCATTTGTTTGTGACACATGGCACAATGAAATAAAAGAAATGAGGTGAACTCATGCAGGAAATTCGTGACCCAGCCTGTCTGGAAACGCTGTACCGGAAGCTGGAACTTTCCTCCCGGACCAGAACAGCAAAACGCCCGCGCAGGAGCTTTCCTGTGCGGGCGCTGCATTTCCTTTTGTGCTTTACCGCACCAACAGCAGCAGCCAGGCGGATGCCACAGCCTGCAGGATGAGCCAGCGGGCCACGACCTGCTCATCGCTCCAGCCCAGACGCTTGCGCACATGGTCGTGCAGCGGGGTCAGGGTGTTCTTGAGGATGGAGATGTGCAAAAACCGCTTGAAGCTGATCTTCAGGATGCCCAGGCTGCCGTCCACAATGAACACCAGCGCGGCCAGCAGAAAGGCGAAGGGGTGGCTGCTCTTGAGGGCCAGAACGGCCAGGAAGAAGCCCATGGCGCGGCTGCCCGCGTCACCCATCAGCAGGGTGGAAGGCTTGGCGTTCTGCCACAGGTAGGCCAGCAGGGCACCAATGAACACGATGCCTGCGGTGGCGTAATCCCCCAGCTCCTCCCAGTAGGCAAGCAGGAAGGTTCCGATGCTGACCACGGCAAGGCTGGCGGAAAGGCCGTCCACGCCATCGGTGCAGTTGACCACATTGATGCTGGCCCAGATCAGGACGATGATGAGGATGAGGTAGACGGCATAGGGCAGGCTGAAGCTCCAGCTCAGGAAGTTGACCTCCGTGCCGTTGAAGTTCAGGTAGGTCACGCCCGCCACAACGGCGATGACCAGATCGATCAGGCCCTTTTTGTACTCGTTCCAGGCAGTCTCGGCAGCATCGTCAAAATAGCCGGAGAGCATGGACGCAATGAGCAGGACGGTGTAGATGACGTACTCTGCCTTAAAGGGCACCACGGCCAGCGTGACCAGTGCGATGCAGAGTACAAAGATGAGGCCGGAGCCCCGGGCTTTGCCCTTGGAGAGTTCGCCGTTCACGGCAAACGCACGGCCATGGTCGTGGGGGAGCTTATCGTGGAACACCGAGTCCATCAGCGCGGTCAGCGCAAATGCAAGCAGAAAGCCCAGCGCATCCACGGTGCGCGGGTTGCCAGAAAGCAGTTGAAGCATAGTTTTTTTCCTCTTTCCCGGAGCGGCAGAGGCCGTTCCTGTTCTTTCACGGCTGGATACAAATGAAGTGTATCACGCCCGGGCCAAAAAATCAATCTCCGGGGCAAGGTCTACCCCGGGGGTAGATGGGTTGACATTTTTCGCCCCCCTGTCTATAATGGGAGGACAAACGCCCTTTCGAGGGTATTTTTTTGTCTCACAGGAAAATCGGAGAAAAAGGAGAAGACATGAAACTTTCACTTGAACAGCTTTCGGCCCGGATGCGGCAGGGTGAGACCATCCCCTCCCGCCAGACGGCCCAGGTGGCTCTGGCGCTGAGCATCCCCTCCATTCTGGAGCAGCTGGTGGTCACTGCCATGGGATACATCGATGCTGCCATGGTGGGCCACATCGGTGCAGAAGCTACCGCTTCCATCGGCATCGTCAGCTCCAGCACCTGGCTGCTCCACGGTGTTCTGGTGGGCCTGTACACTGCCCTCTCCATCCAGATCGCCCAGTATCTGGGGGCCGACCGGCAGGATGATGCCCGCAGCGTGCTGCGACAGGCCATGCTTTTCAATGTGATCCTGGGCGTGGGTGCCGCCCTCTTCGGCCTGGGCATCAGCCCCTTTCTGCCGGGGTGGCTGGGAGCTGACCCCTCCCTGCGGGCAAACGCCACAGCCTACTTTGCCATCTGGTCAGCGGCGCTGCCCTTCACCATGGCCATGGGCATGTACGCCTCCATCCTCCGGGCAGCAGGCAACGCCCTGACCGCCAGCCTCATCAGCGTGCTGGTCTGCGTGCTGGATGCCATCTTCAACTTCTTCCTCATCAATCCCACCCGGACGCTGTGGGGCATCACCGTCTGGGGTGCTGGGCTGGGCGTGCCCGGCGCAGCCCTGGGCACCGCCCTGGCCACCGTGGTGGGCGGCCTGCTGGCTTTGGCCATCCTGCTGCTGCGGGAAGGCCCCCTCTGCATCCGGAAGCCTGCCCCCTGGAAGATCACCCGCTCCTGCCTGCGGAACCTGCTGTGGGTCGGCGGTCCTCTGGCGGGAGAACGTGCCGCCATCTCTCTGGCGCAGGTGGTGGTGGTGCGCATCGTGGCCGGCCTGGGTACCGTGGCCATTGCCGCCAACAGCCTGGCTGTCAACGCCGAGGGCTTGTGCTACATGGCGGGCTACGGCATCCAGAGCGCAGCCGTCACCCTCATCGGCCAGGCCGTGGGTGCCAACCGGAAGGATATGGCCAAGCGGTTTGCCTGGCTGTGTACCGGCCTTGGCATGGGGGTCATGGCCCTTTCCGGCGTTGGCCTGTGGATCTTTGCCCCCGCCCTGATGAGCCTTTTCACCACCGATGCGGCTGTCATCGCTCTGGGTGCTCAGGTTTTGCGCATCGAAGCCTGGGCCGAGCCCATGTTCGGTGCCTCCATCGTGGCCAGCGGTGCCATGCAGGGTGCGGGCGACAGCACCTCCTGTTTTGTGCTGAACATATTCAGCATGTGGTGCATCCGGCTGACGCTGGCGTTCCTGCTGGCTCCCCGGCTGGGCCTGATGGGCGTTTGGGGTGCCATGTGCTGCGAACTGAGCATCCGGGGTCTGCTGTTCCTCATCCGCCTTGCCCGGGGCAAGTGGCTGGAAAAGGGCGCGCTGTCTTAAATCAAATCGATAAAAGCAAAAAAGAAAGGACGCTCTCGCGTCCTTTCTTTTTTGTCCTGTCACTCACTTCCGGCCATGCAGGATGGGAGAGAGCGGCTTATAGATCAACATGCAGATCAGGGCATCCAGCAGGCCCTTGACCAGAGTGAAGGGCATATTGAAGATGACCAGGCACTTGATAAGGCTGTTGGCAGAGGGCAGGATAGCCTGATACATCCCCAGGATGGCTTCCAGCGGCATGTGGTAGAACTTGACGTAGGCCGGGTAGGTGATAAAGTAGTTGGACGGCACACTGAACAGGGCCATGGCCACGGCACCGGCCACGGCACCGATGATGGCGTTCTTGCGGCTCTTGTGGTGCTTGTAGAGGTAACCGGCCAGTGCGGAGAACACCGCACCCAGCATGAAGTTGCACAGCTCACCCACCAGTGCGGTAGAAGTACCCTTGATGACCACATGGAGCAGGTTCTTCATAAAGCTGATGATCACACCGTACACCGGGCCAAGGGCAAAGGCACCCAGCAGGGCAGGCAGGTCAGAGAAGTCCATCTTGACGAAGGACGGGATGAGCATCGGGAGCGGGAACTCGATGAACATCAGGATAAAGGCCACCGCGCTGAGCATGGCGGCAACGGTCA
>OIXS01001629.1_pt1 | contig 10810 bp, 9 predicted proteins | sample 1587841 | NCBI WGS metagenome assembly OIXS01 (sample SAMN03283254) | human gut metagenome | biome: human-associated habitat; material: feces | host: Homo sapiens | place: USA | collected 2013
GAACTGGCAATCCTCTTTGAGGGCAGCACAGCCAGCGGTGCAGAACGGGCCTATCACAAAGCCGTGGAGCGCTTAGCCTGTCTGCTGACAGAAGCAGGAGTGCTTCACATGATTCGCCTGAAACGAAAATCCCAGACCAAACGCAAAAAGAAAATCGCCGCCGCTGTCTACCTCTACCAGGTGGACAACGACGGCGAATGGGGCGAGATTTCATTTGATTTTGAGGCCGGAACAGCGGAGATCATCCGGTTGGCGGAATGGGATACCACAGAGAGCAACATTTTTGCCAAAAGAATAATTCATTATATATTTCAGCACATAGGAGCATTCCTTTCACAACACATTCCCATGATAGTATTTGCGCCCTGATTATTTCAAACAACAGGCAGCATAATATAGCATTTCATTAGAATATTAGCGTTATAATAGAAAACTATATACCTCTGGATTATACTCTCCAAAAGGTTTGTTTCCAACCTCTATATCAGTTAACGTTTCTTATGGCTCTACTCGCATCATGCGATACCCGACTCCGATATGGGTCTGGATATATTGCGGAGAACCCGGCTCTTTTTCCAATTTCTTACGCAGGGTAGCCATAAATACGCGAAGTGAGGCAACATCATTTTCCCAGCTTCTTCCCCAAATCTGCTGGGTAATGAAAGTATGGGTCAGCACCTTGCCCACATTTTTACAAAGTAGGCACAGCAGTTTGTATTCACTGGGGGTTAAGTGAAGCTCTTGCCCATCCAAAAAAGCACAGCCAGCTGCGTAATCCACTTTTAACTTGCCATTTGTAAAAACCGCATCTGTATTGATAGAACCAATCTGCAGTGCGGCTAAGCGCCGCTGTGTCACGCGCAGTCTTGCAAGCAATTCTTCCACAGAAAAGGGCTTGGTCAGATAATCATCGGCACCAGCATCCAGCGCATCAATTTTATCCGTATCCTCACTCCGGGCGCTGATTACAATAATGGGCATATTGGACCAGGAACGAACTTTGTGGATGACTTCCACGCCATCCATGTCCGGCAGTCCCAAATCCAGCAAAATGATTTCCGGATTGTGGGAGGAAGCCTCCAGAATAGCTGATTCTCCGTTTGCCGCAGTCAAAAAGCGGTAATCATGGGCTTTTAATGTTGTAGTAATTAAGTTGCGAACGGGTGTATCGTCCTCAACCACTAAGATCAAAGGTTTATTCATGCAGTTCTACCTCCCCGGCTGGTACAGAAAATGTAAAAATGGATCCATGAGGCAAATGATCGGTGACCATGATTTCTCCTCCATGTGCATTGACAATGGATTTACACAATGCCAAACCCAATCCCATGCTGCGGCGGCTATCCGCAATCTGATTGGACGCACTGTAAAACATATCAAAAATATGCGGTTTGTCTTTGTCAGAGATTCCCGGTCCGTTATCTGCAACGGAAATATAGATGTAGCTTCCTTTTTGTTTCCACCCAATGTCAATTTCGGACCCTGGCGGAGTGTACTTGATGGCATTATCCACCAGATTGATAATAACCTGAACGATGAGTTTTGCGTCAATCTGCGCCAAAAGGTATTCCTCACTGTTTTGCACCTTCAGGTGATACTCCGCACTCTTCCGGTTAATATGACGCAGGGCCTCTGCAACCACCTCATCCATCAACTCCGTAGATACATGCAGGTTCATCCGTCCTTCTTCCAACCGACTGACAGACAGCAGATTTTCCACCAGGTTAATGAGCCACATGGCGTCATCATAGATATCGGTATACATCTGTTCCTTGGTCTTTGCGTCAAACAAATCCCCATTGGAGAGCAGATTGCTGGCGTTTCCCGAAATAGAAGTAAGCGGAGTACGTAAATCATGAGAAATCGATCGAAGCAGATTGGCGCGAAGCTGTTCATTTTTGGCCAAAACCGCAGCAGCTTCTTTTTCCTCTAAATTCTTCTGGTTTTCAAGGGCAAGTGCAGATTCGCCTAAAACAGAAAGAAGAATACTTGTTTCAAAGGAGTCCAGTGGCTTATCCGATGCGGCAATGCCCACGACCCCATAAATCTGCTTTCCCGTCCGTACCGATAGATAGGTGCAACAGGAATCGGAAAGGTTTTCTGTTCCTGCACCAGCCCGCTTATTGTTTGTTATCACCCACTGCGCTACCTCACGCTCCTTTTCAGAGGTGTAACGCTCCGGAGAAGCCGTACTGTCCGCAAGAAAGATTTCCGGCATCACAGGTTTTTCTTCCTTTATGCGGTATGCAATGATATCTCGTTGGAATATTTTTAATAACTGTTTTGCCGTTACCGAGATAATTTCTTCCTCCGTTCGAGCCTTTTGAAGATTCTGATTGGTTTCAAAAAGAAGCTTTGTACGCCATGCTATCTGAGCAGATCGTTTGGCATGGGACTTCAGTTTGGATGCTAAAGAGCCTGTAAGCAGGGAGGCCAGAAACATGACAAGAAACGTAACCGGGTATCCGCTGTCATAAGCATGCAGAGAAAATCTGGGTTCCGTAAAAAAGAAATTGAAGGTAAGCACACTGACGAAGGAAGCGATAAAACTACAGACAGAACTCTTTGTGGATATGGAAACCAGCATAACGCCCAAAATATAAAGCGTAATAATATTAGCCTCCGTAAAGCCCAAATGATAAAACAAAAATCCTATAACCGTAGCTAAAATAAGGAGCAGTGCGCTTTTTAACAAATCAAGAATTGACAAGGTCGGCAGACGCATGATTTCTCGATGTTTAGCAGCAAACCGACCATTCAATCCATTATCGGGAATGATGTGAATGTCAAGTTCCGGAATAAGTTCGATTAGCCGCTCAGTTAAAGATGGCTTCCGGAACAACATATGATGCGGAATCCCGCTGCGGCCAAGCACAATTTTTGTGACCCCTGACAGACGTGAAAATTCGGCAATCTGATACGCAACATCATCGCCATAAACTGTTTCGATGGATGCCCCCAATTGCTGCGCCAGATGAATATTGGTCTGGAGGCGTTCTTTATCCGTCTGAGGCATCCACTGAAATGCCTTTGTTTCTACAAATAGTGCAGTAAATCCGCAACGGAAAGCACTTGCCATCCGTGCTGCTGTGCGTATAATTTTCTCATTAGAAGGAGCAGAAGAAAGACACACCAGAATGTGCTCACGAGTGCGGTATTCCATTTTACTCTGGTAACCTTGGGTATATAAAGCTGCTCTGTCTGCACAACGGCGCAAACCAATCTCCCGCAGTGCGCTTAATTGTGACAATGTGCAGTCGGAAAGCAGCTCTCCCTTCTTCTGCTGAAGCAGACGCTGCTGCAGTCTTTCCGGCTCGATATCTATAAACTCCACCTGGTCTGCCTGATCAAACACACGGTCTGGAATACGCTCTGATACAGAAGACCCCAGTATGGAAAAAACGGTATCCTGGATGCTCTCAATGTGCTGAACATTCAGTGTTGTATAAACATCCACGCCTGCTTTCAACAATTCCGCTATATCCTGATAGCGTTTCATATGGCGCGAAACATCCATGTTCAAGTGAGATAAATCATCAACCAAAATCAAATCCGGCGCTCTTTTCAGACAGGCATCCAAATCCATTTCATAATCAGTCCGCCCGGCCCGGATTATTGTTTTATAAGGCAATACCTCAAACTTTTCAGCCAAAAATTGAGTTTGAGGCCACTGCTCGCAGGAGAGTAAGCCAATGACTACATCCAGCCCCGCTTGTCTTGCCTGTTCAGCGCTCTCCAACATAGAATAACTTTTGCCAGCACCAGTAAAGTAGCTGGAAAAAATAGTGAGTTTTCCTTGTTTCTTCTCTGTAAGTTGCTCAGGCAGTGTGACTGTATTCATTATGAACCCTCCTTCCAAGCAAATGTATTATAGCATAAATTTACGCCCTCTGGCCGCAGAGTTGGTGAATAAAATGCAGCACCAAAGATTGGTTATCGCTGCCTTTCCACAGAACTTTTTGATGCTGAGGATTTTTCTCAATAGTTTTCACGTCAACAATTCCATTGTCTATGGAAAAGGATTGCGGATTTAGAGTAATGCATTTCCACCGTGCCAGTCTTGCACTTTCTACATCGGAATCGGCGGATATAATTACCACATCGGCATCTCCGCAATCAAAGGACTTCATAACTTCCTGTTCACTGCCAACAGATAGATTGCAATGTACATCAGGATACAAATGATTGATATCTTTCAGAATATTTGAAACAGCCGGTATGATGTTAACGCACGAGGTCGCAATATTGAAACAGGTTGTTTGCGCCTGTTCTTCGTTCTCCTGCCGGACCTTATCCAGAAAATGATCCAATTTTCCCATCATGTAATACAAAAATATTGCAATTGCAGCAAAACCACCCAGTAAAACGACGTCTTCCATTTCTATCTCTCCTTCTTGGGGGCCGTAAGGGTACTGTACTCATATATGGAAGCACTTCTGGATATCACGCTGTGTTCCCAAAACCAGGATCGTGCTGTTTTCCGGCAAACATATATCCGGGGTGATGACCGTCATAGCGAATTTTCCGCTCTGCTTAATTGCCAGGATGTTGACATGGTAGCGTTTCCGCACGTCCAATTGTCCGATCGTCTTTCCAACCCAGTTATTAGGGACTTCAATTTCAAAGATTGCGTGGTCATCACCCAGAGCAATATAGTCGTAAATATGATCGGAACTATAACGGATCGCACTCCAAATTGCCATCTGCTTTTCCGGATATACAACTTCATCGGCACCATTGCGGAGCAAAAACTTTGCCTGTACATCCCGCGCGGCTCTTGCCACCACTTTTTTTGCCCCTAATTCCTTTAATAAGGATGCAGTTTCTAAGGAACTTTGAAAATTATCTCCAATTGCAACAATACAAACATCAAAATTTCGCACACCAATAGCAGAAAGGAATTCTTCACTGGTGCTATCCCCAATCTGGGCATTGGTCACAAAGGGAAGAACTGCATTGACTCGTTCCTCATCTTTGTCTATCGCCATAACCTGATGATTCAGTTCGTTTAGCTTCATCGCAATGTGGCGGCCAAAACGGCCTAAGCCAATCAACAAAATTGTTTTCATAAGTCCTCCATATTTATTTCTTTACCCTACTGTAATTCGTTCCTGAGGGAGTCGAGCACTGTTGCCCTGTATGTTGGAGAGGGCTGCAAATATTAATGTAAGTCCGCCAACCCGACCAAAAAACATCAGTACAATTAGAATGAGCTGTGATATCCACCCCAACTGCGGAGTAATCCCCAACGAAAGACCTACCGTTCCTATGGCAGAGGCTGTCTCAAAAAGGCAGGTAAGGACAGGCAGATTCTCTAACCTGCTGATGATCAGCCCGCCAGTTAAAAACAGAATCAGGTACATCATCATAATCGTGGCCGCCTGAGTCACTGTTTCATTTGGCACACGCCGATTGAAAAAGTGCGGATTCTCTCTACGACGAAAAACTGCGAAAGCACTCGCCAATAAGACTGCCAAAGTGGTGGTTTTCATACCTCCAGCAGTAGATCCCGGAGAACCGCCGATCAGCATTAGAATCGTAATCATCGACTGCCCGGTTTCGCTCATGGCCGTGAGATCCGCCGTGTTGAAGCCGGCGGTTCTAGGCGTGACGGCCTGAAAAATCGATAAAAGAAATCGCTCTCCGATAGGCGCATCCTCAAACTCAAAAAAGAAAAAATAGATTGTTGGAAGCAGGATTAAGATGCCGGTCACGGTGAGAATCACTTTGCTCTGCATCCGGTATTTTCGGAGATTCAGCCGATTGGTGCGAATATCCTCCCAGGTCAGAAAGCCAATTCCTCCCACCACGATCAAAAGCGCAATCACAAGGGAAACGATTGGGTTCCTTGCATAATCCGTCAAGGAGGAAAAAGGAGCTTTCATTCCCATCAGATCAAACCCTGCATTACAAAAAGCGGATATGGAGTGGAATAAAGCATACCAAGCACCCTTAATAAGTCCAAACTCTTGGTAAAACACAGGAAAAAGAAGCGCGGCTCCTAATAATTCGACTATCAGGGCTGTCTTTAGAATAAACTGGGTCAGACGAACAATGCCTCCCACATTGGGGGCTGCAATTGCTTCCTGCATGGTACTTCGCTGCATGAGTCCGATTTTTCGCCCCGAGAGAATGGCAAAGGCGCCTGCCACCGTCACGACACCAAGTCCGCCTATTTGTATCAGCAAAATAATGATAAATTGTCCAAAATTCGACCAGTAAGTAGCTGTATCATGTATCACCAATCCTGTTACACAGACAGCGGATGTGGAAGTAAACAGAGCATCCAAAAACGAGGTACTGGTTCCCTCTTGTGTTGATACTGGAAGCATAAGAAGGAAACTTCCCATTAATATGACCAGAAAAAATCCCAATATGATAACCCGGAAAGGGGACTTATTGTTTTTATGTAAAAACTGCCACATAAGCCTCCACCTCTTAATACGCCTTTATTATTTCTTTATACCCCCATTATCCATATCTGGTTTAAAGGAGGTGTTAATGTATTAGGACGCATATTAAGACGGTATTAAGGCACAAGTCACTCCTCTTATTGGAAACTACTTTTTAGAAGCCGCAATCTCTGCAATCAGTCTACGGCGAGTGACGATTCCACAAAGTGCGTTTCTGCTATCAACAACCGGGACAAAATTTTGTCGAAGCGAGGCATCCACCACGACATCAAACTCCGCCTCAATAGAAAGCGCCGGGCAAAAGTCGCGCCGTAAAATGTCTCTAACAGAATACTTCTCCTGTTCCTTCATATCTGTTGTACCGGTTTTCAAGATATGTCTGAGAAAATCTCCTTCCGTAACGCTTCCGATATAATGCTCCTCGGTGTCCAATACTGGAATGGCCGTATAATGGCAATGTGCTAAGACTTCTAATCCCTGCCGGATCGTGCTGCGCTCATGTAAAACAACAGTGCAAATCTTGGGAATCATAATTTTGGCAATATTCATATTTAACACTTTCTTGAACCGCAAACCCGTCTCATATCCAGCCAAACATGAAAGCGATTGGAAAAGTAATAATTGTTGTACATACACAAACTGCTGCCAAGGTGACAAGAGGCATTCCAATGAAGATGAGCAAAAACCCCAACAACCTGTGATGGAAAAGAAACTTTTCCATGGCGGCGTCAACATGGTTTTCAAAACGAGAGACACGCTTTTTTAACTTTAACGCAAACATATCTGTCTCCTCCTTATGGCATTATGATAGCGCGCAGAAACTAAAACCGGGAAAAGGATTGCACATATGGAATTAAGAACAGATAAAAGGCCGCCGGTCTGCCTGAACTGTACAGGCAGATCGGCGGCCTTTTGCATGGCATAGGAAGATGAACTTATTGATTCAGCGGGAAGAGGATCTTCATCAGCACATGTTCTGCGGCATTGGTGTGATCCACGCTGAAATAGAGGCGTTTCCCCGCGCTGTCCATAAGCTCAAACTGACCTCCGCTGCAGAGAAATCGGATGCCCAACTGCTCCAAAGTCCGATAGAGCGCCAAATGCCATTCGATCCAGTTTGGGACACCGTCCTGCAGCAATGCATCCCGGAGCCATTCAAATTCAGGCGGAACCAGATGCTTTTCTAAAAACAGACGCCATAAGTTTTCCTTTTGCTGCGGTTGCAGCCCGGACAAGCAGGCAGCAGGGTTCTCCTGCGCCGAGTTGCTATTCAACGAAACATAGCAGTAGGACAAGGTGCGATCCGCCGTAAACAGCCTCTGCTGGTTCAGAAAATCGGCAAATCTCCAGTCAAAAGCAACCACATACGCATCATGTACCGCTGCGCATAAAAGCTGGTACATACAATCAGCCGACAAAGGATCAGGAAACTGGATACATAAATAGATATCCTGAAAATTGTCACACCAGATTCCGGAAATATTGTGTTGCTGCACAATGTACCCACCGCCCATTTCAGAAAATGAAAGTTCAATCAATTCGCGGTTCTCCGCCATTCCAAAAATCTGAACAGGCCATATGGGATTGACTTTGCAGGCCAGGGGAGCGAATGTCTGTGCAAACTCCAAAACCGGCACGGACAGGACTTCATACCCCAATTGAAGCTGCGGCTTCCCATCTTGATAGGATACTCTGCACGATTGACCAAGCCATTCCTTTAAGGACTTTGCCAGGCATATCGTCAGCCACGCCGGAGTTTCATCTGCAATCTGGGTCATTGCTTTGATTTTCTGCTTTAGCGTTTTGTCATAATGGAATTGCATAGTGTGCCTCCGTTATCGAAAACCAGCGGGGAGGGCACTTACTTGGACGCATCCACCACAAGGCCCATCGCCTTGGCAATGTCCAGGTTCACGCCGAGAACATTGACGGTTTCTTCCCCGAAAATACCCAGCAGCTTACCCTCTGTGTTATCCGCCACAATCTGTTCCAACTTTTCCTCACTCAGTCCGGAGGCTGCTGCCAGCGCGGGAATCTGAATGCGGGCGGACTCAGGTGTAATGTGCGGGTCCAGTCCGGAACCGGAAGCCGTCATCAGATCAGCAGGAATATCCTCCCGTTTCACGTCCGGGTTTGCTTCCAGGAACGCCTCGATGTCGGCCTCAACCCGTTCCGTCAGGGCAGGATTGGAGGGGGCATAATTGTTGGAACCGGAACTGAGCCCGGCAAACGCACTGCCATCGTTGTAGTATTGGTTGCCCTGTTCATCTTTATAATAGGTGTTATAATTGTAAGCCGAAGGACGACCCTTCATGAAATAGGGCTCAGTGAAATCCTGTCCTACATTTGCTGCCCCCACAGCCTGGCCGTCTGCATAGACCAGGTTGCCACTGGCTTGGCTGGGGAAAATCAACGCGGAAATGCCGGTGAGCAATACAGGAAATACAAAACCACAGAGCAGCAACAATATTAATGTTACCACCAAAGATTGACGCAGACCGTGAAAGAATGCGTTCTTGTTTGCTGTTTCGTTCATAGTAAGGGACCTCCTCAGATGCCCATTGCCGTCAGTACGGGAGCAATGATCATGTCAATGATTTTGATTCCGATGAATGGAGTGACAACGCCGCCCAGACCATAGATCATCATATTCCGAGCCAACATTTTCCCGGAAGACATGGGGCGGTACTTGACGCCTTTCATCGCCAGAGGAATCAGGCAGGGAATGATGATCGCATTAAAAATCAATGCAGACAGGATGGCACTGTTTTGTGTACTCAGGTGCATGATATTCAGAACACCCAGCTGCGGGATGGCCGCCATAAACATAGCGGGAATGATCGCAAAATACTTTGCGATATCGTTTGCAATCGAGAAGGTGGTGAGAGAGCCGCGGGTGATGAGCAGCTGCTTGCCGATCTCCACCACCTCCAGGATCTTGGTGGGGTCGGAGTCCAGATCCACCATGTTGGCGGCTTCCTTGGCCGCGGTGGTGCCGGAGTTCATGGCAAGGCCCACATTTGCCTGGGCAAGGGCGGGCGCGTCGTTGGTACCGTCGCCGGTCATGGCAACGATCTTTCCCTCCGCCTGCTCCTTTTTGATAACGCTGATCTTGTCCTCCGGCTTGCACTCGGCAATAAAGCCGTCCACCCCGGCCTCCTTGGCGATGGTGGCTGCAGTCAAGGGGTTGTCGCCGGTACACATGATGGTCTTGATGCCGATGGCCCGCAGGCGCTCAAAACGCTCTGCCATGCCGGGCTTTACAGTGTCTTTCAGATAAATAACGCCAAGCACCTGCTTATTTTGGCATACAACCAGAGGGGTGCCACCTAGGGAAGAAACCTTTTCTACATGAACATGCAGATCGGCCGGAACCGTTCCGCCCTGAGACGTAACGTATTGCTCAATAGCGTCCGAGGCGCCTTTGCGAACCTTAGTGCCATCGGGAAGATCCACGCCGCTCATGCGGGTCTGGGCGGTAAATTCCATAAAGGAAGAACCGGGGATTTCCTCACTGTTGTCTCCCAGACGGCGTGCCAGTTCCAGAATGGATTTACCCTCAGGAGTTTCATCATGAAGGCTGGTCAGAGCCGCACAGCGAATCAGATCGCCACGGCTTGCACCCTCCACGGGGAAGAAATCAGCGGCCAGGCGGTTGCCGAATGTAATGGTACCGGTCTTATCCAGAATCATGGTGTCCACATCGCCGCAGGCTTCCACCGCCTTACCGGACATAGCAATCACATTGAAGCGGGTCACGCGGTCCATACCGGCAATGCCGATGGCGGAGAGCAGACCGCCGATGGTGGTGGGGATCAGGCAAACCATCAGGGCAATCAGGGTGGATAGCGGCAGCTGAACCCCACAATACATACCGATGGGATACAAGGTGACAATAACAATCAGGAAAATGATGGTCAGGGAAACCAGGAGCGTACTCAACGCAATTTCATTGGGCGTTTTTTTCCGGGAGGCCCCTTCCACCAGAGCGATCATCCGATCCAGAAAGCTGTTGCCGGGATCAGAGGTGATGCGGATTTTCAGCCAGTCGGATACCACGGTGGTACCGCCGGTAACGGAGCAGAAGTCGCCGCCACTCTCACGGACCACGGGGGCGGACTCGCCGGTGATCGCCGATTCATCCACTGACGCAATGCCCTCAATCACCTCGCCGTCGCCGGGGATGACCTCACCGGCCACTACCATAACAACATCGCCCTTTTTCAGCTCGCTGGAAGAAACGATGGTTTCGTTACCGTCCTGGTCCAGCAAATGGGCTTCGGTGTCCTTCTGGGTTTTCTTCAGGCTGGCAGCCTGCGCCTTGCCCCGCCCCTCTGCCACAGACTCCGCGAAGTTAGCAAACAGCACCGTCACCAGCAGAATAATGGAAACGATCA
>OIXS01001651.1_pt1 | contig 10652 bp, 10 predicted proteins | sample 1587841 | NCBI WGS metagenome assembly OIXS01 (sample SAMN03283254) | human gut metagenome | biome: human-associated habitat; material: feces | host: Homo sapiens | place: USA | collected 2013
TGGGTGGAATACGCCGCGGGCTCCATCGATTCGGCGATGATGCCCGGCGCGCGGCCCCTGCTGGGCGTCTCCTTTGTTCGCGGTTGTGTGTCGCTTGGCGCCGCGACGTTCGCGCTTTCCGCTTTGCTCGCGCTGCTGGCTCCGGCGGGCGCGCTGGTGAGTTGGTCCTCGCGCCTGCGCCGCGCCGCTTCTCACCGCACGGGTTTGCGTGATGCGGCGATGGACAAAGGTGCTGCGAGCGCCGGCATGGCGGCGGGGTCATCTCATTCCCCATCGTCCTCTTCCCGCCCTGTGCTCCCAACATTCTCGTCCCTTTCCGTCTTCGCATCCTACACCGCCGCGTTGGCGCGCATGCTGCTCAGCGGTCCGGCGCTCTACGCGCTCGCCCTTATCGTGGCGGCGGCGTTAGTGGTCCCCGCGGTGTTCTCGGTCGATACGAACGTGCGCGACTTCTCGGTCGAGTCCTACAAGAACATGCAGCTTCGCCAGCTCTACGCGCAGCTTGAGTCCGGCGCATATGCGCAAGATTCGGACGAGTACCATATGCTGCAGCGCCAGGCGGATGCATTGAGTGGCTACGTGTATAGCGAGACCTCAGCCAAGGGGTACGCGAGTTTGGCGGAGTATGAGCGCCTGCGGCTTGAGGCGGCGGACCTGCCGGCCCTTGCCCAAAACGACCCCGTGGGCGACCCCTTGCGCGTGGAAGCGAAGATCGCCCTGCTTGAAGGATTGGCGGCGTCTGACCAGCTTGAGCTTTACAACATGAGCACCCGCATGCCGGGATCCTACTACCTGTCGTTTGTGTTTGGCGCAGCGCCCTTCGCGTTTTGGCTGGCGCCCGCATGCGTGACGGCGCTGTTGATTGCGCGACATCGCTGCCGCGGATCGCTTATCCAGCAGGCGCCCGTTTCCTTTACGGTCGAGCTGGGGGCGGGCTGCGTGGTGGCGTCCGCCATCGCGCTTGCTGTGCTGGCGCTGGTTGTTATTCCGGGGACCGCGTACGCCACCATGCGCAACGGCGTGGGCGAGATGGGCTATCCCGTGGTGTTCATCCAGAGCGGCGGCGTGGTGGCTACCACCGTAGCGAGCGCCCTTATGTCCGGCGCCGGCGTGCAGGCACTAGCCAGCGCGTTTGTGGTGGTGTTCCTGGCCTGCATAGAGCGGGCGACCAGGAGTTTCCGTAGCGTGTGCGTCGCTGCTGCGGCTACGTTGGCATTGGCAGCGCTCGCCGTCAACGCGTCTGCGTTGGCGCCTGCGGATAGCATCGCCTCGGTGGCCCTGGGGTGGCTACCGCTTACGTATCTGGATGTGGCGCGCGTGGTCGGCACCGCAGGTTACGGCCTTATCTCCGGCTGCGGCGTCTCCGCCTTTGCGGCCTGCATCGTGCTGGCGGCCTCCTTGCCGGTCATGGTCGCCGCGGCGTACATGGTTGTCCGTGCGCAACGCGCCCGGTCCCTGCGCGTGCGCGATTCCTCTTGCGTAATCAGAATCTGATATTCGTCCAACTTGGCGGCAGCGCTGGCTGCAAGGCGATGCCCAAGACGATATTGGACCTCAATCACGGGAGCGCTCATGCTTTCTGTTACAAATCTCACCCTGTCCTATGGTGGGCGCGTGCTGCTGCAGAACGTGTCTTTCGACCTTGAACCAGGTTGCATCATGGGCCTGGTGGCGCCCAACGGCTACGGCAAGACCACGCTGCTCAAGGCTATGGCCAACATCAAGGCAGCTCGCGTCACGGGCGCAATCGCGGTGGACAATCTTCCTGCCAACCAGGTTGCCGGCCGCCGAGCGCGCGTGTTCTACGCCCCGGGCGAGGGCACCTTACTTTACCCGGGCATGACCGTGGGCGACCACCTGGCCATGACGCGTAAGCTGTGGCGCTCCCAGCGCTCCATCGACGACGTCGCCCGCGCCTGCAAGGTCGACGGCTTTCTCAGCAAGCGGGTCCGCGCGTGCTCACAGGGCATGCGCCAGCAGCTCACGCTGGCCATCGCCTATATGACGGGGGCGCGCTACCTGCTGCTAGACGAGCCCATGAACGCGCTGGACCCCACCAACGTGCAGCTCAATTCCGCCATCATGCGCTCGATGGCCAAGCGGGGCACGGGCATCATCATGTCGTCCCACATCCTTGATAACGTGGACCAGCTCAGCGACAAGATTCTCTTTGTAAAGGACAAGGGGCTGGTGCTGTTCGACCCGTCAGCGCACGCCGCGCCGGCTTCGACAGCGTCGCCTTTGTCGTCCGCGTCGGCTTCAACTGCGGCATCGCCCGCGCACGCCGCGCCGCGCGCCGGGGCTCACTTTGCTTCCGGCCCCGCCTGCGCCTCCAAGGCGATCGATATCTATAACGAGCTCTACCTGTAGCATAAGGAGATTGAGATGAAGGATATGATGGGGGCAAAGAGCCCTTCAGATTTGTGGACGGCCGAGATTTCACGGCGCGGTTTGCTGTGCGCGGCGGGTTCGCTGGCGCTTGCGTCGCTGGCGGGTTGCTCGCGCGGCGCTGCGGGCGGAGGTTCCGGCAAGGGCTTGGCGGGCAACGGCGACGACGATCCTTCCGACCTATCCGGCGTTACCATCACCATCGAGCCGCCCGTCCCGGCAAGCGAGGCCCTTATGGTTGAGAACGCCTGTCGACTGGCAGAAGGCGAGCCCACGGCGGAGGACACCCTGTTGCGAGCCCTGGAGTATAGCGAGCCGGTGTTCAGCCTGGCTGATAGGCTGCCGGACGGCATGACGCGCGATGACGTCTACTACTTTGATTTGATGGAGATGGGCGTGGCTACGGTAAAGAGCTCGCAGATGCCCTGCGAGGTGGCGGAAGACACCACGTTGCCGGAAGGGTTCACCTATCTGGTGGTGGACGTTTCCATTCGCAATCCGCTGGATGAGAAGGTCAACTTCAACACGGCGGGTTGCATGTTGGGCGTCTATAGCGCAAACGACGATCCGGCGCTTACGTTTGAGGGAATCGACGCCAATACGTACCCGCGCACGGAGTTTGACCAGGTGGGCTACGCGGGCGAGGGCGCCTTCAGCATTTTCACGGGTGCTGACAATCCCTTGTGGGTGAGCGGCTACGATGGGCCGGGTGCCATGCAGCCGGGAGACCCCGCAGGTGATTTCTGGCGCGATTTGTGGATCATTCCGCAGAAGCGCTATCAGTTCTACTACGTGGTGTCGGACGAGGACCTGCAGCGCGAGGGCCTTGCCTGGCTTATCAGCCCTCGTCCGGATATCGATGGCGCGCGAACGTACGCCTATAAGGTTGAGCTCGCGTAGGCAGCGACAAGCCGAGGCTGGCTGCGCCGAGCAGTAGGGGCGGCGGCTGACCGCGGGAGGCTGCGGCGGGTTTACTCGTCCAAACAATGCTCCGCGATACGGCGCTTCAGCTCGTCGATGCCCGCGCCGGTCTGCGAAGAGGTGACAAAGATCTGCTCGGCGGGCAGTTCCAGCTGCTTGCGGATGCTTGCCAGCTGGCGGGCCTGCTGGGCGCGGCTGAGCTTGTCCGCCTTTGTGAGTGCCACCACAAAGTTGAACTCGTTCTCGCGCAGGTAATCGACCATCTCGAAGTCGAGCTTGCTGGGATCGTGGCGAATGTCGACCAGAGAGACCACCAGGTTGAAGCTGCGCTCGCTCTCAAGAAAATCGCCGATAAGAACGGCCCAGCGGTCGCGCTCCGCCTTGGAACGCTGGGCGAAGCCGTAGCCGGGCAGGTCTACAAAGTGGATGCCGTCCGCTTCGAAAAAGTTGATGTTGGCGGTCTTGCCGGGGGTGCTTGATACCTTGACCAGGCCCTTGCGGCCAAACAGCTTGTTCATGATGGAGGACTTGCCCACGTTGGAGCGACCTACAAAGCTGACTTCCGGGCAGGTAGAGGGTGGAATTTGCGACGCCTTGCCGTAGCTGGCGACAAAGTGGGCGAGGTTGTAGTTGATGTTTGCCATGGGTTCTCCTGAGGGTAGGGGCGAGGCTTGGGTTTGGGAGCCTTAGCGGCTCTCGAGACCCAGCTTGGCGGCCAGGCGGCGGACGATGGCCAGGGTGAGGGCGCTGGCGGAGCGGGCGTAGTCCTCAAGGTCGAATTCGCGCTCGCACAGGGCGTCGTAGGATTCGTCGCAGTTATCGGAGATAGCGCGCAGCACCAGGCAGTCGATGCCGTTTTTGGCGGCGACGTGCGCGATGGCGGCACCCTCCATTTCGGCGCAATCTGCCTGGGTTACGGCGACTACCTGGTCTCGAAGTTCCTTGCCAGAGATGAAGCGATCGCCGGTGGCGATGGTTCCGCGCAGGTAGCGGCGGGGCTCCGCATCGGTGTTGTTGCGGCGGAAGAAGGAGGCGTCGGCGACGGATCGCGCCTGGGTGCCCTGTGCGATCTCCTCATCCGAAAGGTTGGCATCCATAAAGCCGTGCGAGATCAGGGTCTCCTCTGCAAGGTCTACCAGGAAGTCGGTGGATTCGAATTCCTCTAGACCGGGCTTGGATTCGGCAATCAACGCGGTGTCGGTATCGATGTAGCGCAGGCGCTCGCCGATCACCACGTCATCGATGTGCAACGCGGGGTTGAGGCCCCCGGCGATGCCGCTGAAGATGATGGCGTTGGCGTTGTACTTGGAGATGAGGTGCTGCGCGGCGGCCGCGGCGTTGACCGTGCCCATGCCGGCGGTGGTGCTCACGATGTTGAAGCCGTGGTACTCGCCGCCGATGATCTTAAGGCCGGCTTCCTCGCATACGGTGCCGTGCTCGATGGAGGTATAGATCTGGCGAACCTCTTTCTCCAGGGCGCCGATGATCGCGATGGTTGGTGTCATAATGCTCCTCGCAGGTAGGTGCTGTTTTTTGCTTTGCCTATGGTACCAGCACCGCGTGGAAAAAATGCGATGCGAATGGCGGGCGCTCAAGTCGTTCGCGTTGGCTATGGCGGCTAGGGGGCGCCGGTGTGCACCGCCTGGCGGTCTCTATCGCGGTGTGCTCCGCGCTTGTGGCCATGCTGCCGCGTACGGGAGAGACGGATGAGCCGGCGACCGTTCGAGATCAGATCGGCCTTTTGGGCGAGCCTCAGGTGCTGGTGGGCATGGCCATCTTCATCTTTGGCGTAGGCGGCGTGTACGTGCTCTCGGTACCGTGTATCTCCATGTTTTTGCGCGTCGCGCGGCAGCGCCATCCCAAGGCCATGATGCTTGCGAGCTCCGTCGAGCCCACGGCGTTCAACATTGGCATCAGCTTTGGAACGGCGGTGGGGTCCGCGGTGGTGGCGGGGCCCGGTATGGCGAGTGCGGGCGCGGTGGGAGCCGTCTTCTCGCTGGTGGCGTGCGCGCTTACGCTGCTGACCATGCGAATCGATCGTCGACGCGGGTAGTCAACGCTACGACAAGGGGATTGCTCCCCGGTTGTTCTCCCAAGGTGTTCCGAGAAGCGAAGCTTCGAACACGCCTTGGGGGAACCTGCCGGGGGCCGCGCCTGTTTCTCGTCCACATGTGCATACCGCATATGCGGATGCGCAACAAGCTATGCCTGGTAATCGTGCAAGACGGCCTCGATGTTGTTGCCTTCTGGGTCGTGGACAAAGTACGCATAATAGCCGGGATGGCAGTCGCGCGGGCCAAAAAAAACAGACACCGCGGCGCGTTGAAGCTGCTCTACCCTCAGATGTCGATATAGATGCGAACGTTTCGGTGGACGAGGCCATATGCTCGGGAGAGATTGGTGGATATAAATGTCGACTCGGCAGGGCGTGCCGTTAGGGTGAAACGGCGTGCGTTCGAGTCGAGCGCTTGTGGCAAATGCTTAAAGTAGGGCGAGCGTTTTCTTACAGTTGGCCTCAACGTGGGGAAGTAAGTGGTCTTGCAGCTCATCGATACCGGCGACGGGGCTGCTTTCCTTGAAGACCTGCTCCATAAGCACGGGAATCCGTTGCGCGTAGTTAGCCATGAGGCCCGTGCAGAAATCTTTGGTAATCCCAATACGCGTAAGATCTTCGCTGCACGAATCGATAAAGCGTTCGATAGCGCCGCTCCCTATTCTGCCCATACGGTTCTCTCCGCCAACACCCATGGCGAGCTTGCCATGGCGCCGTAGTAGTTCGTAGGGCAAGCCAGACGCCACGTCATACATCGGTGCGAGCAGCGCTCCGTTTCCAGAGAGAAGCAACGAGTAGTTTTTGGCGTGTGCGTCCGTTCCTCCAATAAGAACGTTGGAGAACAGCATGCGAATTTGCCCTGATTGCCGCCGAGCGACCAGTTCTCATTCTTTCCCAGCCATGTAGCGTCATCATCGTCTCGCACGGATTTAAGGCGCAGGGCGATCTGGTGGTTTGATAGCGGTTCATATGTGGCGGGACGAGGGCCGGCGATACTCTGGTCCCTGTTTTGAGACAGTGGAAAGAACTGTACGCCGCCAGGGCAATCGAGTCCAATATGCTCAAGCATAGCGATGGCGTTGTTAGGACGGATGCCGAACTCTCGTGCGATGGCGCTGCGTTGTCGCTCGCTATCCGGAAGCAAGCCAAAGAGGTAGGGAAGCAGTTCGGTGTTGTGGAAGGACCGGTTTTTGAGGGGCAGCGCAATGGAAAGCGGGGCCCCATGGTAAGAGGGATCGTACGCGAAATGCGCGATTCCCTGTTGATCTTGCCAGAGCGCGCCCGCTACCTTGCCGTTGATTGTCGCTTGCAAGTAGATGGATGCCATTAGAAGCCTCCTCGCTGCCAGTCCTCGGGCCCCTGGGGATTTTCCGCGCTAGCGTAGGGCAGCGGATCGGTGGTGTTGCCGGTGATGTGCCTAAACAGCTCGTCATAGGTTGTGGGCCGTGGCTCCTTTTGCGGTGGGCCGTCGGGTGCGGCGGCTTTAAACTGCGGATCCGCCTGCACGGAGAGGGATATGCCCAGCGATTCGAGTATCGAGAGCAGCTTGTCGAGGCGGATGCCGGGCGCTGTGCCTACTTCGAGTGCGATGATGGAACGCTCGGAAACTCCGCAAAGCCATGAGAGCTGCCGCTGCGTAAGGCCTTGGCGTTTGCGGGCCTCGCGCACGTATATGCCGACCTGGCGGGGGATAACAATATCCATGGGGCCATCGATGAGGTGGGCGTAAGGATTGGTGACATCGTCCATAAGCAGACTTTCTTGAGTGCAGACTTTTGCATATCAGTCTATCTGCAAAAGTCTGCAGATAGGGATGGACGAAAAAGGGGACCTTAAGATAGGTCCCCCCCCGGTGGCTCAAATGTGCGTCCGGTCAGCCCCTTATAGCGCGAGGCACGCGCGGAGCGCTGGATGTTTTGCGCCCTGCGTTACAGATACTCGATCTGGGCGCCCTCGGTGTCGCAGGTGAGGATGTGCGTCTCGCAGGCGGGGAAGTTCTCGCGCAGGCGCACCTGCAGGAACTTGGCGACGATGGTGTCATCTGTGGCGGCCATGAGGGTGGAGCCGGAGCCGGAGATCCACATGGTCTTGGCGCCGCCTTCCAGGCAGACGCGGCGAATGTCCTCGTAATCGGGGATGAGGGCGCGGCGGTAGGGCTCCTGCAGGCGGTCGTCGTTAGCGGCGGCGACCAGATCGAGGTCACCGGTCTCAAGTCCGCGCGTCATGCCGGCGATGCGGCCCATCTGCCACACGGCGGTGGATAGGGGCACCTCCTGCGGGACGACCTTTCGGGCCTCGCTGGTGTGGACCTCGTAGGGCGGGATGATGGTGATGAAGCGCAGGCGGTCGCTGACCTCGTAGCGCAGGCACCGCGGCAGGTCGCCCTCGGGTGTGAAGGAGCACACGGCGCCTCCCAGGATGGCGGGGGCGACGTTATCGGGGTGGCCCTCGACGGCGGTGGCGATGCGAACCAGCTCGGCGCGGTCAACGGTGTGGCCGGTCAGCGCGGCTGCTGCCATGATGCCTGCGACCACGCAGGTAGAGCTTGAGCCCAGGCCGCGGGCGACGGGAACCTCGGTCTCGATGTGCAGCTTCACGGGGAAGGGCTCGACGCCCCACTCGCGCAGTGCATCGACAAAGGAGACGTAGACCAGGTTGTTCTCGTTCTGGAACTCCTCCGGGCAGCCGGTGATCTGCAGCGAGTCGGCGCGATCGAAGGTGAAGTGCGAGTACAGCGACACGGCCATGCCCAGCGTGTCGTAGCCAATGCCAAGGTTGGCGCTGGTAGCTGGTACGGTGATCTTGATCATGGGGAAAGCTCCTCGTCCAAATACTAAAGCTTGGCAGCTGCCTGCTCCACAAAGCCGCCCATGCCGTCGATGTCCACCACGGCATCGTGCAGGACGGGCTTTTGCTGCAGCTCGGAAAGCTGGGCGGGGGCGACGGTACCGGTTGCCTTCTCAAGTACCTTCATGCAGGCGAAATCGTCCGGCGGGCAGAACAGGCCCAGCGAGCCGGCGACGGCGCGCGGGAACTTGTAGGGGCTGGCGGTGGAGAGGACCACGCGGGCCTTGGCGTCTGAGGCGGCGGGAACCTGGCCCAAGACGTGGTAGCCGCAGGCGGTATGCGGGTCGATGAGGTAGCCGTTGCGATCCCAGCAATCCTTGATGGCGGCGGCGACCTGGTCCTCGTCCGCCCAACCGCAGCCAAAGACTGCCTGGATCTTGGCCAGCAGCTCCGCAGGCACGTTGTAGGAGCCCTGGGCGAGCTGCGTCATAAGGCCGGCGACCAGCTCGCAATCGCCATCCGCCAGGTAATAGAGCATGCGCTCGAGGTTGGACGAGATGAGGATGTCCATGCTGGGCGAGGTGGTGGTGTAGAAGGGGCGCTGGCGATCATAGGTGCCGGTGGTGAGGAAGTCGAAGAGCACGTTGTTCTTGTCGCTCGCCACGATGAGCTTGGCTACGGGCAGGCCCAGGCACTGGGCGTAGTAGCCGGCCAAGATGTCGCCGAAGTTGCCGGTGGGCACGCAGAACTCGACAGCATCGCCGGGCTGGATCTTGCCGGCGCGAAGCAGCTGGGCGTACGCGGCGAAGTAGTAGACAACCTGGGGCACCAGGCGGCCGACGTTGATGGAGTTGGCGCTGGAGAGCTGCACGCCCGCAGCGGCCAGGCGGTCGGCGAGCCCGCGATCGGCGAAGATGCGCTTGACGGCGCTTTGGGCGTCATCGAAGTTGCCGCGCACGGCGCAGACGGAGACGTTGGCGCCCTCCTGCGTGCTCATTTGGAGTTCCTGCACGCGGGAGACCTTGCCCTCCGGATAGAAGACGGTGATGCCGCAGCCGGGGGCGTCCGCAAAGCCTGCTAGCGCCGCCTTGCCGGTATCGCCGCTGGTGGCGGTGACGATCATGATCTTATCGGCAGCGCCCTCGGCGTTGGCGCTGGTGTGGGCCATGAGGCGGGGGAGCATCTGCAGGGCGACGTCCTTGAAGGCGCTGGTGGGCCCGTGGTACAGCTCCAGCACATACCGCTCCCCCACCGGCACCAGCGGCGTCAGGTCATCGCTGGCGAATTTTCCGGCATAGCTGGCCCGCACCAGTTCGTTCATATCCTGAAAGTCCGGCAGCAGCACACCCAGAATGTCCGCCGCCATGGACATGGTATCCTTCTGCAAGGTCCCCTGCCAGTCAAAATCCAGCTTCCCCGGATCGCAGACATACAGTCCTCCGTCCGGTGCGATGCCCTCTAAAACGGCTCTGGTCGGGGCCGCCGTCAGCTTTTCATCCCTCGTGCTGTGGTAGATCATAAAAACGCTCCTTTTGCCACTTGCTTTTTCTGAAACAGTATGATACACTGTCTCCAGCAAAAAAGCAAGTGTTTTTATTCCGGGGACATAAATTCTCTGTCCGCTGCGGAACAAACGGCACTGCATCCATGAAAGAAAGGCGATTCTCCTATGTTAAAGGTATTGAAATTCGGCGGCTCCTCTATGGCCGACGCCCATCAGTTTGCCAAGGTGAAGGCCATTGTGGACTCTGACCCCAGCCGCCGTGTGGTGGTGGTCAGCGCCGCCGGAAAGCGCAGTCGGGACGACCACAAACTGACGGACCTGCTGTATCTGTGCTACGCCCACCTGCAATACGGCGTCAGCTGCGACGCCGTGTTCGACATGATCCGCAGCCGCTATCTCTCCATCCGGAACGAGCTGCACCTGTCCACACCGCTGGAGGCGGAGTTCGCCGCCCTGCGGGAAAAGATGGACCGTGGCATCAGTCAGGACGAGCTGGTGAGCCGGGGCGAGTACTTCGCCGCCCGCCTCATGGCGGACTATCTGGGCTACGATTTTCTGGACAGCACCTGCTGGCTTCGCTTCCGGCTGGACGGTACCGTGGATCAGCCCGCCAGCTACGAGGCCCTGCGCCGCACCGCCTCCGGCCGCCGGGTGGTGATCCCCGGCTTCTACGGGGCCATGCCCGACGGCAGCGTCAAGACCTTCACCCGCGGCGGCAGCGACATCACCGGCGCTCTGGCGGCGGCGGCGCTGGACGCCGACGTCTACGAAAACTGGACCGACGTCTCCGGCATGCTGGTGACCGATCCGCGCATCGTAGAGAATCCGGAAGTAATCGAAACCGTTACATATAAGGAGCTGCGGGAGCTGGCCTACATGGGCGCCAGCGTACTCCACGAGGACGCCATTTTCCCGGTCAGAAAAGAGGGCATCCCGATCAATATCAGAAACACAAACCGTCCTTCTGATCCGGGAACCATGATTGTGGAGAACACCTGC
>OIXS01001654.1_pt1 | contig 10642 bp, 10 predicted proteins | sample 1587841 | NCBI WGS metagenome assembly OIXS01 (sample SAMN03283254) | human gut metagenome | biome: human-associated habitat; material: feces | host: Homo sapiens | place: USA | collected 2013
CGATGCGATGCCGTCCACCCGGTCGTCGTCGTTGCCGTACTTGGGGAAGTCGCCCTCCACCTCGTAATCCACCACGATGCCGTCCGCGTCGCGGATGCATTTCACCCGGGCGTACTTGATGGCCGAGAGGGAATCCGCCACCACGGAAAGCCCCGCGATGCCCGTTCCAATTACAAGTACGTCGTACATAGCGCCCCGCTTGATATCGATAGGTTAATCCCGTCCAGTATAGGGGAGGGCGCGTGGGCTCTATAAACGTTTATGTAGACGGTAGCTGAGGACGGTGGGTGTTATTGCTCGCGCAACAGGGTGGGGCGAAGCTATTCTATTTTTCGAATGGGAACATAGAGGTGGCAACGGGTTGTCACTGGGTCAATATACTCATGGACAGCGCCGGCAAGTGGAATGCCTTCAGCGCGCAAATGAGCAATCGCTTGATCGAATGCCCCTTCTTTATTGGCGACAACAAGATATTCGAAGCTCGGTATAGTCCATTTGGTCCAACCGAGAGGAGCTTCGGCCTCGTCTTCGCATTCGATCCCGGCTAAGTAGAGACCTTCGCTAAAGTTGTCTTCCCATGGTAGATACGAATGGGTGCGGTCCGACATCGCTCCCCATATTCCAACCAAGCTGCCATCCTCGGCTCTTTTCGCTAGGTGTTTTATTTCTGCAAAGTGGCCGTTAGCTTCATTCCACAGGCGCTGAATGAAGCCCTCGCCATCCAAGGTCGAACCCTCTTTTCCAATAACGCTGAAACTGCTCTTAATAAGACGAGTCATAGACGGTGCTCCAAGGATGGCGATTTGATTTGGGAAGGGAGAACAACAATCTGCGGTCATACTAAACAAACGAGGTTAGAGCTCGGTTGCGCAGACGCCCCTGTCCATGGCAACGATGTTGGCGATACCTTGCTCAATCATGCTGTCGACATCAACATCGGTGTAGAAAGCGATGTGATTGGTGAGCAACACGTTGGGGAACTGGCGCAGGTAGGCCATCTTGCGATTTACCAGGATGTCGTTCATGCGGTTCTCGTGGTAAATGCCGGCCTCGTCCTCGAATACGTCCATGGCGAGCGCGCCGATCTTCTCGCGCTCGATACCGTCGATCAATGCGTCGGTATTCATAAGTTCTCCGCGGCTCACATTGATAAGTACGACGCCGTCACGCATCTTCGAGATCGCTTTCGCATCGATGATGTTGCGCGTGCTGTCCATAAGCGGCATGTGCACGGTGATAAGGTCGCTTTGCTCAATGAGGGTGTTGACATCTACGTATGATATTCCACGCGAAATGAGGTCGGCATTGGGGAAGGGGTCATAAGCGAGGATCTTGCACCCAAATCCTGAGAGGTTGTCGATTACGGCGCGACCGATTCGGCCAGTGCCCATAACACCCACGGTAAGGGTTCGCAGCTCGCGGCCGAGCAGGCCTTCCAGCGAGTAGTCGTTTACGTGTTGGCGCCAAAGGGCGGGCTTGCACTTGCGCAGCGACATGAGCATGAGCATGACGGCGAATTCGGCCACGCCGTAGGGCGGGTAGGTGGTGTTGCATACATGGATGCCCATTCGATGGGCAGCATCGATATCGATGTGGTTGTAGCCGATGCAACGTGAGGAAAGCAGCTTTACCCCCAGCTCGCCCATGCGCGTGATAAGCTCGGCGGGCAAGATGGACTTGTTGTTGATGACGACGGCCTCGTAGCCGGCGACGCTCTCGATGTTGTCTGCCGAGAGAATGTCGGGAATAGCATCGATGGCATAGCTTTCGGGCAGAGCGGCGACTGCGCGCTCATAGGCTTGCTTCTCATCGCCTCGCAGCTCGAACAATTTAATCTTCAAGGCTGATTCCTTTCTATGGAGAGTGTTGCTGGGCGCATAGTGTGACGGTCTAGTGACGCGATGACACCGATTTGTTACAAGCACGATGGTACGACCGGGCAACGTCTTTCGTATGGGTATACTTGCGAAATCCAAACGCGAGTCTTTCCCCTATGTGGTGAAAGACTCGGCATAGCTTGCTATATCTCACTGCTTTAGCATGAAATTCGTAACGGAGAAGGGGGTGTCCTGTGGCTGTTGATCGCAAACGGGGGATTGTTCGCATCTTGTCGGATCGGGCATCCTGGGTCACCGCCTCCGCGCTTGCGCAGGAAATGGGGTGCTCGTCCAGAACTATCAAGACGGACATCATGCGCTTGAATTCTATGCATGAAGGACTGATCGAAAGCGGCCCAAAGGGCTATCGCCTTGCTGATTCCGCAGCATCTTCTCGTATCCTGTCTAATGTTAGCCCCGAGGTTCCTCAGACGGCTGAGGCGCGAAAGCGCTACATATTGTTTGAACTTCTCATGCGCCATCGAGAGCTCTCGTGCGCGGATCTAGCCGAATCCCTCTACATTTCGCTTGCGACGCTCGACAACGAGCTTGTTGCCATCAAGCGCGAGCTTACCGATTACGGTTTGTCACTGCGGTCACGAGGCGGGTCTATCCATGTGGAAGGTAGTGCACGGGGCGAACGTAAAATGGTTGCTCAGTTGATCTTTGATGAAACAAAGGACTATTTCTCTCAATTTGAAATGATCAACGGGTATTTTCCTGGAATTGACTTGAGGACTCTTCGTGGCCAGATCGATGCGAGTTTAAAATCTCGCGGTTTCTATATCAACGACTACGCCCTCTCGAATCTGATCATCCATATCGCCATTTTTGTGGAGCGCACGCTCAATGGTTTCGATCCTGCCCCCTTGGCGGTCAAGCGTAGCCCGCATTCTGAAAGCAGCTCTGACGTTGCGCTTTCACGCGAACTGGAGCAGTCCGTTGAAGAGATATGCGCGGCAATCGAGAGCGATTACGATGTTGTCGTTGCCGAGAGCGACCGCGAAGCAGTGTACGTGATGCTTTCCGTGAATCTGATTCATACTGGTGGAAATGTTTTGGATGACCCGGAGCATAAAAAGGCGTTTGAAGTTCTGGAGGTAATAGCGCGACGAGTGCGCGATGTGTTCTCGCTCGATTTTTCCGATCATGATTTCATGCTTCGTTTTTCTCTCCATTTGGCCAATTTGTTTGGCTCTGTTAGACCAAGAATGACATTGATCGCGCGCAAATAAGAGGTCCCGACAGGCAGGAGTGTCGGGACCTTGCAGAATGGATTATTGGATCATAGGAATGGACTATTTTAGGAACTCATACTTAAAAAGGTTTGGCACAACCTTTTTAAGATAAAACTCTTTGTTCAGCTCCTTTAAAGACCTTATAGCTCCGTTAAGCTCTGGATAGTCGTAAATTTTCTCTCCATTATCTTCGGACTTTGTCCAGGTGTTTAGCTCCTCGCCAATTTGGTACAACCCGTAAGTCAACGTGGGGTCATATCCCGCCGTCCTTTTTGCCTCAGTAAGTACGCGCTCCCATGCTTCGATAAGATCTTTTTCCTCGCCCTGAATGGACAGTGCAGAAAGCGCTTCGGAGGCAGCGGTCGGACCGTTTGTCGTATCGAGGCAAATCTCGTTTCGGTACGCTCTGCCATCGCTGCCCATGAATGATCTCATGTGATTTTGATATTCGCAGCAGGTAAACAGGAGGACCCTCCGCAACCATGTTCGAAGCGACCCTTGTTTCATCGCCTTCATGAACCCCTCCGCGCCGTCCGCAGACTTCATGACACGACCTCGCTCGGTCCAAGAGCCGTTATATGAGATGTATCTGGACGCGGCGAACATCGGCAGCTTCTCCAGAAAGTTATCACGGCGAAGGTAGAAGCCGTGACCGTTGAACATCCCGGCAGAGATTAGAATCGCGTGGAGTTCGGGGCTATCGAACCCGCTACTGTCGACGACCATATAACCAATGATGTTATCGTTCCAGCGAGGCTTGAGGCTTCGTTTTTGATGAACTGCCTCGATCCCCGTCCTCTGGAGCAGTATTCCTCCCTCAACATCGTTTTCGAACTTTCTCTTGTCGTAGTAGCGCTGGCTGTACCGCTCACTGATCATCTTAAATTCCAACTGGACTGGCGCGCCGAGCTTGCCGTCCACGATATCGTATCCTGGTACAGTGAACTCACGTGCGGCGGAGTCCTCGTTCGCCCACAACGCGACGAGGACACAGGAGTGCTTTCGAGCGTGAAAATGAGCCCTGTCACACGCGAACCCCTCTATTAGGCGTTTCTTCACGAGTCCTTGCGATTTCCAGTACTTCGGCGGGGAAAAGACAACGTAGCTATCCGTTGGCTGGCGAAGATAGTACTCGAATCCAGACCAGATGAACGCATTTCCCATATCATTGACGCAGCGGGACTCTACGCTTTTGTCACGCTTCACCGCTGCAGACATCTGGCCGACCACCCAGCTTCCTTTCCAGCCGGCGGAAGACTTTTTCCCGACGCCCCTCTTCTGGTGCTCCATGGAGGTTGTCTCTGCATAAGGAGGGTTCTCGAATAGGATGATCGTGCAGTTAGGGTTGTCAAGGTATTGCCTGATGAGCGGGTTCTCGACATACTCGTGGCTCAAGGCATCTGCACCCTTGACAAGCCCGGCTCGGAAGGTATCCCCCGCCTCGACGGGCGGGATGATATGGCGTACCTTGGAGCCCAGGACCTCTTGCATGACCTTGTACTCGTAGTATTCGATGGTCGAAAGGACGCAGTGCCCAAGTTCCTCGTCGCTGAGGCCCTTTTCCAGGTTGCCTGTCCCCGCGCACCTGTCCAAGATGATATAGTCGTTTCCTTCCGGAACGCGATCAATCGCCTTCCGAAGAAGCTCGCGGGCTTTTTCCGCATAAGGCTTGGGTGTGTAGAAGGCGCCCAGGTTCTTCTTCTGGAGGAAATCGTTGAGGCAATCCATCAGATATTCGAAGCGGATGTTCGAATCGCCCTTGTATGGGAGAATATACTCGCTGAACACGCTTGGACTTCGAATCTCACCAACCTTACGATGGCGCCCTGTGTTGTCTCCGATGAAATCTTCCTTGCGCGCGGTGGGTACCAAGCGGTAGTATGCCATCGCCCAGCCGACGATGCAGTTCTCATCGATATGGATTCGGGTATGGTTGTTTTCTTTCAGACGGGCGATAAGGTTCGCCGCGTCCACCTGTGAGCTTCCATAGGCGTACTTCTCGTTGTATGCCTTACCGATGAAACCGCAGTTATCTTTAGACGCCCCGCCTGAATACACCTTCTCGATGTCGTCGAGGTAATCATCCGAATGATAGAGGTAGGCGACCTCGGCATTGAGGTCTACGAGGACGATGTTGGCGGGGATGGGCTTGCCCTTGATGCGCAGGGATGAAAGGTACTTGATGCTTTGGAACAGCACGGTATTCAAATCGCCGACGCGTAGCTTAAACTCGATCAGGTTGCCGTTCAGAACACCGTCGTTGTTGTCGTTAAGGATGTCATCAAGCATCAAATCGGGATTGATGAGGGGGAGAAAGGTTCTGAAAAATTCAAGTTGCCCGTCACGCTCGATTTCAAAGCAGGCCACTACGCGCACCGCCCCTCACCGATGCCGCCTTCTGGTGCAAAGGCACCATCCGACCTCTCTTTCTCTCGCCTAGGCCGTGATGCGACCTTCATCTCGAAAGGCATGCCGCCCTCGCGGACTACAGCACGAAGAAAGAGGTTGATCGCCGTTGACATGGACAGGCCGAGTTCGTCGAGGATGGCGGACGCCTCCCTCTTCACCTCCGGCTCTATCCTGATGGTGGTCGCGGGTATGTTCGACGGCATGGTGGCTCCTATCTCTCGCGTATACCACGGTGCCACCATTCTAGCGGACTATGCCTCCCGCGAGGCCCAGTAGTCCATATAGGGCGGCAGGACGTTGAACATGTCGCGGATGCGGGTCGAGCAGGTGCCGTTGGCGAGCTGGCGGGCGACCGTGGACTCCGCGATGCGCGATTCGGCCGCCATGAAGGTGCGGCACCAGCGGAACCAGTCGAGGTAGGCGGCGAGGTGCTTGGTGGACACGCCCTTGAAGCGCGCCATGAACGAGTCGAGGAGCGAGTGGACGGTGTTGATGCGGTTGATAGTGCCCTCCGAGCGGTCCTTGGAATCATAGGACTCATGCGAGGCGACCTTGAGGTCGGAAAGCACGTCGATATAGGCGGTGGCCTTGTCCGTTGCGACGACCGCGCCTGCGCAGACACGGCCTCGGAGAGCAGCCATCGCGCGCTTGCGCGAGACCACGCCGCGCCCCGAGACCTCGAAGAATGTGGCGTTCGTGTCGCTGATGCCCGTCATCACGCAGATCTGCTCGCGGGAGAGACCGCGCTTGTGGACCTGCTTGCCGCGATGGCGCGCCCTCCTCGGCAGGGTGAAGGAGCCCTTGGAATGGTTGCCCTTGAAGGACTCGGGGAAGTACGTCTCGTCGAGTTCGCAGGCTTGCCCCTGCCCGACGTGGAACTCGGGAGAGTATTCCTTCAGGCACTCGATGAGCCTGTGGCGCATGGTGTAGGCGGTCTTGAGGCAGACGCCGCAGCGATCGGCGCACGCGCGCAGCGGCAGCATGAGGACAAAGCACTCGGCGTAGGCCATCCAAGTCTCGCGTGGCAGCTTGCTCGTGCCGAGAATCCGGTCGGTGGAGCCGGAGAACGTCCTGCCGCAGTCGCGGCAGAGGTAGCGCTGCTCACCATTTCTGGACTTGCCCTTCTTGACGATAGCGACCGAGCCGCAACGGGGGCAACGCTCCATCTCGTAGCCGCTTCCCGCCGCATCGTCGAACATGGCGGCACGGATAATATCGCGCACCGACTCGATTGCGCGGCGGCGTTCGGACTTACTGAGCTTCGCCATATTCTTCTTGAGGGTGATGACCAAATCATCGGCGTTCATACCTGCTCCAATGCCGTGGTTGCCGCTTCAATTATACCACGGTGGCATCACCCATATGTCAATTCTGGACTAACAGAGCCAAAATATATGTGCCATCAACACGGGCGATGCGCACGCACCCCTCTTCAATAGGCTGCCTTAGCGTCTGGAGGACGCCCGTGGGAAACTCCCCGAGCTCATCGAGGTAGAGAACGCCACCGTGCGCGAGGCTCGCCTCACCCGGCCGCACCGGCCTTCCACCTCCCACCAAACCAGCAGGGGTGATGCTGTGGTGCGGCCTGCGAAACGGCCTCTCCCCAGCAAGAAGGCCCTCGTACCCATCTCCCGCGACAGAATGGATGCACAGGGCCTCCTGACGCTCGACGGGATCTATAGGCGGCAATATCGTTGTCATCCTTTTCGCAAGCATGCTTTTACCGGATCCGGGAGGTCCAATCATGAGCATGCCCAACCCGCCTGCCGCCGCCACGGCGATCGCCCGCTTAGCAACCTCTTGTCCAACGACATCGGCATAGTCAAGTCGAGGCTGAACCACGCTTTCCGATATGGACGATACGGGATAGGGCTTGCAAGCCCAATCAACGCCCATGCGAAGCGCTCCTATGCTATCCAGATATGATGATGCCACGCCGTCGAAGGGAACATGATCCGGCCTCAGGGCCCCCACAAGAGAAAGCCCCGCCTCTCGAGCAAGCAAGGTGTAGGCGACCTCACCTTTGCAGGGAAGGACTTCGCCGTCCAATCCCACCTCGCCCACAAACAGCCGATCATCGAGGCCCGTGCGCGGTATCTGCCCCGACATGGCGAGTATCGCGACGGCGATGGGCAGGTCGAATCCAGAACCGGTCTTCCTCAAGTCGCCCGGCGATAAGTTCACGATGATCGCGCGACGCGGAACGTCGAATCCGCAGGCAACCAGGGCGCAGCGAATTCTCACCCGCGCCTCGAGAACCGAACTGTCCGCCATGCCCACGATCGTGATACCCGGTATGCTTCCGCCGTATGAGACCTCGACCGTAACGGGCTGCGCCTCGACCCCTCTGATACATGCAGCATGGACGGCAAACGACCCGGGCCTATCAGAACTCACGGCTCCGCCTCCCAGTCAAAGGCGCCTACCATATGCCTGATGCCCGCAAGGTGACCGGACGCAACCGAAACGGCGACCACATCGAAACGAATCGCGGGTACGGGAAAGCGATCCATAAGATAGTTTGCGGCGATACGGCGATACCGACGGCGCTTCTTATCGTTAACGGCCTCTTCGGGATACTCATCGTCATCGAGATGACGGACCCTGCGCGTCTTGACCTCAACCAGGACGATGACGCCCTCGACCGTATCGAGCGCTATAAGGTCCGCCTCCCCTTCATGGCAACGGTAGTTGCGCTCGAGAATGTCGTATCCCCGCTCCTTCAAATAGAGCGCCGCGATCGCTTCGCCAACGTTACCCAGTTGTTTTGTAGTAAGGCCGTCGAGCATCCTATCATCATCAAGGCACGCGTCCTCTGACAACAGGTCCTCGAAACCGCCAAGATCGGGCACTCGGTCCTTGCTTCGCCGTGACATTTCGCGCTCCTTTCCGTTGGAAAATAATTAACGGAAAGCATGGAGGCGTATAAGCTCGCGCAAGGTCGGCTGAATCTTCCAGAAATGCCGGAAGTAAAACGATGATTTATTGCAAAACGATGCTAGCGAAAGCTAAAACGTCCCGCCAGCGTGAGCAAAAGCGCCCGGCGCCATTAAAAAAGTGTGCCTGTCTGCAAGAAATTACCACAAAAACTCACTCGGTGAATGGGGGTCAAACCATGTTCCTGTATGGCCTTGATATGATCGGGCGATGCGTAGCCCTTTGATTGCGCCAGATGGTATCCGGGATATTCTGCATCCAGCTCAACCATCATCTCGTCGCGGGTGACTTTGGCAACAATCGAGGCGGCGGCGATACAAGCCACCTGCGCGTCACCGTGAACCACATCGCGCTCGTTGGGGACCGCGCCCAGAGGGTTTCCATCCATCAAAACGCAATCGGGTTCAAGCCCGGTATCGGCAACGGCGCCCGCGACGGCCTCGCGAAGAGCAGATGCCATGCCAACGGAATCGATGCGCTCGGGAGATATGTGGCAGGTGCCGATCGCGACCGCTTCCTGCGCGATTCTGGAAGCTAGGGCCTCGCGCTTTGCGGGAGTTAACTGCTTAGAATCGTTGATGCCCCAAATCTTAGGATCGGAGGGAAGGCAGACGGCGCAGACGGTCAAAGGCCCCGCGACGGAGCCACGTCCCACCTCGTCCACGCCGACCACGATACCGCTGCCGCCAAGCTCATCCATGAGACGGTACATGCCGTCTACTCGCTCGTGTTCCGCCTTCTCCTTGCTCCAGCGCTTCAACGCGCGTTCGCAGGCCTTTTGAACTTGAACGCGAGGATCCTCACGATAGCGATCGACAAGCAACTGAATTTCTTCAAACGGAGCGCTCCCCAGCTCTGCCGCAACCTGCGCGGCGGGGGCCGAACTTGTCATATTTGCCATTGGGACTCCTTGGATGCAGACCGTCATCTTTTCCATGGTACCGCGAACGCCGTTAAACGAAAGCGTTATGCAACCAAAAAAGGCCGCCCCTTTCGGAGCGGCCAGGTGCGCGTAATTGAAAAAAGGATGAAGCTTAGCGCTTCTCGGGAATGCGGGCAGCCTTGCCCACCTTGTCGCGGAGGTAGTACAGCTTGGCGCGACGAACCTTACCGTGACGGATAACCTCGAGCTTGGCGATCTTGGGGCTGTGAAGCGGGAAGGTACGCTCGACACCGATGCCGAAGGAAAGCTTGCGGACGGTGAAGGTCTCGCGGGAGGAGCCGCCGCTCATGCGGATGACGTCGCCCTGGAAGACCTGGATACGCTCGCGGTCGCCTTCCTTGATGCGATAATGCACCTTGACGTTGTCGCCAACGCGGACCTGAGGAATGTCCTCACGGATCTGCTGGCGCTCGATTGCGCGGATGTAATCCATCTTTCGATCCTTACTCTTCTAGAGGTGCCGCGCGCGTACGCCGACACATAGGTTGAACAAACTATTTCAGTATAAGTATTTCGCTGGTAGTTAAGGGATGAACCTCGTCCAACACCTTATCTGCACATTTATGGCTGACCATACGAAAGGCAGGAGGTACCCATGTATATGTCTATGATAACGAACATACGATGCCAAATGCGGGAACAATACATCAGACGGCCAATCCGGCCAATTCGACACCATAAGTTAGCCAACAGATATGAAAGGAACTTCCCCATCATGGCACGAATCGATTCCGTCAGCGAAATCAAACAGCAGCCAGCGCCTGGAAAGGCAGCGATCATTGCATCCCTGCTGTTCCCTTTCATCGGGATCGCCTGCATACTAGCGCCGGAAGGAATCATGAACTTCCTGCCATATCTTCTGGGCGGCCTGATGCTCGTGGTTGGAGTCGCGGACTTGACTACGGACCTTACAGATCCAAATAAGGAAGCCGGCAGCATCAGCCAGGGTTCCGACGTCGTCATGATCGTGGTCGGAGGAATGCTGCTGGTAAAGGGAGCCGCCCTGCTCACCCTGGTAGGAGTTGTCTGGGGATTCATAGGATTAAGCAAGGCCGCCGGAGAGATAGACGAGACATTCCATGCGATTCGCGCTAAGGCGCCCTTCGCGCTGCTCGCGCTTTCCTCCGCCATAGAAGTGGTACTCGGCACGCTCCTCATTGCTAGTCCGCTTGATAATATCGAGCATCATGCAACACGTCCTCAGCAGCCTCCCGATCTCCTATATAACGAAGACAAAT
>OIXS01001656.1_pt1 | contig 10622 bp, 9 predicted proteins | sample 1587841 | NCBI WGS metagenome assembly OIXS01 (sample SAMN03283254) | human gut metagenome | biome: human-associated habitat; material: feces | host: Homo sapiens | place: USA | collected 2013
GGATGCGGCGGCCCTCGTGATCAATAGCGGCCGAAGTCGCCGGAACGGCCCTCGGTGACATCGGAGCCGAACTCGTAGTCCTTGCCAGGCAGGATAGCGTTGAGGGCGATACCCGCGATGGCGGCGATGGCCAGATTAGTCAGGGTCACATGGGCGCCGCCCACCGGGAAGGTAATTCCGCCGGAGAAGCCCAGGCCGCACACCAGGATGACAGCGGCGATGATCAGGTTGCGGGAGTTGGTGAAGTCCACCCGGTTTTCCACCACGTTGCGCACGCCGATGGCGGAGATCATGCCGTACAGGATGAAGGACACGCCGCCGATGATGGCGGTGGGGATGGAGTTGACCAGGGCGGCGAAGGCAGGGGAGAAGGAGAGCACCACCGCGTACACTGCTGCCAGGCGCACCACCTTGGGATCGTATACACGGGAGAGGACCAGCACGCCGGTGTTCTCACCGTAAGTGGTGTTGGCCGGGCCGCCGAACAGGCCGGCCAGGGAGGTGGCGATGCCGTCCCCGATGAGGGTGCGGTGGAGACCGGGGCGCTCCAGGAAGTTCTCGCCCACGGTTGCGGAGATGGCGGACATGTCGCCGATGTGCTCCATCATGGCAGCCACGGCAATGGGGGCCATGACCAGAATGGAGGTCACATCAAACCTGGCGATCGAGCCGGTGAAGTCGGTGAAGAAGGGTTGCAGGCCGATAGGAGCGGCAGCCGTCACGGCGGAAAAGTCCATCAGGGGGATCACCGAGCCGGAGGCGTCCACTGCTGTGGCCCCCAGGGCATTGGCGGCCACAGCCACCAGATAGGGGATCACCACGCCCAGAAGGATGGGGATGATCTTAACCATACCCTTCCCCCAGATGTTGGCTGCGACGATGACCGCGATGGACAGGAGGGCCAGCCACCAGCAGGAGGAGGCGTTGCTTACCGCGTTAGGGGCCAGGTTGAGGCCGATGAGGATGATGATGGGCCCGGTGACCACAGGAGGCAGGAAGCGCATGACCTTCTTTACGCCGACCAGTTTGATGACGGCGGCCAGAATCACATAGAGCAGGCCGGCCACTACAATGCCGCCGCAGGCGTACTGGAGCTTGACGGAGGGCTCCATTGTGGCATAGGCGCCGGAATCCAGGGCGGCCACGGCGGAGAAGCCGCCCAGATAGGCGAAAGAGGAGCCCAAAAAGGCGGGTACCTTCAGGCGGGTGCAAATATGGAAGAAGAGGGTGCCGATGCCGGCGAAAAACAGAGTGGTCTGGATGGACAGGGGCAGGCCGTAGCCCTGGACCAGAATGGGGACCAGGACGGTGGCGCCGAACATGGCGAACAGGTGCTGGAGGCCCAGCACCAGCATCTTGGGCAGGCCAAGCGTCCGGGCGTCATAGATGGGCTCGCTTCCGGGGGTGGATTTGTGACTCATACGTGTCTCCTCTCTCGTTTGGGCATTGGGCAGAAAAAAAGCAATTGCTTTTTCAACGAAAAAGCAATTGCTTTAGAGAAATGGAATGGAGATACCCAGGTGAAGCCAAAGAAACATCCGGTACTCCATGTTCCATTCCTCCTGCCGCCGCCAAATTTCACTCTATGATATCAGAAATCCGGTCGTTTGGCAAGAAAAAGTTTTTCCTCCGCCCGGCCGGGTGGAGGAAAAACCGGGCGAGTACGTCCCCGGTACGGCGGGGGCGTTTCTTACAGCATCCGCTTGAGGTACCGGCCGGTATAGGAGGCTTCGCAGGCGGCCACCTCCTCTGGAGTACCCGTCACGACGATGTTGCCGCCGCCGTCGCCAATCCCCACGCGGCAGGCCGCGCGGGGGCCCCGGATTGATTTTATCTGCTCGGGCGGAGTGAATCCGCCCAGCATCAAGGTTTTGCCAGAGGCAAAACGCTTGGTGGGCAGCGCCGGCGGCCGCTTTTTACAGCATCCGCTTGAGGTACTGCCCGGTGTAGGAGGCGGCACACTGCGCCACCTCCTCGGGGGTGCCGGTGACGACGATATTGCCGCCGCCGTCGCCGCCCTCGGGGCCGAGGTCGATGATGTGGTCGGCGGTCTTGATCACATCCAGATTGTGCTCGATGACCACCACCGTGTTGCCCACGTCCACCAGCTTCTGGAGCACCTCAATGAGCTTGTGCACGTCGGCGGTGTGCAGGCCGGTGGTGGGCTCGTCCAGGATATAGATGGTCTTGCCGGTGGAGCGCTTGGCCAGCTCGGTGGCCAGCTTGACCCGCTGGGCCTCGCCGCCGGACAGGGTGGTGGAGGGCTGCCCCAGCTTGACGTAGCTCAGGCCCACCTCGTAGAGGGTTTGGAGCTTGTTGTACAGCCGGGGGAGGTTCTCAAAGAAGGGGAGGGCCTCCTCCACCGTCATCTCCAGCACCTCATAGATGTTCTTGCCTTTGTAGCGCACCTCCAGGGTCTCCCGGTTGTACCGCTTGCCCTTGCACACCTCGCAGGGCACGTAGATGTCGGGGAGGAAGTGCATCTCAATTTTCAGCAGGCCGTCGCCCTGGCAGGCCTCGCAGCGCCCGCCCCGGACATTGAAGGAGAAGCGGCCCGGGCCGTAGCCCCTGGCCTTGGCGTCGGAGGTGGAGGCGAACAGATCACGGATGTCGTTGAACAGGCCGGTATAGGTGGCCGGGTTGGAGCGGGGGGTGCGGCCGATGGGGGACTGGTCAATGTCGATGACTTTATCCAGGAACTCCTCCCCCTCGATGCCCGCGTGCTTTCCAGGCCGGGTCTTGGCCCGGTTCAGGTCGGCGGCCAGCCGCTTGAACAGGATCTCGTTGACCAGGGAGGACTTGCCGGAACCGGACACGCCGGTGACGCAGGTGAAGGTGCCCAGGGGGATGGACACGTCCACGCCCCGCAGGTTGTTCTCCGCCGCGCCCCGGATGGTGAGGAAGTTCCCGCTGCCCTTGCGGCGCTCGGTGGGGACGGGGATCCTTTTGCGGCCGGACAGGTAGTCGCCGGTGATGGAGCCGGGGGTGTTCATGACCTCTTCGGCGGTGCCGGCGGCCACCACCTCGCCGCCGTGGACGCCGGCGCCGGGGCCGATGTCCACGATATAGTCGGCCGCCCGCATGGTGTCCTCGTCGTGCTCTACCACCAGCAGGGTGTTGCCCAAGTCGCGCAGGTGCTTCATGGTGTCCAGCAGCATGTCGTTGTCCCGCTGGTGCAGACCGATGGACGGCTCGTCCAGAATATAGAGCACCCCCATGAGGGAGGAGCCGATCTGGGTGGCCAGGCGGATGCGCTGGCTCTCGCCGCCGGAGAGAGAGGCGGCGGAGCGGGACAGAGTGAGATACTGAAGGCCCACGGAGCGCAAAAAGCCCAAGCGGTTTTTGATCTCCTTCAAGATCTGAGCGGCGATCATCTGCTGGGTCTCGGTGAGCTCCAGATGCTCCATGAAGTCCAGGGCCTCGGTGACCGACTTGTGGCAGAAGGTATCAATGTCGATGCCCCCCACCGTCACCGCCAGGGACTCCCGGCGCAGACGGCGACCGTGGCAGGTGGGGCAGGGGTTCTGGCTCATGCAGTCCTCCAGCTCCTTGCGCACCGCGTCGGACTGGGTCTCCTTGTACCGCCGCTCCAGGTTGTTGCAGATGCCCTCAAAAGCCTGGTGAAGGGTACCCTTTCCCCGGGGCTGGTCATAGTGGAGGGTAAGCTCCTCTCCCTTGGTGCCGTAGAGGATCACATCCAGCGCCTCTTTGGACAGGTCCTTCACCGGGGTATCCAGCTTGAAGCGGTACTTCTTGGCCAGAGCGTCAAAGTACATGCGGGAGATTCCGTCGGACTTGATGTTGTTCCACCCGGAGGCGGTGATGGCCCCCTCCAGGATGGACAGATTCTTGTTGGGGATGATGAGGTCGGGGTCCACCTTCAGCTGGCTGCCCAGGCCGGTACAGGTGGGGCAGGCGCCGAAGGGGTTGTTGAAGGAGAACATCCGGGGGGTGAGCTCCTCAATGGACACACCGCAGTCCTCACAGGCGTAGTTCTGGGAGAAGAGGATATCCCGGTCCTCCCCCACCACGTTGATGACTACCAAGCCTCCCGCCAGGTTGGAGGCCACCTCCACGCTGTCGGTAAGGCGGCGGGCAATGTCCTCCCGGATGACCAGACGGTCCACCACGATCTCAATGTTGTGCTTCTTGTTCTTCTCCAGCTTGATCTCCTCGCTGAGATCATAGGCAATGCCGTCTACCCGGCAGCGCACATAGCCGGAGCGGCGGGCATCCTCAAAAATTTTGGCGTGCTCGCCCTTCTTGCCCCGGATCACCGGAGCCATCACCTGGATACGGGTGGCCTCAGGCAGAGCCAGGACCTGGTCGATGATCTGGTCGATGGTCTGCTGTTTGATCTCCTTGCCGCAGATGGGACAGTGGGGCGTGCCCACCCGTGCCCACAGCAGACGCAGGTAGTCGTAGATCTCGGTGACGGTACCCACGGTGGAGCGGGGGTTTTTGGATGTGGTCTTCTGGTCAATGGAGATGGCGGGAGAAAGGCCATCGATGTAGTCCACGTCGGGCTTCTCCATCTGCCCTAAAAACATCCGGGCGTAGGAACTCAGAGACTCCACATACCGGCGCTGACCCTCGGCGTAGATGGTGTCGAAGGCCAGGGACGACTTGCCCGAACCGGACAGGCCGGTGAGCACCACCAGCTTGTCCCGGGGGATGGTCAGGTCGATGTTTTTCAGGTTGTTTTCCCGGGCCCCTTTGATGTCAATAAAATTCTGCATAGTGTCGTTCCTCTATCTTGATCTCTCCCCAGGCGGGGGAAGTTAGTTACTCTCGCAGCAGCACCACTGCCGCCAGGATGCTCACCACACCCAGGGCGGTGGAAATGTCCATGGCCTCATGAAACACCAGCACCCCCACCAAGGCGGCCACCACCGGCTCCACGGAGGCCAGGATGGCAGCTTTGCCGCTGTCGATCCGGGCCAGCCCCGCGGTATACAGCAGGTAGGGCAGTACAGTGGACACCACCACCAGAGCAGCGGCGGCTCCCAGCAGCTTGGGCTGGGTGGTAAGCACGGCCAGCTCTCCTGGGTGCAGGAACACCAGGGCGGCCAAACCGGCAAAGACGAAGGTGTACAGGGTGACTGTATATGGACCGTAGTGGCGCAGGGCAAAACGGCCGAAGATGGAGTACAGAGCGTAGAAAAATCCGGCTCCCAGCCCCAGCAGCAGGCCCTGCCCCGTCAGGCTGGCCTCGCCGCTCCAGGTGCCCGCCACACAGGCGCAGCCAAAGAAGGTGAGCCCCAGGGCGAGAAGCTTGCGCTTTGTGATCTTGTCCCGCCACAGCAGGGCGGACAGCAGCACCACAAAGGCGGGGGAGGTATAGAGCAAAATGGCGGCCACCGCCAGGGAGCACTGCTCCTGGCAGCTGAAATAGCACCAGGTGAAGAACACCACACTCACCACTCCAGTGCCGAAAAACCACCCCAGATGCTTTCCCTGCACCCGGAAGGCCTCCCGCTTCCACACCGCCAGCACCAGAGCCAGCGCCACAAGGCCGCCCAGGTTGCGCACCAGCACGATGCTCTCCGGCCCTAACCCGGCTCCCAGCAGGGCCCGGTTGAAGAGACCAATAAGCCCCAACAGGCTAGCTCCGGCCAATACCAGACCGGCGCCGCCCCGCTGCTGTGTCTCCTTCATCCAGCTTCCCTCCACAAAGCAGAATTATTCCACCGTTACATCGGCGGTGGTGCCCCCCACCAGGGCGATGAGGTCCGCGGGGTTGAGCTGCACCTGGTAGCCGATCTTCCCGGCGGACACCATGATGGTATCGATAATCTCCGCCGTCTCGTGGAACACGGTGGGATACTGCTTCTTCATCCCCACCGGGGAACAGCCCCCGTGGACGTAGCCGGTGAGGGGCAGCAGTTCCTTCTGGTGGAGCATGGCAATGGACTTCTCCCCCACCGCCTTAGCCGCCTTTTTCAGGTCCAGAGTATCTTCCACAGGGATGTCAAACACATAGATAGCCTTGGAGGCACCCCGGGCCACCAGAGTCTTGAACACACACTCCGGGTCCTGGCCCAGGGAACGGGCTACACTTGCCCCGTCCACCGCCACCCCCTCCTCGTGGGGATAGGTGTGGGGGGTGAAGGGGATGCCCTTCTGCTCCAAAATGCGCATGACGTTGGTCTTTTCTTCTTTCTGCTTTGCCATGGATCTCATTCCTTTTGTTGATATGCTTACGCTCACTGCCCACGCAATTCAATGATCTGATCCCGCAGGGTAGCAGCCAATTCAAACTCCAGCATTTTTGCAGCTTCTTTCATTGCCTTCTCCAGGCGGGCGATCTCGGCGGCCTTCTCCTGCTTGCTCATGGCCTTCACCCGGCCCTGGCGGGTCTGGGAGGGCTCGTCCGCCGGAGCGGAGATCTCCAGCAGGTCCCGCACCGACTTGATGACCGTCTTGGGCACGATGCCGTGCTCCTTGTTGTAGGCGTCCTGCTTTTGGCGGCGGCGTTCCGTCTCGTCGATAGCTCGTCGCATAGAGGGTGTGATAGTATCGGCGTACATGACCACCATGCCCTCAGCGTTTCGGGCGGCACGGCCGATGGTCTGGATGAGGGAGGTCTCGCTGCGCAGGAAGCCCTCCTTGTCCGCGTCCAGAATGGCCACCAGGGACACCTCGGGCAGGTCCAGGCCCTCACGCAGCAGGTTGATACCCACCAGCACGTCGAAGGTACCCAAGCGCAGGTCCCGGATGATCTCCATACGTTCCATGGTGTCCACATCGTGGTGCATATAGCGCACCTTGATGCCGTTGTTCTGCAAGTAATCGGTGAGGTCCTCCGCCATCTTCTTGGTGAGGGTGGTGACCAGTACCCGCTCTTTCCGGGCGGTGCGGGCGTTGATCTCGCCGATGAGGTCGTCGATCTGGCCCTCCACCGGCCGCACCTCGATCTTGGGGTCCAGCAGACCGGTGGGACGAATGACCTGCTCCACGATCTGGCCCGACCGGGTGCGCTCGTACTCGCCGGGGGTAGCAGAGACGTAGATCACCTGGTTGAGCCGCTTTTCAAACTCCTCAAATTTCAGCGGCCGGTTGTCGTAGGCGCAGGGCAGACGGAAGCCGTAGTCCACCAGGGTATTCTTTCGGGCCCGGTCGCCGTTGTACATGGCCCGCACCTGGGGCAGGGTGACGTGGCTCTCGTCGATAAACAGCACAAAGTCCTTGGGGAAGTAGTCCAGCAGAGTATGGGGCGGGGAGCCCACCGGGCGGCCCTCAATGACCCGGGAGTAGTTCTCAATGCCGGAGCAGTAGCCCAGCTCCTGCATCATCTCTACGTCGTACATGGTGCGCTGCTTGATGCGCTGGGCCTCGATGAGCTTGCCCTCCTTCTCAAAGTAGGCCACCCGCTCCTCCAGCTCCTTATAGATCTCCTGGACAGCAGCGTCCATCTTCTCCTTGGGAGTGACATAGTGGGTGGCGGGCCAGATGGGGATATGGCTGAGTTTGCGGATGGGGGAGCCGGTGACCACGTTGATTTCCGAGATGCGGTCGATTTCATCCCCAAAAAACTCCACCCGGATGGCGGTGTCCTTCCAGTAGGCGGGCCACACCTCCACCGTGTCCCCCCGCACCCGGAACATGTTGCGCTCAAAGGCAATGTCGTTGCGCTCGTAGCGGATGGAGACTAACCGTTTTAAAAACTCGTCCCGCTCCAGGATATCTCCCACCCGGAGGGAGACCATCATCTTGGCAAAGTCCTCCGGCTCGCCCAGGCCGTAGATGCAGGACACGGAGGAGACCACGATCACGTCCCGCCGCTCCAGCAGGGAGGCGGTGGCAGAGAGCCGCAGGCGGTCAATTTCCTCGTTGATGGCAGAGTCCTTCTCGATAAAGGTATCGGTGTGGGGGATATAGGCCTCGGGCTGGTAGTAGTCGTAGTAGGAGACGAAATATTCCACCGCGTTGTTGGGGAAAAACTCCTTAAACTCGGCGCACAGCTGGGCGGCCAGGGTCTTGTTGTGGGCCAGCACCAGGGTGGGCCGCTGGACCTGCTCAATGATCTTGGCCATGGTGAAGGTCTTGCCCGAACCGGTAACGCCCAGCAGGGTCTGCTCATCCAGGCCCATCTCGATGCCCTGGGACAGGGCCTCAATGGCCTGAGGCTGGTCACCCGACGGGGTGTACTCAGAAACCACTTCAAATTTCGGCATGTCGTCCCCTCCTCTGCCCGATGTCTCGTCCTATCATTATATCAGAACTAATGTTCTACGGCAACCAAAACTTGCGCCTCTCCCCTAGTTTTCCGGGAGAGGCGCAAATCTTACACAAATTTCAGTCCCCGCAGCTTTCGGCTCTCGCCCATGGATACCATGTCTCCGTCCACAAAGACCAGGTGGTCCACCAGCTCAATGCCGATGGGAGCCAGAATGGCCCGCAGGGTATCGGTGGTCAGCCAGTCGGCCTGGGATGGGATGGCCAGGTTGCTCACGTGGTTGTGGGCCACATAGACCCGGGCGGCCCGCAGGCCCATGGCCTCCTCGGCAATGCGCCGGGCGTTCATCTCGGCCATTTCGATGCTGCCCTCGGCCACCTTCCGCACGCCCAGCACCTGGCGCTTGCCGTCCAGGCACAGAACGTACACCATCTCGTTCCGGGCCCCGAAGAAGTAGGGCTCCAGCCAGGGGTAAGCGTCGTCGGCGCTGTTGATGATGTCGCTGAGCCGGGTGCGGCTGGCCTGATAGCGGCCCAACAGGGCGGGCAGCATCCGCAGCAGCACGGCCGTGTGCTCCCCAACGCCCTTTACCTTGCGCAGCTCCTCCACCGACGCATCCAGCACACCGGACAGAGAGCCGAACTGCTCAATCAGGTCATGGGCCAGGCCGTTTACATCCCCCTGAGGGATAGAGTAGAAGAGCAGCAGCTCCAGCACTCGGTGGTCGGGCCAGCCCTCGATGCCCCGGGCCAGAAATTCCGCTTTCATCCGCTGACGGTGACCGGTATGACTGGCCATGAGGAATCGCTCCTTTCTCTCTAAAAACGCTTACTTCTTTGCGCCGTACTGCTCCAGATAAGCCTCCAGATTCTGTTCTGTCATCGCATACATGATCTGCACCTCCGATGGAGTCGAAATATAAGACGCCGCTGAATAAACGCTGTTGTCATACAGCCATTGCTCTGCCGTAAACTGGAGGTTTTTATCATATGCTGTTCCGCCCACCTGGATATCGGAAATATCTCCGTCAACATCAAACGAAAAGCGAACACACAGTGCATACGTATCACCGTCAAACTCTTCCGGCAATTGCTTGGCAGATTCATCAGAGGTCAGCATTGCCGTTCCGGATTCATCAAAAATTCCATATTTCATGTACTTTTTCATCAATCCGAAACGACTGTTTCCATACTCTTCTATCACCTCGGAAGACTCCGTCTCATTCGAGATTTCATTATATAACAGATAATTCCCATCCAGAATCGGATCCAGCATATCCAGCATCTGCTCTTCTTTTCGCATCTCTTTTTGATCCTGATCCGTTATATAGGAAGAAAACGCCGGATAAAAAAGCAGCATTCCGACAGATGATATCAACAGTACAATGACTGTCAGAAGATTTCCTCTTTTATTGTTGTTTTTCAATTTTGTATCCAACTCCCCACACCACCTTTAAGTATTTTGGATTTTTCGGATCCAGTTCAATTTTTTCCCGGATATTCCGCACATGCACCATGATCGTATCCGTATTGATCGCCTTTTCCTGCCAGACCCGCTCGTAAATTTCCTCTGCAGAAAATACCCTTCCCGGATTCTTTGCAAGAAGAAGCAGAATTTTATATTCAATCGGTGTCAGCTTCACCGGCTTTCCGTCAATCGACACTTCCACAGTGTCCTCATTGATCTCCAGGCCGCCGATCACATGCACATTTTCACGAACTTCCAGCTTTTCCATAAATCTTCTGTATCTGCGAAGCTGGGAATTGACTCTCGCCATCAGTTCCATCGGCGTAAACGGTTTTGTAACATAATCATCTGCACCGATGTTCAGTCCCATGATCTTATCTACTTCCTCGGATTTTGCCGATAACATAATCACCGGAAAATCATATTTTTCTCTCAGCTTCATCGTCATCCGGATTCCATCCATTCTCGGCATCATAATGTCCACGATCGCCAGATGGATATCCTCTTTTTCCATGACTTCCAGTCCTTCAATCCCATCTGCAGCCAGAAATACTTCGTAGCCCTGACTCTGCAGATAGATCTTAACACCCTCTCTGATTTCTTTATCATCTTCCACAACCAAAATGTGATTCATTTCCATCTCTCATCTGTCTCCTTTTTTCCTCATTTTACGCAGTCACGCATCTTTTAACAGTATACCACATTCTGAAGCTTCTGCCCTTGTCGGAAGGTCAGGAATTTGTTTTTTATTAACTTCTCCATAATCGTGAACTGCGACGCTGATTTTCGAAAACGGAAGTGGAATCGCATAGTGGTCCCATCTCCAGAACAGCCGAAGACATCCATGATAGGAAACTGAAATTCCCACAAAAGACTCCTGTGCCTGCTCTGCCAGATAAAATGCCAGCTTTTTCGGCTCATGCCTTGGTCCCAGCGGTCCGTCCAGCGCCACCGCAATGGAACGCGTCTGCTCATA
>OIXS01001657.1_pt1 | contig 10619 bp, 18 predicted proteins | sample 1587841 | NCBI WGS metagenome assembly OIXS01 (sample SAMN03283254) | human gut metagenome | biome: human-associated habitat; material: feces | host: Homo sapiens | place: USA | collected 2013
AATCCGTAAATTCACTCCATGAAGAAAACGATTTTGTTCCCTTCGGATTTCCCAAAAGTTCTCCCAGCTCTGAAAAATCGTTATTTTTTTGTCAAGATATAGGGATTACTTTCAAATAAGAAGGAAGTGTTTCAACTGTTTTACTATCTAGGTCTATCGATTCTCTTGATTGAATAATAAATTCTGATCCATCTCCGTCTAGACCTATCAAGCCTAACCATAACTCATGCATATTTGTTTCTGGATTACGGCCAAGATACAATTTAACATTGTCGTTGTTGCCCAAAAATCTAGTAACAGAAATTGGTTCATCTCCTTTCCAGTCTATAGCTATTAATGATCCAAGATTGGATGCAGGAGAAGCGCCAAATATCAATGCGACATAATGATTGTACCAATATTTACTTTCAACTAATTTTGTGTATCCTTTAAAAAAACGTCTTCCCAGCCTTTTTTTATCTTCGACCGACATTAATCCGCTTTTATTGCCCGTAGCAGTCCCAATCAGTTCTCCCAGGTCGTTCCATGAAGAATATCTATGTTATAATTGTTACTTTAATTTTAGCCCATTGATTGAAAGTATTTCCATTGTTACCAATAGACCGAATATATATGTATGGATCTACATTAAAATTGTCAGGAACAAAATACTGAGATCCAAAAAAGCCAGAGTTTGCCACAAGTAACGTTCCAAACTTATATGCTCCTGTAGGGAAGTTATTGGTTGTGGAATCGTCCACATTATAAGCTCCGGCTATAGCTGTGTTGCAGTCTTTTATTGCAAACCGTCTTCTTATCCACGTATCATTTATTCCGATGAGTTCTCCCAGAAGCATTTTTTGTGGTTTATTTTGTAAATACAGAAGATTCTTTTAACTTTAAAAACAAAAAGTTGAATATGTTAGAGAAGATCAGATACCGTTTGGTTTATAACCGACAAAACAAGTTAAATCGACAAGGGACAGCCCTAGTCCAAATAGAAGCCTATTTGAATCAGAGAAAGGTATATTTTAAAACCAATGTTTATCTAAAGCCGGAGTGTTGGAGTAAGGATGGTGCCCAAGTTATCAACCATCCGCAATCGAATGAGCTTAACGCAATGCTATATGAGAAAATACTGGAGTTGCAGGCTATAGAACTTAGCTATTGGAAAAGAGGGCTTGAATCAAACCTTTCCACGTTAAAGGAGGCTGTAAAAAAGGGAATTAAACCAGTTGTGTCTTTTTTAAAATTTGCAATACAAACGATAGAGAATTCTGATAGAAAACCGGGAACCAAGGATAACATGCTGGGCACGGTAGCCACTTTGAAGGAATTTCGGAACGTGATAGAGTTTACCGATATAAACTATACGTTTCTAAAGGAGTTTGACGCATTTCTTCGCAATAAGGGATTGAAGGTAAACACGGTAGGAAAACACATGAGAATACTGCGTACCTTGGTTAACGAAGCAATAAACGAAGGTTATATATTACAGGAGGCATACCCTTTCCGTAAGTTCAAGATCAAGAAAGAGAAGAAGGAACATAACTTCTTGATGCCCGCAGACTTGGAGAAACTGGAGAATCTTGAACTGCCGGACAGGAAGAACAACAGCCGGCATATACTGGACGCATTTCTCTTCTGCTGCTATTGCGGATTGAGATTCTCTGATTTCAAGCAATTGACTTATAAAAATCTCGTAACAGTTGATGGAAAGGAATGGCTAGTTATGAATAGCATCAAAACAGGCGTAAAACTCAATATTCCGCTATATCTGCTGTTTAACGGGAAGGCTCTGGGTATAATGCGGAAGTACGACAGTATCGAACAACTGGCTGCATTAGGTTGCAATTCGGACACTAACAGGACGTTGCAGAAATTGGGAAGGATGGCGCGTATTAACAAGAAGTTCACCTACCATACAAGTCGTCATACTTGTGCTACTCTGTTGGTACATCAAGGCGTTCCGATAACCACCGTCCAAAAACTCTTGGGGCATACATCGGTCAAGACAACAGAGATATATTCCGAGGTGTTTGATGAAACGATTATCAAGGATCTGACAAGGGCTAACCAGAAGTATTCTAAAAGTAGAAATGTAAAACAAAATCAAATAAAATCTCAAAAATCCCCGGGAAAATACATCAGGCAGTAGAAATCTATAAAAGCTATCTGTTTTATACTTGTTTTTCCGATCCCATTCCATAACATTCGTTTCCTGTCAATAAAAATACAAACTCGCCAGTCTTGCCGTCTATTAATTTTCTTCATTCATCTTGCAAGTAAAAAATATTGCATTAATGGCAATTTTTTAAGAAGATTGGTTTTTGTTTCAACATTGGCTTCTTATAACTAATTAATATAGTTTTCTTTTTGTATTTCGTTTTAGAATTGATATCTTTGTTATTGTCTTCTCGAGAGGATGGGATAGAGAGTAGGGCGTGGATTGAACGGCTGCTGTGCTTTTCGCTGGCGGTCGTTCTTTTTTTTGTATTTAAATGTTAAATATTACACAATACAAGAAAATATATTGTGATTTGTTTTGCTATTATATCACAATGTTGTATATTTGCATTGTGATAATAAAACAACAAGTAATAACAAACAAAACATACAATTATGAAAAGTTACACATATCAAGAAATAGTAGAGAGATTTGGTGAAGAAATAGCTGATAAAGCTATATCTACTGGCGCAGAACCTACAAGCAGATATATTTATCCGGCGTTTGAACCGCAACATGTAGGTTTAAAAGAGTGGGCTGAAGCCCCTATTGAGATTAATGGCTATAGGATACGCGCATATTACTACTTGACAGAAGAGGATGAACAGAATTTAGATTTTTTTGATTGGGAAGAGAAGGCAGAATTTGAGGTTGAAGAAATTTTTTGGTAATAAATATAAAGCTGGTGACAACAGATTAATTCAGTATCAAGATTATGAAAACTTTCAATTCATTAGATGCAGATTTTCGCAGAGCATTCAAACAGGCAGCAAAGCAAGGTATAGTTAAATTCACGGTTGAAGGAATTAAAGACGATCCCGATTCGATTTATCCGATGTTTGAAGTATCGAACAATCACGTTACTTACTATTCCGTGCAGAGACAAGAGAGTGTTTGTATAACTGACATGAAGATAAAGGCTGTTATCTACTAATTAGCATAAAGGGTAAACAATTATGACACGTAAAGATATTGATAACGAATTAGGATGGTGGGGTGACTCAATTAGAGAGACTCCCAATAGATATGCGTATATTAGGCAACATTGTTCTAATGATGTTTGCGATTTAAAGCCTATAACTTATGAGGTCTTGTGGTCTTTGTTACTGCATTCTGAAATGAATGACCTTTATTTCTATAATGAAAATCATGCGATAGACGAAACGTGTGTGTTTTATGAATTTTACAATGACCTTGGGTTTGAACTTCCAGAGGATAGAGATTTGGATATGAGTGACTATCCCCATGTTTGCATAGAGTTGAGCGATGAGAATGGATATGAGGGAGATGTTGATATTTTCATGCTGGAAGAATGGCCCGTTTCCGAAGATATGACGGATGAAGATAAAGAGCGTTTTGACACGATACGAAAAAAATCTCCTATCACATTGGGGGATTTTGATCCACATGATTTACATACACTTTTCGACAAAGTAGTAAGGGAATAAAAAAACAGAGGCGGATTTCTCCGCCTCTTCACTATACAGTGATCTGTATAGAAATACTAATTTGTGAGCAAATCACAATGACATTTCTAATGTCGTTTCAATCCACGCACCGAAGTGCGACTAACATCGTTGATGTTCGATGCAAAGGTGCAACTTTTTGAATTAATGAGCAACAAATTATAAATGTTATAAAACATATTAATTATGGCAAGAAGACGATCTATTACCCTAGATCAAGAGTCTAGGGTATTGTCCTTGTACAAAGCAGGGATGGCTATCAAGGAGATAATGAAGGAAACAGATATAAAGTCTGAGCAAACGATATATAGGATATTGGACAGCAATGGTGTGCCCCGAAGACCGAAGGTTAATGGTGTGAAAAGAATACTTGTTATGATAGAAGAGGATGTGGCTTCTATCTTGGATAAGGAGCAATCGGTATCATTATATGTCAATGAGGCTATAAGATACTATCACGGTAACCGGCATTAATTGCCGGTTATTTTTTTATTAAAACTATATTTAAAATCACGTTTTGAATCGTGTTGTTTAGATAAATTAAAGTCATATCATTTCGCAATACCCTAAAAATACCCACGAGAAAAAAAATATTAAAAATATACCAATACTTTTTGTATAATACCCGATGTTTTTTTATTAAAGCTTTGATATATCTTAAAAATATACCAATTATATATTATATTTTTTCGACACATAATAAGCCAAGGAGGCGACAGAATAAATTGCAGCGCAATCATCTGAACCATTATAATCCAATATCCCATCCATAAACTCATTGTATTGCGGGATCTCATCATAGTCTGCACGAAACATCACATTATTTTTGATAAAATCCAGAAAAGCAGATACCCTAGCATCTGTTCCCATATTTTTATGCATAATTCTGACATCATATCTATCCCTTAAGCCCCGTGCTATGGGGAAATAATTTTTCTCACTTTCAAACAATACTTCCACAGGAGATATGCCCTCTAAAAATGACAGGAGAACAGTCTCATCAAATGATCCTGTATATGTCACATTATCTATATATATTCCCTCATTTACATAGCACGAAACGATAATGAACTTTCCGGCATATTCGGGAAGAACATATACAAGTCTTGTCCCCTGAATATTTTTAGACATATCAAAATATCTCATATCTTTATTTTCCTGTTTAATTTTACTTCGTTTCCTTTTCAAGGAGAAACGAGTATATTCATCCTTGAATACCCATACAGTAATATATCGCAGACAATCCACCAAGTGACCGTATCTCTCATAAGACTGTCCTGTAATCTTATCCTTTACTCTTTTTTTCAGCACCCCTCCATTAACGTCCTTCTTGGCATTGTTATAATCGACTATCGAGTTTTTACATCCATCATCTACCGAAAATGACATTCCCGAGCCTTCATCGAGCATGTAGTTTACAAATTCACCTGACATCGGTACGGACGGGTTAGAAGCCGGTATCCTCTCCTCAACATGGTAATCGCTTTCCAGCCCTTCCACGAACTTATCAAGAAACGATCTCTTCTCTTCGTCTATAGTGTTCCCGTTTCTTGTCGAAGCATCTCCGTACAGATACAGCATATCATTATACTTTATTGATTTCAGGTAATCTACCGCCATTTTTGAAGCCTGTGTTACCGTGTTGAACGGATCACTGGCGCATATCTCGTTAAACTGCCTTATACTACTTCCATCCACTTGGAAAAATGATATTGAAATATAAGGGAGCACATTGTTATCAATTGATATATGAACCGGCATCCCTTTAATGTAGTGTGTCGTTTTTATGTGTTTGTTTGAATCAAATGCATACAGGAACTCTCCTCCTGTCTTAATGCTTCCCCATTCTCCCAATGCGTATACCCTGTAGTAATTATAATCATGATCCTTGTACCATTGGTAATTAGATATCGTCTGTCTGTCATAGTATCCATACTTCCCGTCCGGAGAACCTACTACCCAGAAGTTGTTCTTATACGAAGAATGCAGCTCTACCGTATCCGATGGATATCTTTCCATTTTTCCCGTACGCTCATTAGCTATCATTCTAGATTTATTATACCTCTTTCCTAATATCCGGCTATAATCCTTAGGTAATAAACTCCTTTTTATCGGATATCTTACTTTCCCGTACAAATCATTCGGATGCTCATCCCACTCGTATGTATCAAGGATCTTGGTTTTTATCCACGAGTCCTCTGATACTGGATTAAAGTTGCATATAATCTGTAGGCCCTCCTTTCCTCGTAGGCGGAAACGTATCTGTGTGAAATCCTCATATTCAAACTCAGTGGCCTCTTCCATCACTATCCAGCGATATCCTGTGATAGACTTTATCTTCTCGGGATCGTCCAATCCTGTAAAATCGATTTTGCAACCATTTATACAGGTTATATTATTTTCCTTTGGAGCGAAAAACTGACTCAATTGAAGAGCTTTCATTTGGGTCTTAAACTCTTCATATACCGTATTCTTAAGACTGGCTCCAACTTTTCTCACAACGAGAGCTGAACCTTCTCCGGAGAATACAGACAACAACACGGATTGTGTCGTAGATACAGATTTCCCTGATGAAGAACCACCTCTGTTTATAATATACCGGATATCCTTGTCATGCATCGCCTCACGGATATGCCAAAACAGGGGATTAAACAATTTATATGAGAACACCATCTCTATCATTGCTCGTCCCCAATTATCATGCGCACATTGGTACTGACATCACTTTTTACTGGAGCATCCCATCCAAGCATCTTGCTTATCTGTGTAATGGCGGCTATTTTGCTATATAGCCGTATCTCTACTCCATATTGAGTATTCTTAATCGATTGGATGCAACATCGGACTGGTTTTGGTATATCATCAAGAGAACGGACAATAAACGTATCTTTACCTTTTAATTGAAGATCTATAGGGTCTACATTTACCACATTTGTAAGGAAGCGCAATGCATCTTCCTTCTTCATATCAGACTTTTTTAAGATATCAGCCTGCAATTCATTTACACGGGATGCGACAGATGGATTTCTCAGTAATTCAAATGCACGCTTACTAACGACCCCATCCTTCCATCCAATACTATTAGGGTAAGCTTTCCGATATGCATCTGTAGCATTACCCGTTTCCATATAATAATGGCAGAAATTTTCTCTATTTGCTACGAGTTTTTTTCCCATAAAAGTCTTTTCGTCCGAAGAACGTACCGTGCCCCTTTACACGGAAACATTATAATTCAAAGTTACAAAAAATCTGAATAAAAACAAAACTTGTCATTTAATTCATTTTCTTAAAAGTTCTTTATCATGTAAACCGTGATCACAAGCTGTCTTATAAGATCGATCCCGTAGTTCGTTCAAATTAATATTGCTCATTTCCTTATTCCTAATTTAATTTCTTCATCCTTGATTATTTTCCCAATCTTATCGGCTTCCTCATATCGTTCCTCCCTTATCAACTTTCTTTGCAGCTCCGAGAGCTGGTTAAGGAAAACAATATCGTTACGATCTGACACACGACGAACATATCTTTCTATCTCATCCAGCTTATTCTCCATGCGTATATGCCACTTGCTTACCAAAATTAAAGTAAATGCCAGAGCACAAACGTTTAATGAGGCAAGGATGAATTTAAATATTGATTCTGCTATTTCCATAATCATATAAGTTTTAATGCTTCCTGTAATCCTGCTTCAAGTGCTTCCTCGTAGATATCCCATTTACTACCATCATTTGTTCCTTTATAAACAGAACTAGCCATATGAGTTCCATTGTCAGCTTTAGATATTTCGTATCCATAGCCACAGGCACAGTTGTATATACATATATGAATGTTCTTGGTTTCACGAAGCCACTTCCGGGCGATGGATTGCATTGGACAAGAATAGAATAATTCAGGTAAATCCTTACTAGTTCTAAATATGGTTTCCATCATCAAGCCTTTATCGTCAATGATATATTTGCAATACTCATTAAAGCCTTTCTCTTTCAGCAGTTTCGCTGTTTCTAATGTTACAAATTCTTCGGTCATGACTATTCTCCTTTCTTCTTTTCACATTCTTCACAATGTAATTTATAAGCATGGGCAAACATCTTTAACGTAACAGGCTCAAAGTGAAAATCCGCCTGTTTCCCTTCTATGACAACTGAAACACATAATTGGCCATCGCAAAAATCAATATATGCCTCACCGCCTCCATCTCCGTTAATGGGAAGTGTTTGTGTCTGTACGCTATTCATAATTATTCTCCTTTAATCTTTTAATTAGGGCATCAGCGCAATTAAGCGAATATTTAGCGACTACATCAGAATTAACGCCATAGTCGTTTGCTATAACAATTTTAATAATGTCTTTTGCCAATTCGTACCTACGTTGTTCCCAGTCGATAGCTGAAAAATCAAGTTCGCATTCCTTGAATACCATGTTATCACATACATATAAATAATCTCTGCCATGTTGAGAGTTGATGTTTAATTGGGGAGTTACATCCACCAAAACCCCTGTTGATTTTACTCTTGCTTTCATATTTAAAATTCTGATTTAATAATAGTACCAAATGAACGATACCTACGCCAGACCATATTTCCACGTTGAATACTAGTAATCCAATCACAAGCCTTAAAAACTTGTCCTACATTATATAGGAATGGTCTTTTTTGAATTTTTCTTTTTATTCTTGCTTTCATATTTAATCGAAATACATTACTTTCTTACCTATACATACCTTGAACCTTGAAAGAGATTCACTATATTGTGTAATATTATTGGGATTATATTTGTTAACAAAACATCCGGTACGTTTATGGTATCTGACACAAGCATTTTCAGGAGATTTAGCCAATATTTCCTTCTCATCGCTAAAACTAAAAAATAAACTATCTCTATATGATACCTTATACCACTTTACCTGGCTTCTTATCTTTTTAAAATACTTTGCTTTCATTATTCCTCCTTTATTTTAAAATGTCCAATCAGTTCGTTTACGGTAGCCTTGTGAACGGTATCCGTATTGACAGTATAATCCAAGTTCTTGTAAATGTTTCGTCTGATCAAATGACAATACCTGTTTCATTTCTTCTCCTCCTCTGTTTTAATCTCTGTTACTTTACCACGACTGACAAAACGCTGGCCTATTCCCGAATCCAGTATGGCACAACAGTTATCATCTAAAATATTACAGCATTCCCGGGACAAGGAACATTCATTACAAAATCCTTCTGATGGTTCATACAACACACCATCTATTATTATTCCGCTATTTATTTCCATATCAGTCTCCTTTCTCTTTAATCCGTTCCAGTACATCCCTGTCGGCTTCTAATATTTCATCGAAAGACGGGATGTACATCCACATGTCACACTCGTAGCCGTTCCAATCCTCAAATTCAAATCCTCCGTCTGTCGCAACGTATGGCGATCTCCCGGATGAAACAACGATATAGCCACTAACAATCGCTCCATTTGATACCATTCTGCAAAGGACAAGCTTGTTTGGTTCTGGCAACCGTTCCTTGACACTTATCCAAGGAGATTGCCTGGATTGCCATTCGGCACCTTGAACGAAATTAATCTCTCCAAACTTTGCCAAATCTTTACCAAACAAAGTTCTATCAACTGTCCTATGATTAAACAGGATATTTTTCCTTGCCGCTTCTTCTACTGTATGTTTCATATATCTCCTTTCCACCTATCCTAGCAGCATATACATTACTACTAGGAATAGGTAATAAATTGTTGTTTTACTCATTGCTCATTTGTTTTGAACCATTTTCCTGATGTCAGGTAAATGGTAATTATTACCAATTAAATTCTAATTGCTCTATCAGTTAACTGTTAATCAACTTCCACTAACTCACCGTTTTCCAGTCTATACCATGTATCAGCCTTGACAACCTCACCATCAACTGCTACAGCCTTCCAATCAACAATATCATACGTATCATCCCTTTCCTCAGCTATGACCAAAATTGCACCTATTCCGCCTTTTACCTGAACATTTTTCCCTCTTGCTACTGACAAACCATTATATCCTGTTGAAGCCTTCCCTCTTGCCGTGGCAGCACCTCCATCACCAGCCGTGGCGGCACCTCCATCACCAGCCGTGGCGGCACCTCCATCACCAGCCGTGGCAGCACCTCTATAACCAGCCGTGGCAGCACCACAATCACCAGCCGTGGCAGCACCTCTATCACCAGCCGTGGCAACACCTCTATAACCAGCCGTGGCAGGTTTTCCCGGTTCCGCATTATACTCGTTAGTACACCGTTCCTTGACATAAGATACAGCTGCTTTCACAAGCCCCCTTATATCAAGCTCAGCACCTATTCTTATTTTTGAAGAACAAACCTTGTCACTTTCTGAATCGTCTATTTTACCACTCTGCTCAACCTCACAAAACCTTGACCCGGCTGGCGCATAGTAACCAAAAACATCCAGAGGATAAGGACACGCATGAAAACCTTTCTCGCATGCCTTTATGTCGCCTGTTTCTTCATACTCCTTACCTACCTTATACTTAAATCCTCTACAAGATAAATCCTTATCAAATGCTTTATAAGCCTTTATTTTCTGTTCCATGATATTGTTTATTTTTCGTTATTTTGATATTGCGATAATTTTTTGTTCAAAGATCGGGCATTCTCTTCTGCCCAACAGGTGTATTCCATGAAGCCTGTAGCATGGCTTTTCGGGAATCGAATCGTATTTACGGTTATGGCACAACGGCGGCAGATGCGATGTATATTGTATTTACCTTTTACACCGTAACATACCACAGGATAACCGTCAGCAGTTTTCATGTTCCGCCTTTTTCCTTCGTTTCAGCTTTCTGATGAAAGCCTTGACCTTGTTCCTAACCAATCAGTTTTAAATATTAATCTTTTTCGATGAAAGTGTCAGTCGTGTTTATCACACCAGCAGAATCAACGCTCTTACCATCCCGGATAAACACT
>OIXS01001660.1_pt1 | contig 10605 bp, 10 predicted proteins | sample 1587841 | NCBI WGS metagenome assembly OIXS01 (sample SAMN03283254) | human gut metagenome | biome: human-associated habitat; material: feces | host: Homo sapiens | place: USA | collected 2013
GCCTGCTTGCGGGCCTCGTGCACCGAGCTGCCCTCGATGATGCTGTCCGGGCGGGAGAAATAGATGAACTCGAACACGCACATCTGGGTGTCCGGGCGGCCGCAGTGATCCTTGATGCTCCGCAGCTCACCGGTCTTGGTGTCGGCAATGACGATCTCGCCGGGCTCCACGTCCCGCAGCAGGGTCGCGCCCGCAGCATCCAGCGCGCAGCTCTCGCTGGCAAAGACGTAGCCGCCTCCGGGCAGGGTGCCGATGCACAGGGGGCGGTAGCCCCGGGGGTCCCGGACCGCAATGAGCTTGGTGGCGGACATGATCACCAGACTGTATGCGCCCTCCAGCACATCCATCGTCTTGCTGATGGCAGTCTCAATGCTGCCCATCCGCAGGCGGTTGCGGGTGATGAGGTAGCAGATGACCTCGGTATCGGAGGAGCCGTGGAAGATGGCACCCTCGTTCTCCAGCTGACGGCGCAGCTCCAGGGCATTGGTCAGGTTGCCGTTGTGGCAGAGGGCCATGGTGCCCCGGCCATGCCGGACGATCATGGGCTGGGCGTTGGCCCGCACCCGGCTGCCGGCCGTGGCATAGCGGACATGGCCCGTTGCCATGTGGGCCGTGGGGGTGGAAAGACTGCCCAGCACGGCGGGGGTGAACACCTCGTTCACCAGGCCAAGGTCGCGGTGGCCCTGGATGACACCGTCATCGTTGACCGCAATGCCGCAGCTCTCCTGCCCGCGGTGCTGCAGCGCATACAGGGCAGAATAGGCGGCAGCGGCCACGTCCTCGGTGCCCGCCCGGTCGTAGATGCCAAAAACGCCGCATTCCTCGTGCAGCGGATATGCAAAATCAGACATTGGTTCTCCTTACAACTCTTTCAGTTCGTTCTGCAGCTTTTCTTCCTTGGCTGCAATCTGCTGTGCCATGCTCACCCGCTCGGCCTCCAGCTTCCCGGCCAGTGTGTCATCGCTCAGGGCCAGGATCTCGGCGGCCAGCCAGGCGGCGTTCTTGGCCCCGTTCAGGGCCACGGTAGCCACCGGGATGCCGCTGGGCATCTGGACCGTGGCCAGCAGCGCGTCCAGACCGTCCATCGCGCCGCCCTTCATCGGGATACCGATGACAGGCAGGGTGGTATTGGCGGCAAAGGCACCGGCCAGATGGGCCGCCATGCCCGCCGCGCACAGGATCACACCAAAGCCGTTGGCCCGGGCATTTTTGGCAAAATCCGCGGCCTCGGCAGGGGTGCGGTGGGCCGAAAGGATGTGTGCCTCAAAGGGGATGTCCAGCGCCTTCAGCTGGGCACAGGCCCCCTTTACCACCGGCCAATCACTGTCCGAGCCCATGATCACTGCAACTTTCCGAATCATATCCGAACCTCTCTTTCTCCGTCTGCAAAACAAAAAAAAGCTGTGGTACACCTGCACCACGGCCTTTATTTCTGCGTATGCTCTCCCAGCGCTTTGCACAAAGCTGCACGATGCCCCTGAACAGCACGAATGGTGTTCTGTTCTGTGAAGCCCGACAGCATCTTCATCTTTGAAGTTCCCCTTTTGCTCTGCGCTTTTTCAGGCGGCACCCGGCATCCGCCGGGGTACCGTCCCTGTACTACATACAGTTTACGGCAAAAATTCCACTTTGCAAAGGCCCTTGGGGCAATTTCTCCCTTGTGTTCTCCCGCGTCAAAAAACTTTCAAAAGTTTTGTGCAGTTTCGACACCGTATTTCTTTTTAAGTATGACTTTTTTAGAAAATATAATAAAGTAAGTTTTATCTCACTGGGCAGGCCCCGCTCTGTACAGCCTCTTCGTCATTGCGTTGGCAGTAAGGGCGTTTTACCTTAGAAGATGATCTTCGCTGTTGTTGCCCTTGCTGCCCGGATGAGGTCGGCGGGTGCGCAGCACACCTGCGTACCAATGCGGCCACCGGAGACATAGACCTTTTCCTGAGCCAGCACGCTTTCATCAAACACGGTGGTGTACTGCTTTTTCATACCCACCGGGCTGCAGCCGCCGCGCACATAGCCGGTGACCTTATTGATATCGGCCACATGGATCATGGCTACGCTTTTTTCGCCCACGCTGCGGGCAGCGGCCTTCAGGTCAAGCTCTGCCGCCACCGGAATGACGAACACAAAGTAGTTTTTGCTGCTGCCCTGGGTCACCAGCGTCTTATATACGCAGGCCGGGTCCTCCCCCATGCTGGCGGCCACGGTCACGCCGTCCACCGCCACGCCCTCCTCGTGGGCATATTCGTGGGCTGTATAGGGCACCTTGGCCCGTTCCAGGATGCGCATGGCATTCGTTTTTGCTTCTTTTCCCATTGATGATCGCTCCTTGTAAACTCCTTGCCCTCTCAGGCTGCCCCTATTCTACCACTTTCTTTCCTAAATTTCAAAATTTCTCTTGACTTCAGTTCCCTGAAGTGTTATCATAGGCCCATGCTTCAGGAAACTGAACTTCACGAAAATAAATCGCGGCAATGGAGCCGGTCTCCTGTGCCGTTTGTGTGAGAAGGATAAGGAGACGACCACCATGATCATTGTACTGAAACAGAATGCCCCCGACGCACAGGTCCGCGAGTTCTGCCACGAGCTGCAGGATATGGGGCTGCAGATCAACGACTCCAAGGGCAGCGACACCCACATTCTGGGCCTGATCGGCGACACCAAGGCCATTGCCGAGAGCTGGGTGCTGGCCAACCCCGTGGTCGAGACCTGCCGCCGCGTGTCTGAGCCTTACAAGAAAGCCAACCGCAAGTTCCACCCCGACGACAGCGTGATCGATGTCAACGGCGTGAAGATCGGCGGCGGCAACTTCGCCGTCATCGCAGGCCCCTGCAGCATCGAGAGCGAGGAGCAGATCACCTACTGCGCCCAGCGCGTCAAGGATGCAGGCGCTTCCCTGCTGCGCGGCGGCGCGTTCAAGCCCCGCACCTCCCCCTACTCCTTCCAGGGAATGCGGAGCGAGGGCCTGGACCTGCTCAAGCTGGCCCGCCGCGCCACCGGCTCCCCCATCGTCACCGAGATCATGAACACCGAGCACCTGCCCCTGTTCGAGAATGTAGACCTCATCCAGGTGGGTGCCCGCAATATGCAGAACTTTGAGCTGCTCAAGGCCGTGGGCCGCCAGAAAAAGCCCGTGCTGCTCAAACGCGGCCTGGCCAACACGCTGGAAGAATTTGTGATGAGCGCCGAGTACATCATGGCCGAGGGCAATGAGAACGTTATCCTCTGTGAGCGCGGCATCCGCACCTTTGAGACCAGTATGCGCAACACCCTGGACCTGGCCGGTGTGGTCATGCTCCACAAAATGACCCACCTGCCCGTGGTGGTGGATCCCAGCCACGCCTGCGGCCACGCCTGGATGGTGCCCCAGCTGGCCAAGGCCGCTGTGGCCGCCGGTGCCGACGGCCTGATGATCGAGGTGCACAACAACCCCGCCAAGGCCAAGTGCGATGGTGCCCAGAGCCTGACCCCCGACCAGTTCGATGAACTGATGGGCTTTATCACCAAAGAAGTCGAGTTCTTTGGCAAGAAGATGAACTGAGAATGGAACGACCCTCTCGGCACGCGGCAGCGTGACTGAGGGGGTTGTTTTCTTTTGTCATCAAATATGGTATACTATGGTGTATTTTGAATTCACCCTTGAAACGAGGTATTTCTATGAAAGCTCATATTGCACGCAACCAGAATGCCGGCATCCCGCTGGCGCTGGGCTGGAATCTTTCTGCCGCTGACCGGGGCATCCTGGAGGGAATGGCCCCCGCTTTCGGGATGAAGCTGCTGTTGGTCTCCCCTGCCGATGCAGGCAGGACCGTGGCCCAGCTGCTGGGCGAGGTGGAGGTCAAGACCACCCGCACTCTGGTGCTGGAGCCGGGTGCTTATCCCCCGGCGCTGGTGCTGGCCAACTTCAAGGATAAGGATGTGGACACCCTGCTCGACCTGATGAAGCAGGCACAGGTAAATATCCCCCTCAAGGCCGTTGTGACCCCCACCAGCAAGAGCTGGGTGTTCGGTGACCTGCTGGCACATCTGCAGGAAGAGCACACCGCCTTTACCGCCGCAAAGGAGACCGCCAAAGCATGATGACCAAGCGTATTTTTTCCGTCCTGCTGGCGGCTGCGCTCAGCCTGAGCCTGCTGGCTGGCTGCGGCAGCGCCTCCGGCTCCACCGCCTCCAGCGCCGCCGATGGCCCGCAGCGCTACTCCACCGTGTTCTATGATGTGTTCGACACCGTGACGCAGGTCATCGCCTACTGCGACAGCGAGGAAGAGTTCACCGCCCAGATGGACGCGCTCCACGCCGACCTTGTGGAGTACAACCAGCTCTATGATATTTATAATGATTACGATGGAGTGACCAACATCAAGACCATCAACGATAATGCGGGCATTGCCCCGGTGACGGTGGATGACAAGATCCTCGGGATGCTGGAGCTGGCCCAGACCATGTACGACACCACCGGCGGCAAGCTGAACATTGCGCTGGGCAGTGTGCTGAACATCTGGCACAACTACCGCGAGGCTGCACTGGCCGATGACAACGACAGCAACAACCAGCTGCCCACGCAGGAAGAGCTGGATGCCGCCGCACAGCACTGCGATATCGCCAACCTCATCATTGATGAAGATGCCAAAACGGTCTATCTGGCCGACCCGGCCATGTCGCTGGACGTGGGCAGCGTGGGCAAGGGCTACGCCGTGGAGCAGGCCGCACAGGCCGCCGAAGCCCGGGGCCTGACCAGTGCCCTCATCAGCGTGGGCGGCAACCTGCGGGCCATCGGCACCAAGCCGGACGGCTCCCAGTGGGTAGGCGGCGTGGAAAACCCGTGGAACTCCTCTGAGGTCTACACCAACGGCAGCTCCACTGTAGCCGCCGTCAAGATGAGCGACCTCTCCCTTGTGACCAGCGGCGACTACCAGCGCTACTACGTTGTGGACGGTGTGCGCTACCACCACCTCATCGACCCGGCCACCCTCTGGCCCGCCGCCTACTTTGACGGCGTGAGCGTGCTGGCTCCGGACTCCGGTGTGGCCGACTGCCTGACCACCGGCCTGTTCTGCCTGCCTTTGGAAGAGGGCAAGCAGCTCGTGGAATCGCTGGACGGCGTGGAAGCCCTCTGGTGCACCACCGATGGCGAAGTGGTCACCTCCAGCGGGTGGAGCGAGCATACGAATTAAACCTCTCAGTCTCGCATACGCTCGCCAGCTCCCCTAGTAGGGGAGCCCTTGGCAGTACGGGCAAGTTTTCCCTTCAAATTTGATCCTATGCAAAAATGGCTCGACGCTATACAGAACGTCGAGCCATTTATTTTTACATGATATCCAGTTCGGGCGGCACGTCGATCTGGTCAGAGACGTACTTGCCATTCTTTTTGCGCTGACGCACACACTCGGTGAGCAGATACTCGATCTGCCCGTTCACCGAGCGGCAGTCATCCTCAGCCCACGCGGCAAGGGCATCGTAGAGCTTCGCATTCAGGCGCAGGGGGATCTGCTTTTTCGGCTCTGCCATCAGTACAGGCTGCCGCTGTTCACAATGGGCTGCGCGTCACGGTTGCCGCAGAGCACCACCAGCAGGTTGGAGACCATTGCCGCTTTGCGCTCATCGTCCAGTTCCACCACTTTGTTCTCACTCAGGCGATCCAGCGCCATCTCCACCATACCCACGGCACCGTCCACGATCATCTTACGGGCATCAATGATGGCGCTTGCCTGCTGACGCTGCAGCATGACCGCTGCGATCTCGGGGGCGTAGGCCAGATAAGTGATGCGGGCTTCGATGATCTCGATCCCGGCGGCGGTGACGTTCTTCTGGATCTCGTCCTGAATGCGCTTTGCCACCACTTCCGAGGAGCCGCGCAGGCTGCCTTCGTCGGCCACACCGTCGCCGGTGGTGTCCACGTTGGGGGCTACATCGTAGGGGTAGATGCGCACCACGTTGCGCAGGGCGCTGTCACACTGCAGGGACAGGTACTCTTTGTAGTTGTCTACATTGAACACGGCCTTGGCGGTGTCGGTCACCCGCCAGATCACCGCAATGCCGATCTCCACCGGGTTGCCCAGGCAATCGTTGATCTTCTGGCGGGAGTTGTTCAGGGTCATCACCTTCAGGGAGATCTTCTTGCCGTCCTTCTCACGGTCAGCCTGCACCACAGGGCGCTGCTGAACATCACCGCTCTGGCTCAGAACCGTGCCCGCGGCGGGGTTGACGGCAGTGCAGAAGGGATTGACCCAGTAAAAACCCTCGCCTTTCAGAGTACCGATGTAATCGCCGAACAGGGTCAGCACCAGCGCTTCCTCAGGCTTGAGGACTTTCAGGCCCGCGAACAGGAAAATACCGATGATGGCATAGATGACAGCAATCGCCAGCGGGATAAAACCCAGGAAGGTAGTATACAGCATTACAAAACCGATGCCGCCCACCACAACCGCAGCCACATAACCCAGCAGGGTCAGCAGAAGCATGGTCATGCCGTTCTTCTTGGTCTGTAAGATCTTCTCTTCCATAAAATGTCCCTCCTTTACAGGGTTCGGAAGTTTCTTTCTGATATCAAAATCATATCACATTGTATTTTGATTGTCAAGAACTTCCGATAAACACAAAACCTCCCACTCGAATGAGCGGGAGGTTTTATTACGCACAGTTATACTTACCAGAACCAATACCGTTTCTTGACGGCGATATACACGATCAGGCAGACCACGGTCAGCGCACCGGCGGCGATGAAGAAGGTCCAGTTGACATTGGTGAAGCGCAGATTCTGGTTGGTCAGCAGGTAGCTGCCAGCCGTATCGGCGGTGATGGTGCCATCCTTGTAGCTGTTCAGGAACTGCCACTTTTCGCTGGCAGTGTTGTGCAGATACAGGCGGCTGTAAGCGGCGTTCTCACCGGTCAGGGTGATCTGCACCACGCAGGGCAGCGCACCGCTTTCGCCCAGCTGGAAGCTCAGACCGTTTTCATCGGGGGCAAAGGTCAGGGCGGTGCTGAACCCGCCCTGGGTGCTCTTGATGCTGGTGCCATCGATCCGCAGGGTATAATCCTCGCCCAGCACGATCAGGCTGCGGCCTGTGGTGCGCAGGGCGCTCAGGATCTCGCCGGTGATGGCGGGCACGTCGCTCTGATAGAGGGACACTTCCTCCCCTGCGGCGTTCTGGATGGCGGCAACGGTGGCATCGGTGGTGACGTTGTCCTCGGTGCCCTCACCGCTGGTATCGCTGCTGCTGCCGGAGGTGGATGCGGTGCGGTTGACGATGACCGTGACCGAGGTGGAGGCGGTGCCGTTGGAGACCACCACGGAGGTGGCACCCGTGGCAACGCCGGTGATGACACCGGAACCGCTGACGGTGGCAATGCTCTTGTCCTGGCTCTTGAAGGTCAGGCTCTGGCTGGCAGAGGCCGGCGACACCTTGCCGGTGATGGTCTTGGAGGAGCCCGGCTTGAGCACCACATAGTTGGTGTTCAGGGAGATGGACTGGCTGGAGACGGTGCTGGTGTTGGCCGCAACCACCGTAACGGTGGCCGTGCAGCTCACGTTGCCGTCCGTGGCGGTGATGGTGGCCTTGCCGGGGGCAACGCCGGTCACCTTGCCAAAGTTGTTGACGGTGGCCACCTTCTCATTGGAAGAGCTCAGGCTGACGTTGATATAGTTGGCCGCCGAGGTGGGCAGCACTGCCAGCGAAAGGCTGGTGGTCTCGCCCACGGCAATGGTGCTGGATGCAAGGGTGATATCCATTTCGGTGGCGATCATGCTGGCATCCGGCTGGGGGGTGATGGTATAGGTGCAGCTCACCCCGCCGCAGGTGGCGGTGATGTTGGCCGTGCCCAGGCCCACAGCCTGCGCCACGCCCTCACTGTCCACCGAGACAACATTGGGGTTATCAGAGACATAGGTCACGCCGTTCTTGCTGGCGGCATTGGCGGGGGTGGTCACCGGGGAGAGCTGCTGGGCCGTGCCCGCCAGCGGGGCGGCATCGTAGCTGCCGGTCTCGATGCTCTCGGCGGTAACTTTATCCCAGGGAAAGCTCACCTTGGGCAGCGTGAGGGCCAGCGGCGTGGTAACAGGGCCGGCAGCCGACGCAGGCAGGGCGGCGGCACAGGCCAGCACACCCAGCAGAACCGCGCTGGCGGCCAGCTGTTTCGGGTTCAGTTTCATTCTTTCGTACCTCTTGGGCGTGGAATCGGCGGGCGCTTAGCGGAACAGCACGCCCAGGGCCTCCATCACATAGTCAAAGTAAGTCAGTTCATCGTACTCCACACGGGCGGTGACGCTCATGCCGTTGGAAAGATCCACCTTGTCGCCGCTGGTGCTCACGACATAGGTGTTGTCCGGCTTGATGGTCATCTTGTAGTAAGACCCGCTGGTGTTGGTGGTCACGTCACTGTCGATGGAGGTAACAGTGCCGGTCAGGGTGCCGTAGGAATACTCCGACAGGCCGGTGATGGCGATCTTGCAGGGGTCGCCCACATTGATCAGCGGTCGGTCGTTGACGGTGACAGCCGCCACGATCTCAAGGTCGCTGTTCTCGCTGGCCACGGTGGCCAGAGCGGAGCCCGCGCTGAGCACCATGCCCACCTTGTAGGGGGTGTCCATGTGGATGACACCGGAGGTGGGAGCGTAGATATAGTAATCGTTCGCGCCAGTGTTCAGGGCATCCAGCTGGGCCTCGATGTTGTCAATGTTGGCCTGCACGCTGGTCAGGTTGGCAGAAATGGACTGCAGGGTGGAGTAGTACAGGCTCTCCACCTCGCTCTGGTTCTGCTCCATCATGGTCTTGATCTGCTCATCGGTGTAACCGGCGGCCTGATAGGGCGAAGCGTCAAACGCCTTCTGGCTGACCTGACTCTTGTAGCTCTCGTACTGGTAGTAATAGGGCTGATCGTCGATGTCGGTCTCGCTGAAGTAGTTCTTGTCGTCCTGAATGGACTTGAGCAGCTTTTCGTACTGGCTCTTCTGCTTTTTGTAGATGTCCAGCTGCTTCTGGTAGCTGTCCTGCTGGATGTCCAGATCGGTGCTCTTGATGTGGGCGATGAGGTCGCCCTCGGTGACATAGCTGCCCTCCGAGATGTTCAGCTCGGTGATGGAGCCGGAGTAACTGGACATGATATAGGTCTTGTTGGCCGCCTGCACTGAGCCAGTGGACTGGCTGACGTAGGTGCGCTTGTTCTGGGTGCTCCAGATCACCAGAAACACCATGAGGAAAGCCACCAGAAGAATGAGCGCGTAGCCAAAGGCCGGCAGCTTCTTCTCCATCATAATGCGGCGGTCCTGCAGGTCGGAAAGATTCTGAATGCGAGTGGTCATATTACTTCGTCTCCATAAAAACGTCCATGACACCGTTTTCGCTGTCCTGATTGACGTAGATGCTGTAGGTGGTGCCGGTCAGCTCGATCTCGTGCTCGTAGGCATAGATGTTCAGCTTCTGGCTGGCAAGGCTGCTGTGGTCCATGGGGCCGGTGAAGTGGGCGTACAGGCAGCCCTTCACCCGCAGCACAGCGTCCTGCTCGTAGCCCGGCTCCAGGCGGGGGATGAGCTGGTTGACCTGCATCATAAAATAGATCTGCGGCTCCGGGTTGGGGCCGGAGGTAAACTTGACGCACTGGATCACAGGGCCAACCGGCATGGCGCTGTGGCTCTTGATAAAGTTCTGCATCTGGGTCAGGATCACGCCCAGGTTGCCCAGCTCGCTGGCATCGATCTTGCGTGCCAGAACATTGGTCAGCTTCAGGGTCTTGTTTTCTGCAACTTGGATCTCTCTCATAATAATGTCCACCTGTTTCTTTTTTGTTTGCAATAAGCAATTGTCTGGGGTCAAAGATTCTTTTTTACCGTTTTGCCAAAGACACTCCTCAAAGCGGCCTCACCCTCTCAGTCAAAGCCTAACGGCTTTGCCAGCTCCCCCAAAGTGGGAGCTCTTGACAAAAAGGGTCACAGCTGCTTTTATATCCGAATTTGTACTTCCCTATCAATGGTCTCGCATACAGCATCAAAATGATTGTTAACATCCCGATTAGAGAACCGTAAAACTTTCAAGCCATAGCCATGCAGGATAGCACTTCGTTCCTCATCGTAAGCTTTCCCCTGTTCAGTATAATGCTGTGAGCCGTCAAGTTCAATAACCAATCTTGCATCCGCGCAATAAAAATCCACAATAAACGATTCAATGATCCGCTGTTTGTAGAATTTTACCGGATATTTCCGCAAGAAAACATACCAAAGCCGTTGCTCCTGTGGTGTCATTTCCCTCCGAAGTCTTCGGGCTACATCCAGCATGTCGTTATTCTTGACAACTGTCGTCTTTTTCATCAGCTTATACCTCTACCGGGCTCACCCTCTCCGTCAGCGCACACGCGCTGCCACCTCCCCCAAAGTGGGAGGTTTTGACAGAATGACTCACTCCCTGCACTGTGGGCAAGTCTGCGTTCACACTACGCAAAGGGAAACCCGCCGTACACTGCGCTATGCCAAGGGCTCTCCCTTCGGGAGAGCTGGCGCAAAGCGCCTGAGAGGGTGAGGATGCTCACGGTAAGTCACTCACACAGCGATAAAGTGTCACTATAGCTTATACCTCTACCGGGCTCACCCTCTCCGTCAGCGCACACGCGCTGCCACCT
>OIXS01001663.1_pt1 | contig 10586 bp, 9 predicted proteins | sample 1587841 | NCBI WGS metagenome assembly OIXS01 (sample SAMN03283254) | human gut metagenome | biome: human-associated habitat; material: feces | host: Homo sapiens | place: USA | collected 2013
CCTCCTGTCTGTTCGATAACTCCTCGGTGAAGTTATGTAAGCACGACACGCCGTTCCATTCGTGCCGCAAGGCACGAATGATGAGCAGGGTTTGGGGTTGGACCGCGTTTGCGCAGCGCAGCAATGAAAGCCCCAGTGGGGCTTTTAAGCGGCAGCGCGGTCTGCGACAGCAGATGGAGGGGCGTTGCCCCGACAAGCGCTACCCCAACAAGATCACTTCGGAAATGCAGACGCATTGAAGAAGTGAAGTCCCAGTGGAGCACAACATTTTCAAGAATTGAAAATTTGTGGCCACGGGACGGTTCTTGCCCTCTACCGCTACGCTCAAAACACGTTTCTGACAGTTGTTTCCGAATTGTTAAGACACAAAAATAAGTAGAGGTTGTGCTGCTCATGTAATGGGATCACCGTTTGCTCCGAACGAAGTTCCTGCCCCTGTTTATGCAGCGGCGTTGTCCGGCTCGCCCACAGAAAGTGTGAGGTCATGGCACGGTATCTCGTTCGGTCGGCTTATGCAAGATTCAAGGTACTGTATGGAGAAAGCTGGGCGCAGTGCGGACACTACGTCCTGCTTCTTTCAAGCACAAAAATAACACTTTGAAGTTGTGCATTCAACAGCCAAAAAAATTTTTGGAAGATTGAACAACTACATAAGATTTTATTTGTGAAAAAGAAAAATACCGCCCATGCAGCGCAGCGATGGATTTTGTCGGGTGAAACAGCGGCAAAATGAATCGGGTGTGTTGTGGGGCGGTACGTTCTTTCTGGACAATTATCTGCTGAAAGTGGTGGTTATCACGGTGAGAACCACCACTTTTGTCAGCAGGATTTGGAATAAAGGGTATCATGGAAGCGTGGGTGCGTCAATATGGTTTTGTAAATTTTATTGCAATAAAGCGGTGATAGTAGGACTTATGGCACGGTGAAAATGAAAACAGCAGACAGAGATGTTCCTGTCTGCTTGGTAAGAGATATGATAGAAGAGCAGGCTGGTGTGGTATGGTCACAGATATTCCACCAGCAGTTCTACGAAGATATCGAACAGTACCGGAGAAACCGAACTGGCCTCGGGGTCACAAGTGGAATAAGGCAGAACGACACTGCGGTCGATTTTTTCGGCGCAGGCTGGATGTGGATTTGCGGTGATCAACAGTATTTTGCCGGTGGTGTGCTGGATGCTCTGCATGATCTCCGAACGTCCACTGACGGAAAACAGAATCAGAAGATCGTTGTCGTCCATATAGGCAGAGGTCTCTCCCAGAAAATCATTGGCAACAGCCCGCACGGTGCGGCGCTTCTTCCGCATCAGGATCTCGAACAGCTGTGCAGGCTGGAAGCTTTTGGCAAGGCCGGTGGCGTAAATGTTGGCGTGGTTGTTGATGTATTGCGCTAACTCTTGCAAGTAGGCAGGTGTCAGAAGCTTTTCAGAGTTTTGCAAAAGCTGATATAACCGATGAAAGTAGCCAGTGTGGTTAGAGCCTTGCGCTGTCTGCTCGGCCTGCACAGCAAGCCAGGTGCTCACGTCAGCCCGGAAATCCTGATAGCGGTTATAGCCCAGTGTTTTGACAAAGCGGGAGAGCGCCGGCTGCGAAACGCCGCAGTCCTCGGCAAGGCGGCTGGTGGTTTTATAGACGACCTGATCCGGATTTTCCAGAATGGCCTGATAGATGACCAGATCATTCGGGGTGAAATCGGAGCGGTGCATTTCCATGAGTTGAAGCGGATTCATAAGGATATCTCCTTGATATTTACGGCTGCTGTATCGAATATTTGATTCTATCATATCGAAAAGAAGGCAAAAATGCAAGCGTTCCGAAAAAATCATGCTGCGGAACGCAAAAAAGAGATGCATATCAGACAGATATCGCCGGAAATTGGTGGATATGCGCAAGAAAGCAGAAAATCTTTGTTTAAAACAGATATTTACAACTTCTGAATATTTTGATATAAAATATTTGATTCAAGTGAATGAAACTTCCAAAAATGTCTTGACCGGTCAACAGGAAGTGTTTCATGAAGAGTCGATCCTGATATTGTGGTCGTTTGGAAACCGAAGGAGGACTTTTACATGGCAACCAACAAACAGATCGCCGAAAACGTGCTCAAAGCAGTTGGCGGCAAAGAGAATGTTCAGCAGGTTACACATTGCATGACCCGGCTGCGCTTTACCCTGAAAGACGATACGATCCCAGACAAAGAGGAAGTAAAAAAGATCAGCGGCGTGATGAGCGTTGTTGTTTCCGGCGGGCAGTTCCAGGTGGTGATCGGTCAGAACGTACCGAAGGTCTATGACGAACTGTGCGCATTGGGTAACTTTGAAAAGAAACCCGGCATCGATGAAGATCTGGATAAGCCGAAGGAAAAGCTGACGGTGAAGAGTTTCTTTGGTAATATTCTCAACGGCGTTTCCGGCTGTATGACTCCGCTGATCCCGCTGCTGCTGGTGGCTGGCCTGCTGAAGATGGTGCCGGCCCTGTTCGGGCAGGGTGTGCTGAACATCCTCAGCCCGGACAGTGATCTGTATACACTGTTCACGTTCTTGGGCGATGCAGGCTTCTACTTCCTGCCAATCGCCATCGGCTATACCGGCGCGAAAAAATTTGGCGCAACCCCCATCCTTGGCATCTTGCTGGGCAGTATGCTTATTCACCCCACGTTCGTTGCACTGGCAGGAGCCGAGGGGGCCAGTTTTACAGTGTTTGGCATCCCGTGCGCCCTGCATAATTACAGCAGCACCATCGTTCCGATGTTGCTGGCAACCTGGGCAATGAGTTATATTGAACGCTTCTTTAAAAAGTACATCCCGGACTTTCTGTCCACGGTTTTTACTCCGCTGCTCACCATTCTGGTCATGATCCCGCTGACCTTCTGCTTCTTTGGCCCGGTGGGCTACTGGATCGGCGATCTGGTTGGTGCACTCCTGAATGGCCTGCATGATGTAGCCGGCCCCATCGGCTTTGCACTGGTCACCGCTCTGTGGAGTTTGCTGCTGGCCTGCGGTATGCATCTGGTCCTGATCACCATGGCGTTCGTCAACATCATGGAGTCCGGCAGCGACAACTTTGTGCTGGCAGCTTCCGGCCTGACTGCTTTTGCGACCTACGGCGTACTGCTGGGCGGCTTTATCAAGGCAAAGAAGAAGGAGACCAAGGCCGAGATCGGCACCTACTTCATCGCAAACTTCCTGGGCGGCGTGGGCGAGCCTGCTCTGTATGGCTTTATCCTGAAGTACAAGAAACCTCTGCTGGCACAGATCATCGGCGGCTTTGCAGGCGGTCTGGTGGGCGGCATTGCCGGTGTTACGGTGTATCAGCTGGCTCCGGCCATGAACTTCCTCAACTTCCTGGGCTATGTGGGCGGCAGCGTCAACAACGTGGTCTGGGCAGCCATTGCCGCTGCAGTGGCGCTGATCGTTGGTTGTGTAGCTACGATCCTCATTGGCTTTGACGAGGACGAAGCGTAACGGTATTTATGATAAAAAGGAAAGGAAGCAAGAAGTATGCGAGGACTGAAACGTAAGACCGCCATCATTCTGGCATCTGCCGTAGTGACGACCTCGATTCTGGCGGGCGGCACACTGACAGCATTTGCAGCGGGACCGGACGGCGCAGGTATTCCGGGCGAACTTCCCCCCATGGGGTTCTTTGAGCCGGGTCCCAGTGGGTCGGGCGGAGCACCGGAGACCCAAGCCGCACCTGCTTATACCGGTCCGGTGTTGAATGTCAGCGGCGAGATCTACGGCACGGCCGATACTGCAGGCGCCAGTTGTCTTATCGATGGTGGAATCTGCTATGAGCACGGCGTGACCCTGTCGCTGTCGCAGGATGTGGACGACAGCAAAATCGACAGTAGCAACGCCAAGGTCGAGTTGGTTGCAGGTGATGGTTACACTACTACCGAGTTGTGCTTTGCAGCAACCCAATTGACGGGCAGTTGGCAGAACGGTCAGTTGGAGTACACGCTGGGTGTGGATGATCTGACATGGGATAATTCACAGTATGCCATCACCGAGACCTCCGGCTGCGGTCGCGAGTGGAGTTGCTTTGGCGGTGACGGCGCAGGCAACTATTACTTCAATCTGCAAGTCAGCGGTATTTTGTATGACGGCGCAGAGATTCCGTCGCAGATCATCCCGGTCCATGTCTATATCTACGGTCGTTCCGCCACAGATCTGGCCGTTATGAATTTTGGCACCCTGTCTCCTGCATGGAAGTGGAATGGAACCAGCGACAAGCCTATTCTGTGCGATGACACCGCAGATGAATTTGAAGTGAACTGGCCTGCAGGCGTGGATGGCTCTGCCGTTAAGACCGACGATTTCATCGTCACGCTGCAAAGCCAGTACGGCAAGCAGAAGACTCTGACCCCCGGCACAGATTATACCGTGGTTTCCTCCTCCAAGGGCAAGACTGTGGTACAGGTCACTTATCAGAATTGGGCTTTCACACCGGTATACACCACCATGACCCTGTCGGTCGATCCGCAGAACCTCAGCTATGACAGCAAAAATTACAAGCTGGGCGGTCTGTCCTATACTACCGACATTGCCAGCGTCTATGCTTACAGCGTTCAGTCTGGTGGCAATATGCCAATCGACCACGCTGTGTGCTATACCTACTATGGCGTGCAGGTGGATAACTGGCAGCAAGTGCAGATCCCGACGGTGTACCGTCTGCAATATACCGATGAAGATGGCAAAACATGGTACTACGCAAGCAAATACGGGTTCGGCTATCTGACCGAGGATGTGAGCGAAGCGCAGACGTGGGATGCCACCGGTCCCGATGAGATGAACTACCGGGTGGTGGACGGTCACATGGTTTACCTGACCCTGTGCAACGGTCACACCGCAGAAAAGCTTGTTGGGCTGCGCAAGATCAGCTTCACAAAGGTCTACGACAATGCCTATAAAGCGAAGGCATTTGATTTTTATGGTTCTGTTGATCCTTGTGACAGTGACGGTACTCTAAAGCTGTTGCCCGGCTATGCAATGCCGGAGACATGGCTGCAGCATAGTATGTGGGCATGGAAGCCGGACGTTGGTCTTGGCTGGACTGAAAACTAAACACAAAACGATTGCCTGCATAGACGAAAGCACTGTGCAGGCTAATCGTCTTTTTCGATAAAAACAAGAGAGGCGTTGAGAGACATGGATGTACCGTTTTTTCACCCGGAGACCTACCGGACCAAAAAATGCACGATGGACGATGTGACCGTAACGTTCCGTGCGTATGAGGGTCTGGATTACTGTGCTGCCCCTGCAGACCCCATTCAGAAGCTGAACCTCTATGTACCGGAGGATTATTACACCGGAGCAGTGCACAACGGATACACGCTGCATACTGCACCCATCTTTCTGCCCAACACCGTAGGTGGATATCTGCCCGGCCCGGCAGACTGTCCCGGTCCTGACCGGTTCGGCAGACCCAATGCAGCGTTCTGTGCGTTGGCACACGGCTATGTTGTGGTCTGTATCGGTGTGCGGGGACGCACCTCCGGTCACAGGAACACCGAGTTTTTTGAAGGTTCCAAGGCGATGGACAAGCAGCAGGAGACTGGTCGTAGCGTGGGCAAGGCTCCGGCATTTATTGTGGACTTGAAAGCTGGCATCCGCTGGCTGCGTAAAAACCGCGACCGTATCCCCGGCGACACAGAAAAACTCATTACCAACGGTACCAGTGCAGGCGGTGCGTTGTCTGCTCTGGCCGGTACCAGTGGCAATAGCCCGCTGTATGCGGCAGAACTAGCGGCCATTGGCGCAGCAGATGAACGAGACGATGTGTTTGCGGTAAGCAGCTATTGTCCCATCCACAATCTGGAAAATGCAGATGCTGCCTATGAGTGGATGTTCTGCGGACACGATGATTTCAGCACGCTGCGTATGAGCGTGAAAGACGGTAAGGTAGTGCAGAAGGGCACCACCGGAACCCAGACCGAGCAGCAGAAACAGATCTCCCGGGAACTGAAAGCATTGTTTCCGGCTTATCTGAACGGTCTTGGCCTGAAAGCAGCTGACGGGACACCGTTGACCCTGAACGAGGAAGGCGTTGGCAGCTTTCTGAATGCGCTGAAGGCTGAAGTGATGTGCGCGGCACAGAAAGAGCTGGATACTCACCACACAGCACAGGCGCTTTCCGGTATTGCGGTTGCGGGCAGCGAGGTAGAGCAGCAATCTTACCTGACAATTGAGAATGGTAAGGTCGTGGCTCTGGATTGGGAGGGCTTTGTCACTGCCATCACCCGCATGAAGACCGCACCTGCCTTTGATGCACTGGATATGAACTCCCCGGAAAACGAGGAGTTTGGCACCGAGGAAATCCAGCGGCAGCATTTCACGGCTTATGGTCAGGCTCATGATACCGCCGGCGGTACGCTGGCAGCACCGGAAATCATCGCCAAAATGAATCCGCTGACCTTCCTCGGCAAGGCGGATACTGCAAAGCATTGGCATATTCGCCACGGTTCCTACGACCGTGACACAGCACTGCCAATACCGTTTATTTTGCAGACTGCGCTGAAAAATCAGGGGTGCAGCGTGGACTTTGCCTTCCCGTGGGGGCTGCCGCATAGTGGAGATTACGATCTGAATGAGCTGTTCAGCTGGATCGATGGGCTGTGCCAAAAGAGCAGAGATTTGTAAAAAAGGAGACAGCGTTTTATGAACCATCGTACCGATATTTTAGACCTGCGCACCGCCTTGGTCGTGCTGCGCCAGACACCGGGTCAGCTGGTGGAAACAGATGTGGAGGTAGACCCGGAGGCAGAGCTTTCCGGTGTGTACCGCTATGTGGGTGCAGGCGGCACCGTGATGCGCCCCACTAAGGTGGACGGCCCAGCCATGGTGTTTCATAATGTCAAGGGACACCCGGACACCAGTGTGGCCATTGGCGTGCTGGCAAGCCGCCAGCGGGTGGCAAACCTGTTTGGCGTGAAGAAGGAGGAACTGGGCCACCTGCTCTGCGAGTGTGCCAAGAACCCCATTCAGCCCATCGTCATCCACGAACCGGCTCCTTGTCAGGAAGTGGTGCACCGTGCCACCGACCCGGATTTTGACCTGTTCAAGCTGGTGCCCGCGCCCACCAATACGCCGGCGGATGCAGGCCCCTATATCACGCTGGGTATGTGTTATGCCACCCATCCGGACACGGGCTGCTCGGATGTGACCATCCACCGGATGTGCATCCAATCCAAGGACGAGCTGTCCATTTTCCTGCAGCCGGGAAGCCGCCATATCGGTGCTATGGCAGAGCGCGCCACTGAACTGGGGCAGCCGCTGCCCATCAGCGTTTCCATCGGTGTAGACCCCGCCATCGAGGTGACCGCCTGCTTTGAACCCCCCACGACCCCCTTGGGCTTCAATGAGCTGAGCATTGCCGGTGCGCTGCGCAAGCGTCCGGTGGAGCTGTGCCCCTGCCTGACGGTCCGTGAAAACGCCATTGCCAATGCGGAATATGTCATTGAGGGTGAGATCGTACCGGGCAGCAATTATGTGGTGGAGGATCAGAACAGTCACACCGGTTACGCTATGCCGGAGTTTCCCGGCTACAACGGCAAAGCAAGCCATGAGTGCTGGCTGCTGAAGGTAAAAGCTGTGACTCATCGCAAGCATCCTATCATGCAGACCTGCATCGGCCCCAGTGAGGAACACGTGAATATGGCCGGCATCCCTACTGAAGCAAGCATTCTGAACCTCATCGACAAGGCACTGCCCGGCAAGGTGCTGAACGTCTATTCTCACCGCGCAGGCGGCGGCAAATATATGGCGATCCTGCAGTGCAGAAAGACGGTCCACACCGATGAGGGCAAGCAGCGGCAGGCCGCATTGCTGGCGTTCAGCGCTTTCCCGGAACTGAAGCACGTGATTCTGGTGGATGAGGATGTGGACATCTTTGACACCAACGATGTGCTGTGGGCGATGAACACCCGCTTTCAGGGGGACCGGGATATCATCACGATCCCCGGTGTGCGGTGCCATCCGCTGGACCCCAGTTCCTGCCCGGAGTATACCGGCTCCATCCGGGATGTGGGCTGTTCCACCAAGACCATCTTTGACTGCACCGTGCCTTTTGAGCTGAAGGAAAAATTCAAGCGGGCTGCGTTCAAAGAAGTAGATGTCAAGCACTGGCTGCCGGATTTTGAACTGTGAGGTCTTTTCGATGAAAAAGCGTCTTGTTGTTGGCGTGTCCGGTGCTTCCGGTGCGCCGCTGGCCATTGAGCTACTGCAGCAGTTGAAATACCGACCGGAGGTGGAAACACACCTGATTCTGACCAAGGGCGGTGAAATGACCCTGCATCAGGAAGCCGGGATGACTACTGAGGAGCTTTTTTCTCTGGCAGATGTGGTGCATGACAATGCCAACATCGGCGCAGCCCCGGCCAGCGGAAGCTGGAAAAGCATGGGGATGATTGTCTGTCCTTGCAGCATGAAAACCGTGGCAGGCATCGTGTCTGGGTACAGTGACAACCTGCTTTTGCGAGCCGCAGATTGTATGCTGAAGGAACGCCGCAAGTTGGTGTTAGTGGCACGGGAAAGCCCACTGTCTACGTTGCATCTGGAAAATCTGTGCAAAGCAAGTCAGTATGGCGCAGTCATTCTGCCGCCTATGCAGACCTACTATAACCATCCGGCATCTATTGCGGATATGACCCGCCATACAGTCAACCGGATCCTGAGCCAGTTTGATCTGGACGAGGAAAGCTATGAGTGGGAGGGCATGAATCCATGAAACATTTTACCCATGAGCAGATGTTCCGTGGAAAACCCATCACGGCAGAAATCACAGTGACAGACTGCGGGGTGCAGGTTGGTCTGTATGGCGGCGACAAGCCCCATATCGGAGCAGTCGGAGTTGCAGATCCTGCTGGGAAGATTACAGTTACACAGTTTGAAGGACACAAAGAGGGCGGTCTTTGTCAGCACTGGTGTGAAAAACTGTTTAAGGCTGTGAATTGTCCGGTTGTCGTGTCAGCGGGGATACACTATGATAATGCCAGCAAAAAAGAGATTTTGCAGGTGGTGGAAATCAGCAACGTACTGTTAGAAATGGGGACCTCCAAATTGCGATCTGTATAAGGAACTCAAAATGTTCTTTCAGATGCCTGCGTGCAGGTACTGGAAGAACATTTTTATAGGTTTCCCTTGCAAAAAGTTGAAAGTTGTGGTATATCCATTATACGAAACATTGCTTTGAGATGAACGCTCCACCGTTCGATGATGTATAAATGGGAGGTGCCCGTCATGACCGCTGTGATCTATGCCCGCTATTCATCGGATAACCAGCGCGAAGAATCCATCGAAGGTCAAATCCGGGAATGTACGGCTTATGCCGAAAAGAACGGCATCACCATCGTCAAGCACTACATTGACCGTGCCATCTCTGCCAAGACGGACAACCGCCCGGAGTTTCAGCAGATGATCAAAGACAGCGACAAAAAGCTGTTTGACATCGTGCTGGTCTGGAAGCTGGACCGTTTTGCCCGGAACCGCTACGACAGTGCCCGGTATAAGACCCAGCTGAAAAAGAATGGTGTCAAGCTTATGTCTGCCACCGAGATCATTTCGGATGGCCCGGAAGGTATCATTCTGGAATCGGTTCTGGAAGGTTATGCCGAGTATTACTCCGCTGATCTGTCCGAAAAGGTCATTCGCGGCATGACGGAAAACGCCCTGAAAGGCAAATTTTCTGGCGGTGCTATCCCTTTCGGCTACACCATCAACGCAGACCGCCGCTTTGAAATCGACCCACTCACAGCTCCCTTTGTAGCTGAAGCTTTCCAGCGGTACAATGACGGACAGACGATGCGGGAGATTCGGGATTGGCTCAATGAAAAGGGCATCAAGAATAAGCGCGGTGGGCCAATGACTTTCAATGTCATCCAGCACATGCTGAGCAACCGCCGATATATCGGCGAGTTGAAGTACCGGGACGTCCTGATTCCCGATGCGATTCCACCTATCGTGTCCGTAGAGCTTTTCAACGATGTACAGGAGAAGATGTTGAAAAACAAGAAAGCCCCTGCCCGTAGAAAGGCAGAGGACGACTATCTGCTCACCACCAAGTTGTTCTGCGGCTACTGTGGGGCGTTGATGTTTGGAGAGAGCGGCACGAGCCGGACGGGCGAAGTCCACCGCTATTATAAATGTGCTACTGCCAAAAAGCACAAGGGCTGCAAGAAAAAGACCGTCCGCAAACAGTGGCTGGAAGATCTGGTGGTCAACCAGACCATGCAGCTTGTCAAGGATGATGCCGCCATGGAATCCATCATTGCCAAGGTGATGGATCTGCAAAACAAGGAGAATACCAACATTCCCCTTTACGAGAAGCAGCTCCGGGATGCGGAATCGGGTATCCAGAATATGCTGAGTGCGATTCAGGCCGGTATCCTGACCAGTTCCACCAAGGAGCGGCTAGAGCAGCTGGAAGAAACCAAGCGTGAGCTTGAAGCCCGCATTGCGGAAGAAAAACTGGCGAAGCCCAAGGTCACGGAGGAGTTCATTCGCTTTTGGTTGCTGCGATTCCGTAAGCTGGATATGAGCCTGAAAGACCAGCGGCAGGCGTTGGTGGATACCTTCATCAATTCGATTT
>OIXS01001671.1_pt1 | contig 10541 bp, 6 predicted proteins | sample 1587841 | NCBI WGS metagenome assembly OIXS01 (sample SAMN03283254) | human gut metagenome | biome: human-associated habitat; material: feces | host: Homo sapiens | place: USA | collected 2013
GGCGGGGACAAGCCCCGCCCCTACGTCCAAGCGACGCAAGACAGCCCGCCGGAAACGAAATCCCGGATGTAGGGGCGGCAAAAACAGTTTTGGAAACTGCGGAAACTTTTGGGCGTTTTTTTCGTCTAATAGATAGCCGCGGCAAATTTAAGGTTTCCTTAAGAACTTGTCACTGCTTTGTAATGCCAAGCCCCGCGGCTTGTGGTACAATGGTAAATGTAATCCAATCGCCAATCTTTAGGGAGGAACAGACATGACCGAACAGCAGACCCCAGTGATGACCCCGCCGGCCGCGCCCCCGGCCGCCCCTACTGGGCCGAAGAAGAAACGCAAGGGCCGGGGCAAGACGATCGCGGGAATTCTCATTGTCGCCGCCATCGCCATCGCGCTCGTCGTGCTGGTGTGGTACTTTGTATTCCGGGAGGACGGCTCCAAGGGCGAGGTCATGACCGACTTCGTCACCCGGGGCTCCATCCAGTCCATGGTGGAGGGCAGCGGCACCACCAAAGCCAAGGACTCCGCCACCGTCACGCCCGGCTCGGGCACCATTCTGGAGCTCTTCGTCCAGGAGGGCGACCAGGTGACCGCGGGCCAGCAGCTCTACCGTATGGACGACACCACCGCACGCGACGCGGTGACCGAGGCCCAGAAGTCGGTGGACAACTGCAACAAGGAGCTCCAGGCCGTCTATGACAAGATCGCGGAGCTGAGCATTACCGCCCCCCACGCGGGCAATCTGCGGGAGGTGGCCGACCTCAAGGTGGGCGACACCGTCAACGAGGGCGACACCATCGCCACCCTGGTCAACGACACCAAGCTGCGCCTCTCCCTGTACTACAGCTACGCCTATGAGGGTGACATCAAGGTGGGGCAGACCGCGCAGATCTCCATCCCCGCCATCATGGCGCCCGTCACCGGCAAGGTGGAGCAGATCAACAAGGTGCGCTTTGTCTCCCCCGAGGGCGCCACCCACTTCGAGGTGGTGCTGGTGCTGGACAACCCCGGCACCCTCGCCGAGGGGATGGATGCCTCTGCCGGCCTCACCGCCGCCGACGGCACCCCCATCTACCCCTACCAGAACGGAAAGCTGGAGTACTACGAGTCCACCAAGATCACCGCCAAGGCCACCGGCCCGGTGGAGCGCGTCAGCCTGCTGAACTACGGCGACGTGAAGGCCGGGCAGCTCCTGGTGCAGCTGGGCGCCAAGGACACCGACGAGGAGATCGCCTCCAAGGAGAACGCCCTCAAGGCCGCCCAGGAGAAGCTGGAGGAGGCCACCAAGGAGCTGGAGAAGTACAACGCCGTCGCCCCCATTGACGGCACGGTTCTCCAGTGCAGCCTGACCGAGGGCCAGGAGGTATCCAGCGGCCAGGGCATCACCATCGCCGACACCTCCCAGATGATCATCGAAATTCAGGTGGACGAGCGCAACGCCCGCTACATCAAGGCCGGTATGATGGTGGACATCAACCAGTACGGCACGCCCTACGTGGGCATCGTGGAGAGCGTATCCATGACCGCCTCCGGCGAGAACGGCGTGGCCTCCATTCCCGCCGTCGTCACCGTGGACAACTACGACGGCAGCATGATCCCCGGTACTTACGCCGAATACTCCTTCGTGGCCAGCGAGTCGGAGGACTGCCTCACCGTCCCCGTCCAGGCCGTCAAGTATGTCAGCTTCGCCAACGTCCAGCTCCCCGAAACCCTGGATGCCGATCCCTCCGCCGGAATGGATGACGGTATGATGGATGACGGTATGATGGATGACGGCATGATGGACGACGGTATGATGGACGGCGGCATGGTGGACGGCGGCGTGGAAGCTCTGCCCCAGTCCTACTCCGGCGGCGCTTTTGCTGATCCCTTGGGTATGGTCGCGGTGCCGATGCCCGGCGGCGGCGTCATCGTGGACGGCGGCTCCATGGGCGGCTCCTCCGGCGGCGCCAGCGACGACAGCACCGGCGTCATCGTATGGGTCAAGTCCAAGGAGGCCCCCGCCAACGCCATTCTGGAGCCCGACCCCACCTGGGACTGCCCCGAGGGCTTCTGGGCCGTGCCCGTCGAGGTCGGCCTGTCCGATAATTCCAAGGTGGAAATCACCCGCGGCCTGGCGGAAGGCCAGGAGGTCTTTATCGGCTACCAGAACCCCGACGAAATGTACTATTAAAGAGGGCCCCGGTATGCTCATTGATGTAAAAAACCTCTTTAAAATCTACCACGAGGGGGAGGAGAGCGAGGTCCGCGCACTGGACGGCGTCTCCCTCTCCGTGGACCGGGGAGAATTCCTGGCCATCATCGGCCAGTCCGGCTCCGGCAAGTCCACCCTCATGAATATCCTGGGCTGCCTGGATATCCCCACCTACGGGGACTACCACCTGGACGGCGTGGACGTCACCGAGCTGTCTGACCGGCAGCTCGCCCACATCCGCAACAAGCAGATCGGCTTCATCTTCCAGGGCTTCAACCTCATCCCCGCCCTCAACGCCTGGGAGAATGTGGAGCTGCCCCTCATCTACCAGGGCGTGCCCGCCTCCAAGCGGGCCGACCGGGTGGAGGCCGCCCTGGAGCGGGTGGGTCTGGCCGAGCGCGCCGGGCACAAGCCCACCGAGATGTCCGGCGGCCAGCAGCAGCGCGTGGCCATCGCCCGCGCCATCGCCACCCAGCCCCCCATCATCATGGCCGACGAGCCCACCGGCGCCCTGGACTCCCGCACCGGCAAGCACGTGCTGGAGATCCTCCACGGCCTGCATGACGACGGCTCCACCATCATCCTCATCACCCACGACAACGGCATCGCCGCCACCGCCGAGCGCGTCGTGCGCATCTCCGACGGGCATATCATCTACGACGGCGACAGAGAGGGGGCCTTTCTGTGAACCTGACCCAAGCCTTCAAGATCGCGGTTAAATCCATCGCCGCGAAAAAGGCCCGCTCCGCCCTCACCATGCTGGGCGTCATCATCGGCCTGGCCGCCGTCATCATCCTGGTCTCCTACGCCGAGGGCCAGAACCGCCAGATGCGGGAGTACTACGAGAGCCTGGGCAACAACGTGGTCAACATCAATGCCTACAGCCCCTCCGGGCGGGATCTGACCAAGACCATCCGGGACTACTGCATGGAGGATCTCGACGACTACATTCTGGGCCTCACTCCCACCGTGGACTACTACGACCAGACTATCCTGAAGTACGGCGCCAAGTCCATGGACAGCAATAACAGCAACTGGGACGAATCCCCCCGGCTCGTCATGGGCAACCAGGACTACTCCCTCTGCAACAACTTCACCATCGCCCGGGGCCGGGACATCTCCTTCCTGGACGTGGAAAACTACAGCCAGGTCTGTGTCCTCGGCTCCAAAATCGCCGACACCCTCTTCAACTACATTGACCCCGTGGGTAAGGAGATCACCATCAACGGCATCCCCTTCACCGTTGTCGGCGTCTTTGAGGAGAAGGACCCCAACAACATGTCCGGTATGGACCGCTATGTGCTCATTCCCTATACCGTGAACCGCATCATCAGCGGCAAAACCGAAATTGGAAGTTTTGTGGCAAAGGCCAAGGACTCCGCCACGACCACCAAGGCCGTCTCCCTGCTCCAGGGCTACCTGGACAGCCTGCTGGGCCCGAATGTGGGCTATGTCTCCACCCCCAATACCTGGCAGGAGCAGAGCGAGGAGCAGGACAAGATGCAGCAGCGCTTCCTGGGCGGCATTGCCGCCATCTCCCTGGCCGTCGGCGGCATCGGCATTATGAACATCATGCTGGTCACCGTCACCGAGCGCACCCGGGAGATCGGTATCCGCAAGGCCATCGGTGCCGAGCGCAAGAGCATCATCGCCCAGTTCCTGATCGAAGCCTGCATGATCTGCGGCATCGGCGGCCTGTTCGGTATCGCCGCTGGCTACATCGGCACCTTGATCGTGGGCAAATTGTCCTTTAAAATGATTCTATGGCCCAGCCCGGGCGTTGCCGTCGGCTCCTTCTTCATTTCCGTGGCCCTGGGCGTCATCTTCGGCCTGTACCCTGCCATCAAGGCCTCCGGCCTCCAGCCGGTGGATGCCCTGCGGGCCGATTAAAGGAGAGAGAATATGAGATTAAAACGACTGATTTCCTGCCTTCTGTCCGCCGCGCTGCTGGCCGGGCTGCTGGTATTTCCTCCCGCTTCGGCGTCCGGCTCGGGCGGCTTCTCCGACATCAGCGATTCCACTGTCGCCGACGCCGCGGAGATGCTCCGCCTGTTGGGCGTGGTGGACGGCACCGGCGGCGGCGCCTTCAACCCCGGCGGCACCCTGAGCCGGGCCGAGTTCTGCAAAATGACCGTGGAGATCATGGGCCGCGGCGCTGAGGAGCCCGCCCAGCGCAACCGCACCATCTTCACCGATGTGGGCCCCACCTACTGGGCCAGGGGCTACGTGAACCTGGCCTCCTCCATCACCATCGGCGGCACCGCTGGTGAGAATGGCGGCACCACTGGCGGTACACGCCTGATTATGGGCGTGGGCGACGGTACCTTCCGCCCCAACCAGGCCATCACCTACGGCGAGGCCGTCACCATCCTCATGCGGGTGCTGGGCTATGGCAGCGCCGATGTGGCCACCGGCTCCAACTGGTATGACGGCTATGTGGCCGTGGCCCAGTCCTCGGGGCTGGCCGACGGCCTGAGCCTGGGCGGCGCGGCCACCCTCACCCGCGGGCAGGCGGCGATTCTGTTCTATAACCTGCTCTTTACTGAGCCTAAGGACAGCGACCAGGTGTACCTGACCACCCTGGGCGGCTCCCTGGAGGACAACGTGGTGGTTCTCTCCACCGACGCCACTGCCGACGACGGCACCACCGGCTCGGTGCTCACCACCTCCGGCACCTATAAGACCGACCGCGTCTCCTTCCCCGGCGAGCTCAACGGTACCCGCGGCCAGCTCGTTCTGGATAAGAACAAGAAACTGCTGGCCGTCCTCCCCGAGGAGGGCAGCACCTTCCGCTCCGTCACCGTCATGGGCAGCCCGGAGGCCAACGCCATTCCTGTGTTGGGCGACGAAACCATCTCCGTCACGCTGGAGACCCCGGTCTATACCAGCGACGAGCAGGCCGCCAGCACCTACGAGAAGATCTGGACCAGCCTGCGCTCCGGCGCCAGCCTGCGTCTGTGCTTCAACAGCTCCGGTAAGCTGGAATACATCTATATGCCCTCCAAGACCGCCAGCGTCAGCGACGACAACGTGCTGGTGGCCAAGAACAAACCCACCGGCTCCAACAACCCCTTCGCCTCCCTGTCCGGCGGCAAGACCCCGGCCCAGATCTACAAGAACGGCATCCCCGCCGAGCTCAGCGACCTGCGCCAGTATGACGTGGGGACCTACGACAAGTCCTCCGATACCCTGTTTGTCTCCGATCTGAAGCTCAGCGGCCTGTATGAGAACGCTTACCCCAACGCCGCCGCTCCCTCCACCGTCACCGTAATGGGCGCTGAGCTCACCGTACTGCCCAGCGCACAGGCGGATCTTGCTGCATTCAAGGTGGGCGACAAGGTTACCCTGCTGCTCACCACCACCGGCCAGGTGGCGGGGGCTGTCTCTCCCGATGTGGCCAAGTCCAACGCCGTCGGCGTGGCCACAGTTGATGGCACCAAGGCTACCATCGAGCTGCTGGACGGCATCCTCACTCTGGAGGGCCAGACCACTTACAGCGGAGCCGCCGCCGCCAAGCTCAACGGCTGCCTGGTGACGGTATCCTCCTATAAGCGTGACTATCTGACCCTGAGCAAGGTAAACGGAAAGGGCGCCTCCACCGCGCTGAACCTGACCACCAACCGCATGGGCACTAAGGAGCTCTCCGCCGGCGCCCGCTTCTTTGAGCAGGTAGGCAACGGCAGGCTGGTGGAGATTGACCGCAGCGACATTACCATCACCAGCATCCCGGCCAACAAGATCACCTATGTGGGCTATGACTGGGCCGGCCGCGTGGATAAGCTGGTGCTTAACGATGTTACCGGCGACTGCTACGACTACGGCATGATTTATTACCGTGCCGCAGGCTACGAGGAGAGCAAGGACGACGGAAGTGAGGGCAGCTATCAGAACGGTGAGATCCGCGTCACCAACGGCAGCCATACAGATGGAGTCTCTTATGTGGTCGGCTCTGTGGACGGCGCCAAGACCAACCGCATGGGCGGCGTCGCCGGCTCTCTGGACCAGTTGGACGGCAAGAATCGCATGGCCGCGTTTATGCCGCTGAACGAGGCCACGGGCATCCGCCGCGCCCAATTCAATACCGACGCCATGCTTCTGACCACCAACTCCATGGTGATCCCCATTTCCGACAAGGTTGAGTGCTACAATAAGACTACTGGAGATTGGTTTAAGCCCGGCGAGGATGGCGACCACAAGGCTGCGCTGAATCTGGCACTGGCCTTCTCCGACGATATCACCGTCTACTATGACCGCTCTCCCGAGGAGGGCGGCAAGGTCCGCATCGTCGTTGTGGAATGAGTTTTGTTCTACCAAAAGTCTACCAGAAACGCCTTGGAACCCTTTGGGTTCCAAGGCGTTTTCACTTTTCCCGCTCCCGTATTGTCTACCAAACGTCTACCATAGTAACCTTTTGATTCTGTTTTCCTGCCTTTTATATCCCTATCCCCCGAAAACTGCATTGTTTCCTCCCCTGTAAGGGGCGTCATACTTGACTGAAACGCGCAGTCGTGAGTAGGATGCCCCGAAAGCTCAAAATTTAGAAGGAGGAATTCCAAACATGAGAAACCTCAAGCGGACTCTCAGCCTGGCTCTGGCCTCCGTCATGCTCGTGGGCATGATGAGTGTCGGCGCCAGCGCGGTGAACGCGAGCGATTTCACCGATGCGGATGAGATCGTAAACAAGGACGCCGTTTCTACCATGACTGCCCTGGGCATCATCAATGGTAAGGAAGACGGCAGCTACTTTGACCCCACCGGCAACGTGACCCGTGCCGAGATGGCCAAGATGCTCTGCGTCGCCATCAACGGCGGTGTGGATCCCGTGCTGGGCGTCAAGGACACCCCCACCTTTACCGACATCAAGGGTACCTGGGCAGAGTCCTACATTGAGTACTGCGCCGCCAACGGCATCATCGCTGGCCGCGGCAACAACAAGTTTGATCCTACCGGCACCGTGAGCGCCACCGAGGCCGCCAAGATGCTGCTGGGCGTGCTGGGCTACAACGCCGAGAAGTCCGGCCTGGTGGGCAACGACTGGGCCATCAACACCAACGTGCTGGCCAACCAGAACGGTCTTTACAAGAACCTGGCCAATCTGAACGCCAACACCCTGCTGACCCGTGACAATGCCGCCCAGATGATCTACAATGCTCTGGACGCCAACATGGTTGAGCTGAACGCCGCTGGCAACTACACCACCAGCCAGTACAGCTACACCGGCACCGAGTCCGTCGTGACCGGCACCGAGCGCGTGTGGGTTGTCAAGATCAAGGACAGCTCTGTTAACGATGCCGTCAAGGCTCTGGACGGCTCCGTCTACAACAGCCGTCAGGATGCTATCGACACTCTGAAGGACGCGAACGGTGGCACCACTCTTGATACTGGCAAGTACACCCTGGAGCAGAAGACCCAGAATGTTTACGGCGAGAACACCGTGACCAAGTACGCCGACGAGACCATGGGCCACAAGTACCTGTCCCTGATCACCGACGGCGACGCTGTGCTGACCGACGTGGAGAAGGACAGCAAGGGCACTTACACCCTGTACATGAATGGCATCACCACCAAGGGCCAGTACACCAAGGTCGAAGGTGACTACAGCAACCTGATCGGCCAGAAGGTCGAGGTTCTGTATAAGGACAGCGAGAATGTGTACGGCGTCTATGCCTCCACCGACAGCTCCCTGATCGTGGAGAGCACTGCCGGTAAGGTTGAGGCTGTCAAGAACGGCGAGGTCAAGATTGACGGCACCACCTACAAGGTGGACAGCAATGTGACCACCACCGCTCTCTACACCGGTAAGCTGATTGACGGCCTGAATGTGGGCGGCAACAAGGCCGCCGCTGTGAAGGCTTACGACAACGACGACAACGGCAAGATCGACACCGTTGTTTACGTCCCCTTCACCGCCGCCAAGGTGACCTACGTGGGCGAGAAGTCCTTTAACACCGATGTTAACACCAATGTTAAGTTTGAGGACGTGAACGCTTACGACGACATGGCCAAGAACGACTATGTCATCAAGAGCGACGCCGCCAACACCGTGGATGACACCGATACTTATGTCCTGGCTGAGACGGTCGAGGGCAAGATCGAGGCCACCAAGAGCGACTCCGTCCGCATTGACGGCACCTGGTACAACTATGTTACCAGCGATCCCGACACCGATCTGGCTCTGGACAGCACCGTGAAGGCTGCTGTGCTCAACGGCTACATCGTGAAGTCCGAGGTTGTCACCGCCAGCCACGAGCTGAAGGATTACGCTCTGATCGTGAACACCGCCAAGGATATCAACGGCGAGCAGGCCAAGCTGCTCTTTGCCGACGGCACCACCAAGGTGGTTACCACTGATGTCGCGTATGATGGAAACTCCAGCCGCGCCGGTATTGGCGATCTGGTGACCTACGAGGTCAAGAAGGGCGAGTATGTCCTGACCAAGGCTGAGACTTCCGACAAAGATAAGGCCGGCTTTGACCTCATTCTGGCGAATACCTATGAGAACAAGTCCGGCAAGGGCAAGATTGGCGGCGAGAGCATCGCGGACGATGCCGTGATCTTTGTGATGGACAACAACAATAAGTATTCCACCATGACCGGCGCCGACTTTGCCAAGTACGACAAGGATTCCGTGAAGGCGATCAAGAACGCCTATGCCAACAAGGACAACTCCACCGGCTACAACAGCGTGGTTCTGGCCTACGCGACTCTGAACCAAAAGGTCAACTCCATCACCAGCAACTACGGCTATGTGACCAGCGCCGTGTCCACCACCAAGAACGACGACGGCGAGACCGTGTCCGTCTTCACCTTCTGGGATGGCGCCACCGAGCACAAGGACATCATGACCGACGAGAAGGTTTCCCTGTCCAAGGGCGACATCTTCACCTACGAGGAGAACAAGGACGGCAGCTACACTGTCACCGAGGTCGACAACCTGCTGCGTACCGCCATCATTGCCTACAACGAGAAGAACGGCGATATCCGCTTCACCGACGCTTCTCTGAGCGACAAGGGCAGCAATGTTAACGCTGAGATCACCGACGATACCGTTATCATCGGCATCAACAGCGACGACAAGGCCGGCGTTGAGGGCGTGGTGCCCACCATCGCCATCGAGACCGCTACCTCCGGTGTCTACCAGGCCAACGCCTACTATGTGATGGGCGCCGGCGACGAGGTGAAGCTGCTGGTGGTTGACACCTACGGCAACATCCCCGCGGTTGACAGCGTAACTACTGTTACCGACGAGAGCAATCTCGGTACTGCTCTGAAGCAGTACACGGATGTGACCTTTGAGGGTAATGTTACTATTTCCAGCAAGCTGGAGATCCCCGCTGGTGCCACCCTGAACGTCAAGGGTGATCTGACCGCAAATGCTGCTATCGTTGGCAACGGCACCCTGAATGTGACTGGCAGTATCAGCGACACCAGCAAGGTCAGCACTCAGCTTGAGTCCACCAAGACCAGCGAAACTGTTTCCGTGTCCGGCGGTGTGGTTCTCGGCGACGTGACCGGCAATGTCGGCTCCGGTAGCGCTCTGTACTCCGGCGATCAGGTTAAGGGCAAGGTTATCGTTCAGATTACCGTTCCTGTGGATGCGGTGACTGACAGCACCTCTAAGATTAAGTTTGACGGTTCCGAGCCCTCTACCCCCAAGCTGACCAATCGTAGCGACATTTATCTGGCTATCGATATGAGCCAGTCTGGCCAGAAGGTTATCACCATTGACAAGGACGGCGATTGGAGCTCTACTACTAACGATGTGTATACCCTCACCGTGAAGTGGTAATCTAACTGCAATCGGCTTATTACGAAGAGAGCCGCCCCCGATTGGGGGCGGCTCTTTTTGTTAGTGGAAGGCTATATAGTAGTAGCTCATTCCGGATCGGTTTGCGTCCGCGTAGAATCTGCCCTCTATCAGGTCGCCGCGGGCCACCCGTATTCCGCTGCTGGTGATCTCCACCAGGTTTCCGTCCCGCATGGTGACCGGCGCTCCTTGCAGCGCCAGGCCGCCATAGGTATACATGTCGGACTGCATTGCGCCGTCCTGCCTTACCACAAAGACTGCCCGGGGCGATACCCCCAGCGAAATATCCCGGCTTCGGGCGTCATCCCCTGTATAGCTTCCACTTAGAATCTCAGGCTTTAAGGCCAGTGCTTTATCCAGCACACGGAAATCCTCGTTGAAATCCGTGCGCAGGAAATTGTCCTCCGGCTCCCACTGGTGCAGGTGATAGTGTTCCGTATAAGCTGCCATTTTCATTCCTCCCGCAGGGGGGGGCGGGCAGTGCCTTTGCTGTACTGGAAAACGCGGCCCCTGCGGGAAAGGAACCCCGCGTCCGGCTGTCTACCG
>OIXS01001674.1_pt1 | contig 10526 bp, 4 predicted proteins | sample 1587841 | NCBI WGS metagenome assembly OIXS01 (sample SAMN03283254) | human gut metagenome | biome: human-associated habitat; material: feces | host: Homo sapiens | place: USA | collected 2013
CCAGCGGCGTGACCGGCGACGAGGACTACGTCATCATCGACACCGCCGAGTACGCGATCCCGGGCCTGGACGACGACTTCCGCGTCATCGTGTCGCCGTGGATCCTGTCCGTGCTGACCACCGACCGCCTCTCGCGCAACTACGAGCTGGTCACCAAGCACAACCTCAAGTACCGCCGCTACTACCACCAGTTCGACTACTAAGAGCTGGCCGCAGGGCCGATATCTTGGCTGGTTGATATCTCGACCCTACACAAGGGCGTCCGCATTCGCGCGGGCGCCCTTTTTGCGTTGCCGTCGGCGCAGGGTGTCCTCGGCGGAAATCTCATCCCGGAATTTCGGCTCAGAGTGGGATGCGGTTTCCGGATGCGTCCCATTCTGAAGCCCCGAAACGGGACGCGCTTTCCGCTTGGGGTCCGATCCGGAAAGCTCATCCCGTTCCGAGCATCAAATCCGGGACATGCTTTCCGCGCTCCGCCCCTTGCAGAAAGCGCGTCTCCTTCCAAACACAAATCTTGCGGTACAGCTTCTGCAAAGACGCGAAGTGGCCGCTGACAGCAAAGAGGGGCTGCCGAGACAATGCCCGACGGCCCCTCCCCTCATAACTTGCTATCGATGCCAATCGCCACAAGGGCGCGGCTGCCTACTTGCTGATCGCGCCCGTCATATAGATAAACTGCACGCGATTTATATGTCCGCCCTGCTCGCCGTTGACAAAGTCCGTCGGCGTAAAGCCGGGGTTGAGCATTTCCTCGATCTTGTCCTTAACGGTGTCGATGACCTGAGTATCGAGATTGCTCGTTCGGTCGGTAAGCTCCTGCATGCCGTTGCCGAGCTCGGATGCGCCGCTGGCAAGCGTACCTGCACCCGAGGAGAGAAGATTCATGCCGCTAGCAAGGCTAGCAGCACCTGTCTTGAGCTGCGCCGCACCGTTGTTGAGCTGTGATGCGCCGTTGGCAAGCGCGGGCGTGGCACCGTTGAGCTGCTGTGTGCCCGCAGCAAGCTGGTCGGTGCCCGCGGCAAGAGCCGCGGCGCCATCGCTCAGCTGACCCGCGCCCGTTGCTGCAGAGCCAACACCGGCGACAAGACCGGGGTTCACGGCCGTGGGGTTTGCCGGGTTGATCGCGCTGTTCATATAGGCGATGGCTCCGGCCAGGCTCAGCTGTTGGCCATCCTGGACAGTGGTGTAGCCCTGAATGGCGCTATCGAGCGCGGTGACGGCACCCTGGGCGCCGCCCTGGGTGCCGGCCGCCTGGGCCAAAGTCGTAACCTGATCGGTAAGCGTGCCAAACATGGACTCGGCACCCTTAAGGTCCTGCGACACCTGCGTGTTAAGACCCTGCGCGCCCGCAACGGCATTGGATGCAGAATCGAGAAGCGCGGTAAGACCCGTCGCATCGGCGCTCGATGCCGCCGTGGCGGCGGCACCCGCGCTGGTAGCAGCACTGCCGGCACTTGCGGTGGCGGCATCCAGCTGTGCCGTAGCCTCGCTTAGCTTGGCTGCCGCAGCCTTGGCGGAGTCGAGATCGGCCGCGTTATCCAGCGCGTCCTGAGCATCGGCGACCGCCGCCTTGGCAGCGGCAATAGATGCAACGGTGCTCTCGGCGCCAGCCTTTGCGCTCTCGGCGTTAGCCTTTGCCGCATCGTTGCCCATGGCGCTCGCGGCCTGCTTTGCCCCGCCGAGCGCCTGCTGTGCACCGGCAAGGTACTGCCCCTCGCCGCTGAGCGCCGCCGTAAGACCCTGCGGCCCGTACAGCGCGCTGTAGGCGTTGCCCGACGTAGCGGTCACGGCGTCCTGGGCCGCCTTGGCCGCAGCCTGCGCCTTGGCAAGGTTTGCCTCCTGAGCCTGCTTGCCCAGCGTCAGCGCGTCGACGTACGTATCGGACCCAGCGGCAATTCCACTTATGCCGCCCGAGATCTGCTGTGCGCTCCCCTGCAGCTTGGAAAGGCCCGCCGAAAGATCGGACGCACCGCCCTTAAGCTGCACGGCACCGGCATTAACCCCCTCGGCACCGGCATTAAGGTTGCTCACGCCTTCGACCAGCGTGGGGACCTGCGCGTTGAGCTGACTCGTACCCGCCGCGAGCGCAGCGGCGCCACTGGACAGCGTGCCGGCACCGGTATTGGCCGTGGCAAGCGAGGCCGCGAGCGTCTTGACACCGTCGGCAACCTGGCCAGCACCGCTATTGGCCGTAGCAATACCGTTGGAGAGCTCCACGAGCTGGCTCGTATCCATGCTGCTCGAGTCCACATCGATGGCAAGATTCAGCGGCACGCCGACAATCTGCCAGCCATCAAACTCAAAATCCTCAACATCGGTCGTAATGGTGTAGTCTCCGGTGCTGCCGGGAATCACCATGTAGGTAAGCTGCGTGTTGGAGCCGTTGGCAGCAACCGTGGCGCCCTCAGCCTCAATATCGTGTGCCTCGGCATCCTTAAGCTGACCGGTAATCTGAACCAGGTAGTTATCGGCATAATCGCCACCGGTATAGTCGTCATTCTTTTCGACCTTGAGCTTCATGGTGAGCTTGCCGCTCTTGCCCGCCAAATCCTTGGCGTCGATATCGCGGCCATCGAGCTGGTATGCCACGGTGACGTTCCACGGCATCTGAGTGTTCTTGTCCAGATCGCCCTGGTAGACAAAGTCCTGCACTCCCTGGCCCGTAACGGCAACCGACCCGCTGTCGTCCGTTAGTTTTTGAGTCGTCGATAGGTTGGTCACTTTGTTATAGGTGCCGGCATCGTCGATCTTGACGCCCTTATTGGCCTCGAAGCTATTGACCACGTAAACACCCGTGCGATTGCCGTCGGCATCGGTTTTGACGTATACGACCTGGTTTTTCTTATATCCTGGCGTGCTGTTATCGGAGTCCGTCGCCATCTGTTCACTCGTAGCCGAGGCAGCGCTCGTCGACCCTACGCCGTCGGCGAACACAACGGCACCGGGAACGGTAAGGGCCACGGTCAGGCCGGCGGCAAGAGCGAGCGCAGCGATGCGCTTATGGGGACGACGTACAAGATCGCGTTGGGCTTTGAGCTCTTTCGAAGCGGTATCAGTGGTATGGGTATGCATTGCGGTATTCCTTCCAACTGCTTTGTAAAACGTTACTGAGCGGAGCCGTCCGCAGCCGATGCCTCGGTGGTATCCGAAACCGGATCCTGGGCATCCTTGGGCAAAAAATGAGCTTTGAGCGTGGTCTTGCCGATGAGGCCATCGAGCACATACAGGAAACCCGGCAGCGCAAAGAGTACGGCGACTAGGGAGATGCTCACGCCGACGCCCAGGAACCAGCCGATCTGCTTGAGCACGCCGTGGCTCGAGATCGCATGGATCAGGAAGCCACTGATCAGCAGAACCGATCCAGAGGTCAAAACAGGAATCGTGCAAGCTTCCATGGTCTCGAGTAGCGCTTCGCGCTTATGCATGGTCACGCGGTCCTCACGATAGCGGTCAGCAATCAGGATGCCGTAGTCGACGGCAACGCCCAGCTGGATGGAGCTCACAATTAAGTAGGCGAGGAAGAACTCGTGCATACCGGTGTAGAGCGGTGCAGCAAAGTTGATCCAGATCGAGGTCTCAATCACGAGCACCAAGATGATCGGCAGGCTCAGCGACTTGGTGGCCAGCAGCAAGACCGCGAACACGGCCACGACGGCGATGAGGTCGACCTTGCCCTTATCGACGGTGATGGTGTCCTTAAGGTCGGTGGTGCTCACGCCCTCGCCGGCGAGCATTGCCTTACCCGGATAATGTTTGTCCGCGATACAACGAATCTTCTTGACCAGCTTAAATGTACTCGGACCCTCGTAGGGCGCGGTAACCGTGAGCACCAAACGGCTGTAGTGCTCTCCCTCCACCAGATCGAGCGTGTCCTTTTCGGCCATGCCCGTGGGGATATAGGGACTCGCAACGTCAACATAGCTCTGGATGGACTTGACCTCGGGGAGCGCCTTGAGCTCATTGGAGAGTGCCTGCTCCTCGCTCACCTCTCCACGGGGAACGAGCACAACGTAGGTATCGGAGTTGCCAAAGACCTCCTTGACCTTGTCCATATCCTGACCAAGCCGCGTATCCGAACCAAAAATGTGCGAAGTGCCGTAGTAGTACGTGATATCGCTGGAGGTCGATGCCACACGCGCAGGGTAAACCACGGCGAGGATCACGACGGCAGCGGGGATACAGACCTTGAGCACCAGACGGGCGAACTTACCCAGCGGCGGGACAAAGGGCCTGTGCTGCGATTTTTGCACAAAGCCATCGAACTGAACGAACATCGAAGGAACAAAGGTAAAGACCGATACCAGGCTGATGGCGATACCCTTTGCAAGGGCAAGACCAAGGTCGGGGCCGATCTTAAACTGCATGGCGGCAAGCGCGATAAAGCCGATGCAGACCGTGCAACCGCTCGAAAACACGGCGACCGAGGACAGGCAGCACGACTGCACCATGTCTTCGGCAACGCTGCCGTGGCGGCCACGCTCCTCGTTAAAGCGGTGCAGCAAAAAGACCGAGAAGTCCAGCGCGATGGCAACCTGCAAAATGGAGCCCGCAGAGTTGGTGACAAAGCTAATCTCGCCAAAGATGAGGTTGGTGCCCCAGTTGATAAACACCGAGACGCCCAGGCCCAGCAGCACCAGGATGGGTTCGGCCCAGCTGGTAGTCGTGATGACCAGAATCACGAAGATAATCGCTATGACAGCGACCGTGATAATGCTGATCTGCTGCTCGGTCGATGTGGTGGCGAGCGCGTTAGACATGGCCGAGCCCGTAATGGCGCCCTCGTCGCCCACGATATCTCGAATAGCGTCGGTTGCCTCGATCTCCTTTTCGGAATTAACCGTCACCGTAAACAGGGCGTTGTTCTTTTTGTAATAGGTCTCAACGGTGTCTTTGTCTTGCGTGGCAAGCGGCTGATCGATATCTGCCGCGTCGTCAAGCCATAGGACCTCCTCGACGCCGTCGACCTTTTTGATTTTGTCCTTGTATTTGAGCGCCTGAGCGATCGAGACATTGGGCACCATAACGCGACAGTTGGGAATGTCACCCTCAAACTCATCACCCATGGTATTCAGAGCGACGGTCGACGCCGCTTCGTCGGGCAGATAGCTCGTAATGTCGTAGTTAACGCCTACAAACTGGCGCAGGAACAGGCATACCAGTGCTGCCACCGCATAGAACGCGATGATGGGTTTGCGGTGCTTCACGACCCATCGAAATAGCTTCTCTTTCAACCTCAATCCTCCATAACGCTCAGCCTATGTTTTGCTCTTTGTTATATTCCACATTTGGTAGTTATACAACATGTGTAGGATAAAGGCGCCATAAAGATATGCGATTGACGCGGTCCCGGAGCCAAAACAGCCGCTGCAGAAGCAGTTCGGAAAAGGTCCTCAGCGGAAACTGCATCCCAGTTTTTAGACGAAAAACGGGATATGGTTTCTGGTTGGCCTAGATAATCGTCAGATTTAGCTGAGCGTCTGCCCCTATGTTTCCAAATGAATACGGTGTGAGCTGCGGACAAGGATTTTCCCCGCAAGCACTCTAGTATGCTAAAGTACCCAAAAGACCGGCGGAGCTATGCCGGTCGTTTGTTCTGTATGCAACACAGCATGAGGAGGCTCACCAGATGACGGCCACACCGTGGGGATTCCGGGACATATTGCCCGAGGAGGCTCAGGCGCGCGAGGAGATTGCGCTGACGGTGAAGGGCTGCTTTAGGGAGCATCATTACCTGCCGGTCGAGACGCCGCTGCTCGAGGACAAGGGCTCGCTCGAGGAGGGCGGCCGTATCGCGGACACGCCGTTTAAGCTTTTTGACGATGACGGCCGCTTGTTGGTGGTTCGTCCCGACAATACGTTGCCGATCGTGCGTTTGGTCTCGACCCGCATGCGCGCGGCCGACTTGCCGCTGCGCCTGCGCTATGAGGCGCCGGTGGTTCGCGAATGCCAGCGCAATGCCGGCGGTTCGCGTCAATTTACCCAGCTGGGTTTTGAGCTCATCGGCGCGGGCGATACCGCGGGCGATGTCGAGATCGTCTCGCTGGTGGCCGAGGCCGTTCGCAAGTTGGCGCTGCCCGATGCGCGCATTATCGCAGGTAGCGTGCGCCCGTTTAAGGAGCTGCTCGCGGCGTGCGAGGATCGCGAGCTGGCTGCCGAGGCTCTGCGCTGCGTGCACGCCAACGACTTTGTGGGCCTCGATGCCCGCGTGGCGGCAAGCGCCGAGACCGATGCCGTTAAGGCCGCCGTCAGCGAACTGCCGCGCCTGCATGGTGGGGCCGAAGTGCTCGATCGCGTGGATGCGCTGCTGGCGGCTGCCGGTATTGTCGCGCCGCTGACGCGCGAACTCCGTGCCCTGGTTGATGGTCTGGCTCCCGAGGACGCCCAGGTGCTGTCGTTCGACTTCTCCATCATGAACTCTTTCGATTACTACACGGGCCTGGTCTTTAAGGCCTATGCCGGTGGCCTGCCCGATCCGGTGGGCTCGGGCGGTCGCTACGACTCTATCTTTACCGGCGCGTTCGGCGACGGCATCGAGGTGCCGGCGGCGGGCTTCGCCTTTTCGCTCGAGCGTCTGGAGGCCGCGTGCACCTCTGCCGAGGACGCCGCCTCCGATGGTGACCACGCCGTGGGCCGCGGCGCCGAAGGCCCGCTACGCATCGCCGTGCCCAAGGGCTCGCTTAAGGCCGACACGCTCGACGTGCTCGAGGCCGCGGGCCTGGACGTCTCTGAGCTGCGCGACCCCGGCCGTCACCTGATTGTGCGCGGTCGCGACACGCGTGCCGGCGAGGGCACGGTCGGCGATATCGAGTTTGTCATCGTGCGTCCCAGCGACGCGCCCGCTTTTGTGGGCTGTGGTGGTGCCGATTGCGGCATCTGTGGCTGGGACTCGCTCATCGAGGCAGACCTCAACTTGCTGCAGCTGGTCGATCTGGGCTACGGCCTGTGCACGTTTATCGAGGCAGAGCCCGCGTGGCGCGCCGGCCAGGCCGAGCGCAACTATGCCCGCCGCGGGTCGCTTCGCGTGGCCACCAAGTATCCGCGCATCGCGAGTGCCTGGTATGCCGAGCGCGGCGTGAACGCCGATATCGTCTCACTGCACGGCAACATCGAGCTGGGCCCCATCGTCGGCATGACCGATCGCATCGTGGATATTGCCGCCACGGGCGCCACGCTGCGCGATAACGACCTGGTCATCACCGGCCGCATCATGGACTGCACGGCCCGCTTCTTTGTCAATCCGGGCGCCGCACGTCTGGATCCGCGCGTACGCAATCTGGCAGATCGCTTGGCGGCTGCCGTGAAGGACAAGCATTTTGAGCCCGTCGCGGGCTCGGCACAATAGCGCGAGCGCGCACGGGCGCCCCAACGTACGGGCTGCGGGCCGACTGGTGCCGCTGCCCAGTCGCTCGTTTTTCGAACACAACCTCGACCGATAGGGGATACCGATATGAAGACCATCAAGCTTGCTCCCGGTGAGCGCCTCGTTACCAACCAGCTCAACCGCAAGGGCGTGCTGCCGCAAAACATCGTCGACGCCGCCCGCGATATCGTGGCCAACGTGCGTGCCAACGGCGATGCCGCGGTGCGCGATTACTGCCAGCGTTTTGACGGTGTCGAGCTGCAGAGCTTCCGTCTGCCGCAAGAGCAGATCGATGCCGCGCTCGAAGGCCTCGATCCCGCTTTTGCCGCGGCGCTCGAAAAGGCTGCACGCCAGATTCGTGAGTTCCACCAGCGCGAGGTCGAGCAGAGCTGGTTTACCACGCGTGCGGACGGCACGATGCTCGGCGTTAAGGTGACCCCGCTCGCGGCGGCCGGCATCTACGTGCCGGGCGGTCGCGCGCAGTATCCCTCCACGGTGCTCATGAATGCCATTCCCGCCAAGGTTGCCGGCGTCAAGCGCGTGGTCATGGTGACCCCGCCGCAGAAAGATGGCCTGATCAGCCCGTATACGCTCGCCGCGGCAAAGCTCGGCGGCGTGGACGAGATCTATATGGTGGGTGGCGCTCAGGCCGTGGCCGCGCTGGCGTACGGCACCGAGACTATTCCGCGCGTCGACAAGATCACCGGCCCGGGCAACGCCTTTGTCGCTGCGGCCAAGCAGATTGTCTCGGGCGACGTGGGTATCGACATGGTCGCTGGCCCCTCCGAAGTCTGCGTGCTGGCCGATGCCACGGCCAAGCCCATGGTGGTCGCGGCCGACCTGATGGCCCAGGCCGAGCACGATCCGCTGGCAGCCTGCTATCTGGTGACCTGCGACGAGCAGTTTGCGCGCGAGGTCGAGGCAGGCATCGATATCCTGGTGGCGCAGTCGCCGCGTGCCGAGATCACGCGTGCTTCGCTCGACAATGAGGGCACCATCGTGGTGGCCGCCGACATGGCTGCCGCCGTCGAGGCGGTGAATACCGTGGCGCCCGAGCACTTGGAGCTGCACTGCAAGGACGCGATGGGCCTGCTCGGCGGCATTCGCAACGCCGGCGCCATCTTTGTGGGCGCTTGGAGCTCCGAGCCGCTCGGCGATTATGTTGCCGGTCCCAACCACACGCTGCCAACCGGCGGCACGGCCATGTTCTCCAACCCGCTTTCGGTCGAAGAGTTCGTTAAGCGCTCGAGCGTCATTTGCTATACGCCCGAGGGCCTGCTCTCTGACGCTCCCGCCACACAGCGTCTAGCCGAGGCCGAGGGCCTGTGGGCGCACGCGCTTTCTGCTGCCCTGCGTCGTCGCGTGCTGGAGCAGGGCGAGGATGCCGTGAGTGCCGAGTCACTGGCTGCGGCCGACCTGACCAAGGTCGCCTGGCCGGGCGACGCCGTGGCGACGGTTGCTGAGGGCGTGGACCTGGCGGCGGCTGCGGGCGGTGCCGCTGGCGCGACCGGCGAGGAGGCCTAATATGGCCGAGCTGACGCCCCGCATGAAGGAGCTCGTCCAGCCCTACTTGACCGGCATCGAGCCCTACGATCCCAACTTTACGCCCACGCGCATCAATCTTTCGGCCAACGAGAACACCTATCCCGTGCCGGCCGGCGTGCGCGAGGCGGTTGATGCGGCCTTGGCTGCCGCACCGCTCAACCGCTATCCCGATCCCATGTCCAACGACCTGCGCGACGAGCTTGCTGCCTGGCATGGCGTGACGCGCGAGAACATCTGCGTGGGCAACGGCGGCGACGAGCTACTCTATAACTTCCTGCTGGCGTTTGGCGGCGCGGGGCGGACCCTGCTCAACTGCCCGCCGTGCTTTAGCGAGTATGCGTTCTTTGCGTCGCTGTGCCAGACCGAGGTGCGCGACGTGTGGCGCGACCCGGCGACCTTTGAGCTCGACCAGGCGGCGGTGCTTGCGGCGGCTCCCGAGTGCAATCTGGCGATCGTGACCTCGCCCAACAATCCCACGGGTGACGTGGCGCCGCTCGACTTTGTTGCGGCTCTGTGCGATGCCTGCCCCGGCATGGTCATGGTCGACGAGGCCTACGTGGAGTTTGCCGACGATTCGTTTGGCGCGGCAACTACGGCGCAAGGCCTTATTGCCGAGCATCCTAACCTGGTGATTCTGCATACACTGTCCAAGGCGTTCGGCGCCGCCGGCACGCGCCTGGGCTATGTGATCGCGGCGCCCGAGGTCATCGACGTGTTCGCGGCGATTCGCCAGATCTATTCGGTCAACGTGTTGAGCCAGGCGGCGGCGCTTGCCTGCGTGCGTGCCCGCGATGCGTACGCGCCCGTGGTGGCACAGGTCGCATCCGAGCGCGAGCGCGAGTTGTGTGCCCTGCGCGCGATGGCTGCCGAGGGTCTGCCCGTGGAGGCGTGGCCGAGCGCGGCGAACTTTGTGCTTGTGCGCACGCCGCATGCCACGCGCGTGCGCGAGCGTCTGCGCGACGAGTATTCGATTTTGGTGCGCGACTTTAGTTACGCGCCGGGGCTCGCGGACTGTCTGCGCATTACCGTAGGCACCCCGCAGGAAAACGACGAGGTGCTGGCCGCGTTTGCCGTGCTGGTGAAGGAGGAGATGTAGATGGACCGCTATGCCGAGGTGACCCGCAAGACGGGCGAGACCGACATTGTCGTAAAGCTCGACCTGGATGGAAGCGGCGTGTGCGATATCTCGACCGGTGTGCCGTTTTTCGACCACATGCTCAACGCTTTTGGCCGCCATGGCCTGTTCGATCTGACGGTGCACGCGGTGGGCGACGTGGAGGTCGATGCGCATCATACCGTCGAGGACACGGGCATTGTGCTGGGCGAGGCGTTTTGCCAGGCGCTGGGCGACAAGGCGGGCATTACACGCTTTGCCGATGCAGCGATTGCCATGGACGAGACACTCGTGATGGCTGCCGTGGACATTTCGGGTCGCGGCCAGGCCTACTGCGCGCTGCCCGTGCCGACCGAGCGCGTGGGCAGCTTTGATACCGAGCTGGCCGTCGAGTTCTTCTATGCCTTTGCACGCGATGCCAAGCTCACGCTGCACGTGCGCGAGCTGGCGGGCGGCAACTCGCATCACATTATCGAGGCCGCCTTTAAGGCCGTGGGCCGCACGATG
>OIXS01001678.1_pt1 | contig 10478 bp, 9 predicted proteins | sample 1587841 | NCBI WGS metagenome assembly OIXS01 (sample SAMN03283254) | human gut metagenome | biome: human-associated habitat; material: feces | host: Homo sapiens | place: USA | collected 2013
TGGGAGTGATGCTGTGCTCTGTTTTCAGGCATTCGGCTTCTAAAATATCATCGTATATGAAAATGGGGGCATCCATGCGCAAGGCGAGGGCCACGGCATCGCTGGTACGTGCGTCGATGCGCAGGATGGTCTCTTCCGTTTTCATATAGAGGTAAGAATAGAAAACACCGTTGTCCACTTTGTAAATAAGCACGCGCAACAGGGTTGCTCCCAGTACCTTGAGAACTGAGGCAAACAGCGTATGCGTCAGCGGCCGGGGAGGAACGATGCCTCTCATTTCAATCATCATGGATTGTGCCTCGGCACTGCCTATGATAACCGGCAGTTGCCGCATGCCGTTTATCTCGCCCAGCACCATGGCATAAGCGCCGGCCTGTGCCTGGCTGTTTGAGATATTCAATACTTGCAGCTCAATCTTTTTTTTGTTCATCGGCTGTAGTTACTTTAAATCTTCCGGATGGTGTTTGTACTTGAATACGATGGCAAACACCACTGCTACGGTCAGCGCGTAGATTGCAAATACGTACCATGCTGATTGCCATTGCGCTATCTGCGGGACATTGCTGTTGAAATCTACAAAGTGATTCACTACCGCCTGTGCACCCAGTGTGCCGATAGTGGCACCGAAACCGTTTGTCATGATAACGAACAGTCCCTGTGCGCTGGAACGGATGCCCCGGTCGGTCTCTCTGTCAACAAACAGCGAACCGGATATGTTGAAGAAATCGAATGCCACACCGTACACAATCATGGAAAGTACAAACATCCATACGCCGCTTCCGGGATTGCCCATGCCGAAGAGCCCGAAGCGCAATACCCATGCCAGCATGGCAATCAGCATCACCTGCTTGATGCCGAAGCGTTTCAGGAAGAAAGGTATCAGCAGGATGCAGAGTGTTTCGGATATTTGCGACAGCGAAATCAGGATGTTGGCATGTTGCACTCCGAAAGTGCCGGCATATTCGGGAATACTGCCGAAACTGCTGATGTAGGGATTGGCAAATCCGTTGGTAATCTGCAAGGAAACGCCCAGCAGCATGGAGAAAATGAAGAAAACAGCCATTTTCTTCTGCTTGAATAGCGTAAAGGCGCGTAAGCCCAATGCCTCTACCAATGATTTGGCATTGTCGCCCTTGCTGGTGGGGCATTCCGGCAGGGTCAGCGCATATACGCCATACGCTACTCCGATGATGGCGCAGGCAAAGAACTGCCCGTAATTATTTTGCAGTCCGAGCAGGTCCACCACCCACATGGAGCAAATGAATCCGATTGTGCCGAAAATACGTATGGGAGGGAATGTCCTGATGGTATCCAGTCCGGCTTTGTCGAGTGCGGTGTAGGCCACGGAGTTCGACAATGCCAATGTAGGCATATAGAAAGCAACGCTTAACGAGTAAAGTGTGAACAGAGTTCCGAAATCTACCTCCGCACCTTTCGTCATGCCGTAGTATCCGGCTGCGGCCATGAACAGGGCTGCGGTGAAGTGACTGAAGCTTAACAGCTTTTGTGCCGGTATCCAGCGGTCGGCAATGATGCCGAGAACGGCAGGCATAAACAACGATACGATTCCCTGCATGGCGTAAAACATACCGATGTGCTCGTGCAGGCCTACGTTTACCAGGTAACTGCCCATTGATGTGAGGTATGCTCCCCACACGGCAAACTGTAGGAAATTCATAATGATTAAGCGAATCTTGATGCTCATAATGCTTTCTATAAATTAACGTGTCTTTCGAAGTTGAACTAATTAATAAAACGCAAATGTAGACAAATTATCGGAAAAGGCGATGTATAAAGCATCAAAAAAAGGGAAGGCGGGAGGTATAAAAAAAAGAAGGCTATCTATCCCAGACAGCCAATCTTTATTAACCTTAAATCTAATACCATGAAAAACACGGTGCAAAGATAAAGGGATTTATGTTATAAAACATAATGTTTTGCTTGTTTTCTTTAGTATATTAACAATGTTTAGTACATGAAGGGCTTTTTCTGTCCTTCCTGTACAGAAGCCGGTTCCTGCTTATTCCACGTATAGCACAAGTCCTTTCAGGTATTCGCCTTCGGGGTGATAGATGCTTACCGGATGGTCAGCGGGCTGCGTCAACTGGTGCAGGATGCGCACGCTGCGGCCGGACATGGCAGCGGCGGTGAATACGGCAGTGCGGAAATTCTCTTTGCTGACGGCCTGCGAACAGGAGAATGTGAAAAGTATGCCTCCCGGTTTGATTTTCTCGAAAGCTTTGACGTTGAGTTTCCGATAGCCTTGCAGGGCGTTGCGCAGGGCATCGCGGTGCTTGGCAAATGCCGGCGGGTCCAGAATGATAAGGTCGTATTGGTCGCCCATGCGGTCAAGGTATTTAAAGGCATCCTCTGCATAGGCTGCATGACGGTTGTCGCCGGGAAAGTTCAATTCGATATTCTTGTTGGTCAGGTCGATGGCTTTGGCCGAGCTGTCTACGGAATGTACCAGTGTGGCATTGCCGCGCATGGCGTAAACCGAAAAACCGCCGGTATAGCAGAACATGTTCAGCACACTGCGGCCGTTGGCATAGCGTTCCAGCAGTGAACGGTTCTCGCGCTGGTCTACAAAGAAACCGGTTTTCTGGCCTTTCAGCCAGTCGATATGGAATTTCAGACCGTATTCCATGGCGATGTTATCCGCGCTTCCCCCTTTCAGGAAACCGTTTTCAGGATAGAGGTCGGCTTTGAAGGGAAGTGTCGTTTCGGATTTATAGTATATATTGTCTATTTGGTCGCCCATCACCTCGGTCAGTGCATCGGCTATCGCCATGCGGTCGAGGTGCATACCGGCGGAATGTGCCTGCATCACGGCTGTGCGGGCATAGATGTCAATCACGAGCCCCGGCAGGTTGTCGCCCTCGCCGTGTACCAGACGGTAAGTGTTGTTGGTGGGATTTCCGGCTATGCCGATGCTGCGCCGCATATCGTAAGCTATGCTGAGTTTACGTTTCCAGAAGCCGGCATCGATAGCTTCGTCCCGGCAGAAGCTAAGTACACGGACGGCAATGCTGCCGATTTGGAAATGTCCTTTGGCTATGAACTCTTTCTTGGATGTATAGATTTCAACAACTTCCCCTTCCTCCGGCTCTCCGTCGAAATGTGCGATGGCGCCGGAAAACACCCACGGGTGAAAACGCTTTAATGACTCCTCTTTATTGGGTTTAAGGTATACTTTGTACATATATATAATGTGATTAATGTGGTAATGTGATAATGTGCATCACATTACCACATTATTATTGGCTTCTATCTCAAAATCTCCTGTCCGTTTCAGTTCTTGCAGCTTGTTGTAGATGTTGAGGCATGCCCAGGCATCGGTGGCGGCATACAGTTTCTGCGGTTCGGTCAAGGTTTCGGCTTCCCAGTTGGAAAGGCGCTGGCTCTTGGAAATCTTTTCCTGAAAAAGGAGGGCATAGATTTTCTGCAGGCTCTTTTCTTCGATACCGAAAGAGGCTACGTAGTCCTGCAGTTCCACCCAGTTGCCCATGCGCGGGTCTTTCTGGTTACGACGGCGCAGCATGGCGAAATCGTCTTTCAGCGACAGGCCGATTTTGAGCACGTCGTTCTGAAGGAACTCTTCCAGGAAATCCGGCAGTCCGAGGTGGTTCAGGCGGAACAGGAAGCAGGTGTCGTAAGTAGAGACCTGCAAGAGGGCCACCTTGTTGACGGCTCCCTTCCGGAATGAAGGGCGTGTTTCGGTGTCCACCCCCACCAGTACATGGGTATTGAGGTAATCGATGGCCTTGCGAGCCTCGGCCTCGGTGTAAATCACGAAGATGCGACCGGGGAAAGAGACTTTGGGTAACTCCGCAACGATTTTCTTATCTATTTTACTCTGTAGTTCTACCATTCAGTTTACGGGTTTAGGGTTATTCGTCGTCGCCCATGTCAAGGCCTTCGTAGAGTTCTTCTTCGGTGCAGTTGTCTTCGTAGAGTGCTGAATCTTCCTCTTCCTGACTGCTGTGCGAAAGCTGGCGGTATTTCACGTCGTGAAGGGCACGCATCACGTTGACCAGGCGCTGTCCCCAGAACTCGGCAAAGAGTTCACGGCAGATGGCTAAGGAGTCGTTCATGGTGTGCTCCAGGCCCAACTGGAACACGCAGATGAAATCCTTGATGGGCTGGTAAATGTCGGCCAGGCTTTCGGAAATGTTCTGATGAATGGGGGTATCACTATAAGCCATGTCATCGAGGAACACCTCGAGGTAGTCATCGTATTCGCCTAAGAGAGAGGCGATGGAGCCGCGAAGCACTTCGTAATCGGTCTCGGTCACGAAGGTTTCCGGGTCGGCATCTTCCATCCGCTCGCAAGCAGGAAGCAACGAAGCCTTCAGGTATAAAAGGGGAAGGAGTTTCAGGGACTTGTCGACGAAATCCCGACAACGCATATCGGACACACACTCCATAAATCCACAGAACTCGGCAGCCACTGTCACGAACTCGACTGCATTTTTATCGAATATTACTTGAGAGTTTTTTTCTTCCATATTCATGCTAATTGACGTGCAAAGGTACAAAAAAAATTTCTCAGTTTTAGTTTTATTCGTACATTTGCATGTATGTTTAGTTAATTCAAATCATCATGCAAACAAAAAAAACAGATACAAGCAAAAGTGAAAAAGCGGCTGCCGTGGCCGGAAAAACATGGACTATCCTGAAAAGTGAGACTACCGCGTTCGTCATCGGACTGCTCTGCGTCATCTTCGGCGTGTACTTGCTGCTGGCTTTCAGCTCGTTCTTCTTTACGGGAGGAAACGACCAGAGCATTCTGTCGCATCCCAACCCGTCGGAGCTGCTGGAAACGGGCAACCGCATACAGAACTATGCCGGAGCACGGGGAGCACAGCTGGCGCAATTCCTGATTAACGACTGCTTCGGGTTTTCGGCTTACTGTATCATTATCTTCTTAGTGGTGGCCGGCATGAAGCTGATGAAGGCGTATGAGTTCCGCATCCGTTACTGGTTCTTAGGCTGTGCCACGGTGATGGTGTGGCTCTCTGTAACCTTAGGATTTGCATTCGGAGGACTGTTAGAAAATTCTTATATTTATCCGGGAGGACTGCATGGCTACAACGTGAGCCTGTGGATTCGCTCGCAAATCGGTGCGCCGGGATTGATTCTGGTACTGCTAGCTACGGCCATATTGTTCGGCGTGGCACTGACCCGACAGACCATGGGCGTGGTGAGAAAGGCGCTGCATCCGCAAAAGGGCAATAACGCGGCCATGACAGAGGAGGTAACTCCCCAGCCGGAACCGACCTACCGAAAGCCGGTAGTGGACGAACCGGAAGTGACCGCCGCGGAGGATGAATCGGAGAAGAAGGAAAAGAAAGAAAGTTTCTGGAAGAGCTGGACGCACCGGAAACCGAAACAGAAAAAAGAGGAGGAAGAGACTCCGCAGGAAGAACCGGAGAAAGCGGCTGAACCTGTCAAGGAGGAACCGGAGAAGGTGATTGTGAAAGAGGAACCGGCACCGGAGCGCGTCATCGACCTGCCCATTGATACCGAGGAAGAGGATGAGAAGAAGCACCCTTTTGAGGTGAAGCCGGCCCTGGAGGAAGACTTCGACAAGGAAGAAGAGGAGCCGGCATTTGAGGTCAGCAACGATACCAAGGAAGAGGATCAGGCTTACCGGGGAGACGTGTCGCAGCCGTACAACCCGCGCCTGGACCTGGAGTTTTACCGCTTCCCTACCCTCGACTTGCTGAATACGTATCAGAACGACGATCCGGACATCGACATGGAAGAACAGAATGCCAACAAGAACCGCATCATCAAGGTGCTGCGCAGCTTCGGCATTGAAATCAGTTCCATCAAGGCCAGTGTGGGTCCGACCATTACCTTATATGAGATTACGCCGGCGGAAGGGGTACGTATCTCGAAAATCCGTAACCTGGAGGACGACATCGCCCTGAGTCTTTCGGCACTGGGTATCCGTATCATCGCACCGATTCCGGGCAAGGGTACCATCGGTATCGAGGTGCCGAACGCGAACCCACACATCGTGCCCATGAGTTCCATCCTGACCAGCAAGAAGTTCCAGGAAACGACCTTCGACTTGCCGGTGGCACTCGGAAAGACCATTACCAACGAGGTGTTCATGGTGGATCTGGCCAAGGCGCCCCACATGCTGGTGGCCGGTGCGACAGGTCAAGGTAAGTCTGTGGGACTGAATGCCATCGTGACTTCCCTGCTCTACAAGAAGCACCCCAGTGAACTGAAGTTCGTCATCATCGACCCGAAGAAGGTGGAATTTGCCATCTATGCGCCGATTGAGCGCCACTTCCTGGCCAAGTTGCCCGACGGAGAGGATGCCATCATCACCGACGTGACGAAGGTGGTGCAGACCCTGAACTCGCTGTGTGTGGAAATGGACAACCGTTACAAGCTCTTGCAGAACGCGGGATGCCGTAACATCAAGGAATATAACGCGAAGTTTATCAACCGCCAGCTGAATCCGGAGAACGGTCACCGCTTCCTGCCTTACATCGTCATCATCATTGATGAGTTCGGCGACCTGATTATGACAGCCGGCAAGGAGGTAGAACTGCCTATCTGCCGTATCGCCCAGCTGGCCCGTGCGGTGGGTATCCATGCCATCATCGCTACCCAGCGTCCGACCACGAACATCATTACGGGTACCATCAAGGCCAACTTCCCGGCGCGTGTGGCTTTCCGTGTGGCTTCCATGATGGACTCACGTACCATTTTGGACCGTCCGGGTGCACAGCAGCTCATCGGTAAGGGTGACATGCTGTACCTGCAAGGAAACGACCCCGTGCGCGTGCAGTGTGCGTTTGTCGATACGCCGGAAGTGGAACGCATCGCAGAATTCATCGGCAAGCAACAGGGCTATCCTACAGCCTTCATGCTGCCGGAATACGTGGATGAGAATGCAGAACCCAGCAGTGCAGCCGACGTGGACATGAACCGTCTGGACCCGCTCTTTGAAGAAGCGGCCCGTCTGGTCATCTACCATCAGCAGGGTTCCACTTCGCTGATTCAGCGTAAATTCTCCATCGGCTACAACCGTGCGGGACGCATCATGGACCAGCTGGAAAAGGCGGGCATCGTAGGTCCGGCCAACGGTAGCAAGGCGCGCGACGTGCTTTGTCTGGATGAAAACGATTTACAAATGAGAATGAGCAGCCTGAAGGATTAAACGGACTGCCCTCTAACCCATAAAAACGATTGTGACAGGTATGAAAAAGATTTTTCTTCTCGTCCTGCTGATGGGAGTCGCCTTGTGTCAGGCTGTGGCTCAACAGGACGCAAAAGCTGAAAGCATATTAAGCAAGATGGCGGACAGCTACCGGAAAGCCGGCGGCATCAGTCTGACTTTTGGAGGTACACAACAAGGAAAGCTGTTGCTGAAAGGCAACAAGTTCTGCCTGGAGAGCGGAGGCATCAAGACCTGGTTCGACGGAAAGACACAATGGAGCTACGTGGAGCAGAATGAAGAGGTGAACGTGTCATCCCCCACCCCGGAGGAAATACAGAGCGTCAATCCGTATGCGCTGCTGACAGCCTACAAAAAGGGCTTCAACTACCGCTATGTGGGCGAAAAGACCCGTCAGGGAAAGCGGGGACATGAAATCATCCTGACCCCGAAGACCTCGCAGGACATTAAAAGCATCACACTGAACGTGAAGGAAAACAGCTCACCCGTGTACATTGCCATCCAGCTGCAGAACGGAGAGAAACAAGAGTTTCAGATTTCGTCGTACCGCACGGGAGTGAACCTGCCCGACGCGGTGTTCCGTTTCGACAAAAGCAAGTATCCGGGAGCGGAAATCATTGATTTACGATAACATCATCCGAGGTATCGAGAATAGAACTTTGAGCTAAGTAAGAGGGGGTTTCGGCATAGATATACATGACGCTGCCCCCTTTTATTGCATCTATAATGGGGCGCGACACAGAAGTGGGCAATGCCGGACATCCGAAGCTCCGTCCCAACCGTCCGCCACGACTGGCCACGGATGGGTTTGCGTATGTGGCCCCGTGCACCACAATGGCACGTTCACGGGCCCGGTCGTTAATCCCTTTCTCCAGCCCGTCGAGAATGAGCGAATACCCGTTTCGTCCCTGATAGGTGGAAGCCGTCAGGTAAAAGCCCAGCGAGCTCTTGTAGGAGCCGTATTCGTTGGAAAAAGAGGTAGCATAGTTTCCGCCGCTGTTCTTGCCGTGTGACACTACTGAGGAATACAGCATCCGGCGATGCTTCATGTCGAACACGTACAGGCGCTTTTCCGTGGAAGGCTTGGAAAAGTCAATCAGGGTCAGCACGTCGCGCTTGCGGTTCTTGATGCGGTTATATCCCGTCACCGCCTGCTTGAAGGCCCGCCAGTTGACCACTCCCTCCAGTTGCATGGAATGGTAGAGCGACACGACCTCATCGGCCGCCTTAACCGCTGCTACAGGGGATTCAGTAGGAACAGACTCTCCTTCCGCCGTGAAATACGCACAGGGGAAAGACAGGAACATGGCAGAAAGAAAAAATTTGATGATATGATTTTGCATGACTTTTTACGACCTGAAAAATATTCGGCCGCAAAGTTACGGATTTTCTGTCCTTCTTCTTCCGTAAAGAGAGTTAATTTTATAGAAATCACTCGATTACAATCACCAGCGAACGTTCTGTCGGTGCCCAGTCGTACACAAACTTGGCATGCGAGGTGGCATTCCGCACACACATGTGCGAACGGGGCGTAGTGCCCAACGACCAGCTGTATTCAATCATTGCTGTGCGAGGCACGTTGACCGGCACCCCGTGAATGTAGGCCCCGTTGGTGAAGCGGCTGGCATACGGTGCATAGCCTCCGGTGGCTGCAGAACCGTCTTTCAGGAACACCATGCGCGACTTTTTCTGCTGCACCACAAACATGCCGAGCGGGGTTTCTTGCGCGTACGGCGGACGGTGCATGCCCGTAGTGGCCGGATTCATGCTGCGGATGGCCCAGGTACCTTCTTCCAGACGTTCCAGGGTGGCAATGTTCTGGTCGCCCCGGTCCACCACGACCACGTGGTTAAACTGCGTGCTGTCGGACAAGAGCTTGACGTAGCGGCGCGGCACCCACCATTCTCCCTCGATGGAGACCGGTGACAAGCGATAGAAACTGCCCGTCTCGCCCAGGAAAGACACCAGCGCCCCGTCGCGTCCGTAGCGTTCGGGCACCAGCGTATCCGAAGGAAGATACAGCGGCACCGACTGATAACGTTCCACTCCCAGCGTATCGGCAATGCGCCGGTACACATTCTGCGTGTATTTCCGCACCAGCGGAGCTTCACGGTTCACATTCTTGTAATTCTGGAATATCGCCCAGCGGTTGGCATCGTACTGAAGGTTCTCGATAAAGGCCAGGCATTTGCGTATGTCGTCCCATTTGAATGAACGGACGGTGTCCTTATACGGATACTCATCCTTCAAGGTGTATTTGTCAAAAAGAAGCTCCTTCACCAAGATGATGTCGGCAGCGGTCAGCGGTTTACGCTCAAACGGCAGAATCTCTTCCACCTCCATGCTGTCGGGAGATGCCGTCTCCGACACGATGGGTTGCGACATCGGTTGTTCCACCCCACGGCCTGCTTCCTCCCGGCAACCGCAAAGGAGACACAAGAAGCATATTAAGCCTGTCAGTCGTTTCATAATGAAGGGTTATAAGGTTGGAACAAAGATAATAATTTTTGCTAAAAAACCGCAGGAAAATGCAAAAAATCAGCGACTTTCTGTAAAGAAAGCACGACTTCCGGCTCTTTCTCCAATTACTCGTCCAGGATGCGGGCGGTCTCCACTTTTTCCAGTCGTGCACGCAGCTTTCCCATCATCGACTTGCGGATGCGCAGACGCATCAGGCAGTCCATGTCGTACGACTGTTCCAGTATCTCGGGCGACTCTTCCTTGACGATGCGCATGATGTCGTTCATGAAAGGATATTCGAACGCCACGGCCACGTCCTCGTCCACCGTCTTCTCGATGACCGGGGCTTCATCCAGTGCCAGCGAAGCCGCCATGCGGTAGGCTACAATCAGACCGCTCGTCCCCAGCTTGATACCGCCGAAATAACGCACCACAATGACCAGCACATCGGTCAGCTCGCGCGAGTTAATCTGCCCGAGGATGGGCTTTCCGGCCGTGCCCGAAGGCTCCCCGTTGTCGTTGGCCCGGAAATCCTTCCGTTCCGCGCCCAGCATATAGGCATAACACACGTGGCGGGCATCGTAATATTTCTTCTGATACTCCTCCAGAAGGGACTTCACTTCGGAGAGCGTACACACCGGCAGCGCAATGGCAATGAACTTGCTGCGCTTCTCGGTATAGATGGCTTCCGCGCTTTCCTGAATGGTCTTATAGGTATCTTCTTGCATCGTTTTTCTTCTTTCAGGTGGCAAATTTAATGATTTTTCTACGTGAGTTCGGGATAAGATATAGCTTATAAAAGTTGGTAATCTCGCAA